>JAEEGL015721972.1_pt1 | contig 11784 bp, 12 predicted proteins | sample 9134231 | NCBI WGS metagenome assembly JAEEGL01 (sample SAMN16246548, study PRJNA631951) | gut metagenome | biome: gut microbiome; feature: rumen; material: fiber-attached | host: Bos | place: Iran: Karaj | collected 2018-10
CTGTCTGCGATCCAAAAATGAGATATGTGTCCATATAATTTACGATTTATGGAGCAGAGCCGATTACTTCCAATTATTGATTCAACGATTCTTTATCGATTTTTCTCTTCTTTGCTCTGTGCCTCTTCCCCTGCCTCTGCCGGTCCAGGCATCGCATTCCAATTATTGATGCCGACAACGGCGTCAACGGGCAGCGCGAATGCTATTCCGTGCCCCGGCGTATCAAGTCCGCACGTTGAATAGAGCGCGTGCAATACGTCGTTTCGTATTCCGGCAGGCACAAGTATCATCACGATTTCTTTCTGCGGAGACACCGAGATTCCGAATACTTTTTCCGCTTCAATGTTAGCGGTCCCGCGCGCCCGAAGCACCGTTCCGCCCCTCGCCCCTGCGCGTCTGGCAGCCTCCATGACGACCTCGCTGAAGCCTTCGTTCACTATGCAAAATATTACTTCATGTTCAAAATCCATCATAAAAACCTCTGTGTCTCTCTTTTATCTGCAAGAAATCTGTACGCAAGCACGCCCACGACGCTGCTCATCGGAACTGTAAAAGCTATTCCTTTTCCGTCTTTAATGGAATTAAACCGCTTGGAGAGCGTATCTAAAAGCTCCTGGGCGCGTTCTTCGCGGATCACGCTGAGGATCGTGCTCTTCCTGTCGTCCGCAAGCCCTATAATGTCAAGCATCTCAGTCTGTGCAGTGCCCTTCGATGAAACGAAGCACTGGATATTTGCCCCAAAGCTCTGTATAAGATCGGCGTAATATTCGGATTTTACTCTGTTCACGACGGTGATCAGGAGTTTCAGTTTGTCCGGCGATCTGACCGGTTCCGGACGCTGTTTCATTTCGCTCATAACGCACCTCCCGAAACTTACATAAATTCGATGATCTGCTCATCATCGGCAGAAAGGATCCTCGCCATTGCCCGCTTATTCTTTACGCGCTCGGCGGTGATCGCCCTGAACCCGAGCAGCTGGATCGTAATAAGCGGAGTCATTGCCACCATTGCCACCACGCCGAACGCATCGACAGGTATTTTACCTACGCCCTGAAGCATACTGCATGCGCCGATCGCGAAGGGCAATATAAAGCTTGACGTCAGCGGACCGCTGGCAACGCCGCCTGAATCGAACGCGATGGCCGTGTATATTCCGGGGACAAGCAGCGACAGTCCGAGCGATATTATATATCCCGGTATCAGGTAGTAAAGGATGCTGAAGTCGAAGATGATCCGTATGATCGAAAGCGCGATCGAAATGCCGACGCCTACCGAAAGCGCGATCATCATTGACCGCCCGCTGACCGAGCCGCCGGTGACGTTTTCGACCTGTTTGTTGAGCACGTGTATCGCAGGCTCGGCAAGTACCGTGACCATTCCTGTTAAGAATCCGAAGCCCACGAGTGCCGCGGGATGTAATTTTTCAGACAGCTGCGTGCCGAGTTTGAACCCTACCGGCATGAATCCGATCTTCACTGCGGTCATGAATATAACGAGTCCGACGAACGTGTATAGTATTCCGTTTATGATCTGGAACAGTTTTTTCGCGGGCAGTTTAAGCAGCGTGAACTGGAGGATAAAGAAGATCCCGGCAATGAGCACGAGCGCCACGGCTACCTCTCCCACTGTCTCGAGCAGCGTATGGACAAGATTTGAGCCTATTTTCGATTCGACGGAATAGTCAGGGAGAGTGTAATTGACCTTTCCCTTCGAAGTTAGTCCGATGGCAACGACGGCGAGTACCGGTCCTACGGAGCAGAACGCTATCGATCCGAAATTGTTCTCTGCGCTCTTGCTGTGCCCTACGGACGAAGCGATACCGATGCCCAGCGCCATTATGAACGGCACGGTGATCGGTCCCGTCGTGACGCCGCCCGAATCGAAAGCGAGCGCCGCGAAATCATTGCCCTCGCGCAAAATGAGGACGGCAACGAGTGCAAAGAGCAGCAGATAGAAGAACATCAGATATTGCGGGAGAGGCTTGTTTTTCACCGTCCTGATTATTGACAGCAGCAGAAACAGTCCCACGCCCACGCCTACGACGCCTATCAGCACGTAGTTTTTTACCATGTCCGAGACCTGGCCGGCGAGCACCGACAGATCCGGTTCGGCGATAGTTATCATAACGCCCATGACGAAGCAAACTATCAGCAGGAGCGCCGGTTTGCCGGATTTCGAAAGGCCTGAACCGACGTGCTCGCCCATAGGCGACATGGCAAGATCCGCGCCGAGGTTGAACAGTCCGATCCCTATGACAAGCATCACCGACGCGATAATGAATGCGGTGATCTCGGCGGTGCTGAGGTCAACTAACGGCGTGAAGCATATTATGAGCACTATCAGCATCACGGGCAATACCGATAGCGCGGCTTCTTTTATTTTGAGGGCAAGGATCTTCAAGGCAGGGTCTCCGAAATACTGGCAAGTTGCAAGTGGGCGAACCGAGTGATGGTACGAATTTCGGAGGAAACGAAATTCTTAACCATTCACTCGGCTTCGATGCCGAAAATAAGGTAGTCAAATGAGCCTTAAATCAATGGAAAGTGGCAAGTGGCAAGTTGCAAGTGGCAAGTGGCAAGTGGGCGAACCGAGTGATGGTACGAATTTCGGGGAAAACGAAATTCTTAACCATTCACTCGGCTTCGCTGGCGAAAAATAAGGTAGTCAAATGAGCCTTAAATCAATGGAGAGTGGCAAGTGGCAATTATTAACCAACTACTTTTATCGTTTCGATCGTGATCATGCTGGTGTCTTTCAGGAAGCCCATTGCGAGCCCGTAATAGTCCTGAGTATAGTCATCTGCTGTTATTGACGCGCAGATCTTCTCGACCGTGTCCCAGCCGCCCGTGACCTCGCCGAATGCGGCATAATCGCCGTCAAGAGTGGCATTGTCCTCAAGCATGATGAAAAACTGCGAGGATGCGCTGTTCGGGTCTTTGGCTCTCGCCATCGAAATAACACCCTTCTTGTGGAGAATGTTGTTGTCAACGCCGTTCGATTTGAATTCGCCTTTTATTGTCGAATCATCCTTTGCCCCGGCGCCGCCCTGCAGCACGAAGCCTGCCTGTACGCGGTTGAACACAGAGCCGTCGAATGCGCCGGCCTTCGCGAGTTTAACGAAGTGGTCAACGGTGATAGGCGCTTCCTTTCTGTTCAGCGTGACGGTAATAGTTCCAAAGTCTTTTACAACGATTTCACACACGGGTGCATCTCCTCCTTCTGCAGATCCTTCTGTCGGGGCTTCGGTATTCAAGCCGACGGGCTCCGGTTTTTCGGATCCCGGTTTGCAGCCGGCGGCCGCACCGAGGGCAATTATTAGACACAGCAGTGTTGCTATAAATGCGAAGCTGTTCTTGGTGAACTTTTTCATAGTTTCTCCTCCCGATCTTGCGGATTTCAATGACCTAATTGTATAGAAAAAGAGCCTTGAAGTCAAGTGTGACCGGGAACAGCGTCGAGCACCCCGTGCTCCATTGACGGGTCCATCGGCGGCTGCCGTTCGTAGACGGATTTCAGCCTGATCTCGCGGCGTTCTTTACCGCTCTGCGCGAAGCCGTCCATGATCTCGAGCACGTGGTACGTCTGGGTGGAATTGGCCCGGAACGGCCTGCCGCAGGCCAGCGCTTTAGCCATATCCGCAAGACCGAGGCCGCGGCTGTTGTCCGGATAATCGAACGCCGCCTCCACGTCATTCATCCCTTCGCCGGGCGTAAACAGCCTGATCGGGCCGCTGAAGCAGTTCGGATCCGGTACGTACAGCGTGCCTTTGGTGCCGTATACCTCGAGCCGCGCCTGGCCGGGATAATAAACGTCGAACGTGGTGTAGAGCGTGCCGATCGCACCGCTGGTAAAGCGCAGATTTCCCGCGTAAAGCGTGGGAACTTCGACTTTAACGACCTCGCCGTAGTGAGGCTTGCTGGTGATGAGACGTTCAGGGAAAGACGTGCGCGTCATGGCAGACACGGATTCGACGCCGCCGCAGAGGTTCAGCATTGCCGTCAGGTAGTACGGGCCCATGTCGAACATCGGACCGCCGCCGTATTGGTAGTAGAATGCGGGATCGGGGTGCCAGGTCTCGTGGCCGTGGCAGATCATGAACCCGGCGCAGCCTACGATATCGCCTATGACGCCGTCGTCGATCAGCTTGCGGCACGTCTGGATCCCTGCGCCTAAAAACGTATCGGGAGCTCCGCCGAGCATCAGACCCTTTTCCTTAGCAAGAGCCATAATTTCGTTGCCCTCCGCCAAAGACGCAGCGAGCGGTTTTTCCGAATAGACGTGCTTACCGGCCTTGAGCGCGGCCATTGTCACCCCGTAATGTTCGTACGGGCGCGTGATGTTCAGCACGATGTCAACGTCCGGATCGTCGAACAGTTCGTACATGTCCTTGTATATCTTCGGCACGTTGTACTGTTTCGCTGCGTTTTCCGCGCGCTCCGGGATGAGGTCGCACACACCTGCGATCTCGATTTCTTTAAACCGTTTTGTGATGTTTTCAAGATAAATGCCGCTGATCGCACCGCAGCCGACAAATCCGATCTTAACAGTTTTCATGATTTTCCCCCTGACATTCGCTCTGCGTCAATACATTTTTGCGTTGTTCTCGAACCGCTCGGTCGTGAGGCCGTTGTCCAGCGCAGCCTGACGCCCTTCCGCCGCCCACAGCATGCCGCGCTTCATCATGATCTCGGCGTTCGGCGACTTTTCGAACACGTCGTCGTGATGGCCGAGCGAAGTGTAGAAAACGCGGCCGTTGCCCCAGAATTTCGTCCAGGCCACGGGCATATCAACGGGCTTGTTCGAAATGTGGTAATAGCTGATGAGCGGGAAGCGCGTGGTGGCAAGCACTTCGATCGACGGGTCAACGTGCAGGTAGTATTGTTCGGAGCACACCTTGAAGTCTTCGAGGCCGTCAACGATCGGCGACGAGCCGTGGCGGACGTTGACAACGTATTCGACGCCGTCTCCTCCGGGGTGGCTCACCCATTGACCGCCCGTCATAAACTGCCACTCCGTATCCTGCCTGAACGCGTCGCACATGCCGCCGTGGCACCCTGCGAGTCCGACTCCCGCACCTACCGCGCGGGCAACGTTTCTCGAGTATTCGCCCGGTATGCTGCCCATCGTCCAGCAGGCAACGATGAGGTGGTATTCGAGCAGTTTTTCGTAGTCCTTCAGGCAGTCGAGTGTGTCGTATATCTCCGCCTGATACCCTTCTTCTTCCATTAGGCGTGCGAAGCGTTTAGAGGTGAGTTTCGGCTCGTGTCCGTCCCATCCGCCCTGAAATATCAACACTTTTCTCATTTCTTTTCCTCCGTTCAGCTCCGGTGTGCTCGCGGTCAACGTCCGCTGCCGTTGCTTCTGTTTTTTCGTTTTTTTCTGCTGCTATTATAACCGCCGCGAAGATGAATATCAATTCAATTTTGGCTGACGAGTGGTTTGCCATTTTTCCCTCTTTGTGCTATCATACGGGGGCACGAAAGTCGAAGAAGTTGCAGCTGTAAATGCTGCACAACTGAAATCGGGGCGTATAATATGAGAAAAGCAATATCATGGACATTTCTGGCATATTTTATAATACTGTTCGCAGAGCGGGCGCAAAGTATTGTCCGCGAACTGTTCTTCCGCGGGCCGCTCAAGCTTTCGGCATTCGACGTATTCGTCACTATCGTTGCCTGCATCTCAATTTCCGCAACACTCGTCCTGCTTGCGGGATTCAACGCCGATTTCTGGCGCTCGCTCTTCAACCCGGCGAAAACGCCTGATTATACGCGGCTCACGTTGACCGCCGGAGTCATTTTATTGTCCGGCATGATGCATACGGAATTCACGATCGCCCCGGTCCAGTTCATCGCGTACGGCGCGCTGATCATCGGGATGATCCTCCAGACTGTTCTTAACATAAAAAGCGGCGGAAACGCGTTCCGCCACTGGTTCTCACTCACATATATCACGGCGTTTTCGATGGCAATACCCGTTATGTACCGCTCGAATATACGGCTGAGCGTGCTGTTCCACGTAATTGAAGCTGTCGCGGCAATCGTGCTCGTGGCATTCTTCACGCTCGCGCTCAGGCGGATCTTCACGGGCAACGCAGATGATCTGCTGTCGGTCATTCCGTTTGCGTCAATGGCGGTCCTCGACGCGGTCATTCTCGCGCTGCGCTGGACGGAATACGTCAATACGTTCGTACTGATCTTCGCTGTATTGTCCGCCGTACTGTTCGCCGCCGGCAAGGTACTATTTTATACCGCTTTCAACAATAAAGAAAAAACCATATGATAATGGCAAATGGCAAATTGCAAATGGCAAATTGCAAATGGTAAATTGCAAATAGTGGTTAATATTTTAGATCATCGCCGCCGGCGATACATGCGCCTCTGAACTCTTAACTCTTAACTCTGAACTCTTAACTCTTAACGCTGAACTCTGAACTTACCAGCGGCCTTACCGCCTTATAAACCTCTTTATACCGGGCGTAGATCTCCATATACTTCGCGTGAAGCTCAGGCCGGGGATAAAACGTCTCGGTCTCCCGGACCATCTTTGACGCCGCATCAGCAAGATCGGCAAACACACCCGTTGCCACCCCGGTCAACATCGCGCAGCCGACAGTTCCGGCATTGACCGTTTTCAGCGCGGTGATAGGCATATTCAGCACGTCCGCCTTCATCTGCATCCAGTATTTCGACTTCGCCCCGCCGCCTGTCGCACATAATTTGGTAAAGCGGATCCCGGAATCGGCGAGCGCTTCGTAATTAAGGCGCATCTCGTACGCGACGCCCTCCATGCAGGCCCAATAAAGCTCGGTCACGGTCGTTGCCGTCGTTAAACCGAGGATCGCACCGCGCGAGCCGGTGTCCATATAAGGTGTCGCGGCGCCTGCAAAATGCGGAAGCACGAGCAGCCCTGTAGGTTCATCGCGCCCGTACGAGTCCTCGATCTCCGCCATACTCCTGCCGCCGCTGAAATTATCTACGCACCACTTGATCAGTGCACCGCCTGTATACGAAAAAGCGTACGCGGCATATTTCCCCGGAATGACGTACGGGACAACGGAAAAATAGCCTTTTGCCATCACGTCGATATCCGGCAGCGTGTCGTAGATAGGCGTCAGACACTCGACGGTCCCTGCCCCGTCAACGGCTTTGTCCCCGTTGAAAACTCCCGCGCCGACGGCCGCGGCCACCTGATCGTGCGCCACCGTTACGATAATACAATCTCTGCGAAGACCGGTGCGGCAGGCTGCTTCGGCAGTGACGCTGCCTGTTATAGTTCCAGAAGGAACGGGCGTACTCATAAGTGAAACGTCGATCCCCGCCGCGTCAAATAGTTCTTTGCTCCACGTGAGGGTATTGATATCGAAAGCCATCGTACGCGTTGCCAGCGAATAATCTATCTGCGCCTTTCCGGTCAGATGGCGGACAACGTAATCTCCGATCAGGAATATATTTGTTGCCGCGGCGTAGACCTCGGGCGAATGCCGTTTGATCCACATCATTTTTGGGATCGAGTACATTTCGTGCGGCGCAAGACCGGTGACGCGGGCTATATGCGCTGCTCCGAGCTTTTCCGTAAGTTCGGCGCACTCTTCCGCCCCGCGCGGATCCGTGTAAAGCATCGACGTGTGAAGTGGCTTCCCGTCGCCGTCGGTCATGACAAACGTCTCCCCGAAACTGGTCACTCCGATCCCGCCAATATCCGCATACTCAGCCGTCATCTCCGCGATCACGGCATAAACGCTGTCCATCAGATAAGTCACGTCGATCTCATGTCCGCTCACTTCGCGGCGCACCGGATAATCCCGGTAAGCTTTCCCGAGCTCTTTTCCGCTCTCATCAAACACCGTAAGCTTACAGCCCGTGGTCCCTATATCCAGTCCCGCGATCTTCATCAGTCTATCTCCACCCAGTCATAGTGCAAATATGTTGTGAACGCTTCTTTAAGTATCTCTTTCACGTGGCCTTCGCCGACGGTCGTATGGTGCTTAAACCCGCCCTTAGCCAGCTTGATCAGTTTGTTCTGCAGATCCGGAACTTCAGCAACACCGCCGCAGCCGAAGAAGCCGTCTTCGATCGGATCGTCTGTAAAGCGCGCTTCGGAAACGTAAATAATGATCTTTCCGTCTTTGGTCTGGCAGTTGGAAATAGTGATAGGCATCTCGCGAATGCGGCCTTCGTTGCAGCCCCAGCCCGAGCCCGGATCGGTCTTATCGAACATCTTGTGGTTCGTGACGGTGCCCTTGCACGTCATCAGCCCCTGAGCCACAGGCCCGCAATGGAACAGAATGACTTTGTTCTCGTCGTCGCCGTAGTTATTGTTCCAGTCGAGCACCGCCGCGGGTTTTTCGGTGGCAAGGTTCAGTGCGCGCATCGTTACTGCGGAGCACATATCGATCTCGCAGCTGGCAACGATACCGCGGTCGTTGAGTTCGGACAAAATAACGCACGGGCAGATGCGCAGGTGCGCTTCCATCTCGTTCCAGCAGCGGAGCGCGAGCGCGTCGAGGTGGTACTCTTCTATGTAGCGGTCAATTACGACGGCAAGTTTTCCGAGGTTGTTCAGGCTCTTTTCCGGTACGGTCGAGAAGTCGCTGTAATTCTTCAGATATTCGAGTTTCGCGACCACAGCCGGATCGTCGTTCTTCATCGCATCGACCTTATCAAACACTTCGGAAAGGTCAAACGATTCGACGTTGATGCCGTACTTCTGCATTGCCAGCTCGTCGAAACGCACGGTTTTGAAAGCCGTTGTCCTTGCGCCGATGCAGCCCAGATTAAAGCGCTTCATACCGTTCACGACGCGGCATACCGCGGCGAATTCGTCGAGATTTTCTCTGAATTTCGGCGAGAGCGGATGGACAACGTGGGGGTTTAATACGGTGAAAGGTACGTTATATTGTGTGAATACGTCGGTGACGGAAAACTTCCCGCAGTATGCGTCGCGCCTGTGTGCAAAATCCATCTTCCCGATCTCGTCCGGGTATGCCTGCATGAGGATAGGCACTCCCGCGTCCCTGAGGGCGGTGACTGCGCCGTTCTCATCGGCAAATATAGGCATGCAGAATATTACGCCGTCGTACTCGCCTTCGTGTTTCTTCAGCCATTTCGCGTAGAGCAGCCCTTCGTCGCGCGTTTCGACCGCCCCGAAACGGGTAAGCTCCTGCTCCATTATGATATAATTATAACCCGCGTCAGTGACGGCTTTTACCATCTCGTCGCGGGCGTTTAAAATGAGTTCTCCCGGCATAAAGCCGCGGTTTCCGAATGCAAGTGCGAATGTGATTTTACCGGCCATTCTGTACCCCTCCATTAAAATATGATAGTTTGGTGTGCCTGTTCTCCGAAGAATTAATCTGTGTAGATTATCATATATCAGGGCGCCGTATGTCAACCACTTTTTGTCACTGCGTCACTGGTTCTTTTTATCAGCCTGAGACCGTTACTCCGCTACGTACCCTTTTCCGCGTATGACCGCGATCACTGAGTCAACGTATTTCGCGCACACTTCATCGGAGCCTGCTTCGACCATAACGCGAATGACCGGTTCCGTACCGGACTCACGCACCAGAATGCGGCCGTTCTCACCCAGCGCATCCGCCACGCTGTTGACCGCCGCCTGCACGTCGGGATCGCCGAGCGTCTCCGGTTTGGACTTCACGCGCACGTTCTTAAGGACCTGCGGATAGAACACTACGGGCGCCGCGAGTTCGCTCATGGGCTTTTCTTTTGCCAGCATGACTTCCATCAGTTTGAGGCTGGTGAGTATCCCGTCGCCTGTCGTAGCGTACTTGGAGAAAATGATATGACCGCTCTGTTCTCCGCCGATGCGATGACCGTTCGCCGCCATATTTTCGTATACGTATTTGTCGCCGACCTTCGTCTTCTCGTAGCCGATACCGACCTTGTCCAGCGCTTTGTACAGGCCGAAATTCGACATAACAGTAGTGACCACCTTATTATTCAGCAGTTTACCGCGCTCTTTCATATAAAGGCCGTAGATGTAGAGGATGTGGTCGCCGGTGACAACGTTCCCCTTCTCGTCCACGCACAGGCAGCGGTCCGCGTCGCCGTCGTACGCAAAACCCACGTCCAGGCCGTTATCGACAACGAATTTCTGAAGGTGTTCGATATGAGTGGAGCCGCAGTCGGTATTGATATTGTACCCGTCCGGAGCGTTGTTGATAACGTACGTCTTTGCGCCCAGAGCGTCAAATACACCCTTCGCGATCGACCAGGCGGCGCCGTTGGCCGCATCCAGACCGACCTTCACGTTTTTGAATCCGAACTTTGAAAGCGATATCAGGTACCCTATATACCTGTTCCTGCCCGCGACGTAGTCAACGGTGCGTCCGACGTTCCTCGTCGCAAGAGGCACTTCGAGCTTTCCGTCGATATAGTCCTCGACCTCGCTGATGGTCTCTTCGTCCATCTTCTCGCCCTTACCGTTCAGAAGTTTGATGCCGTTGTCGTAGTACGGGTTATGGGAGGCGGAGATCATTATCCCGCAGTCGAAGTCGTCAACGCGCGTAATGTACGCGACAGACGGCGTGGTGGTGACGTGCATGATGTACGCATCAGCCCCGGAGGCCATAAGCCCGGTGCATAACGCATATTCGAACATATATGATGAGCGGCGCGTGTCCTTTCCGATCACGACGCTGGCCTTTTTATTCATGCGCTCACCGTAATACCAGCCCAGAAAGCGCCCTATCTTTATAGCGTGTTCGTACGTTAAATTTACGTTAGCCTCGCCGCGGAAGCCGTCGGTACCGAAATATCTGCCCATTTCAGCGCTCCTCCTTTACCGTAACCGTGCCGTCGTTTTTCCAGATGCTGTACGCAGGGACTGTGCCCCGAACGCAGCTGGTAGGATAAATATTCGAATGCGGGCCTATCACCGTACCGGGATTAAGCACGGAATTACAGCCGACTTCCACGAAATCACCGAGCATTGCCCCGAACTTTTTAAGCCCGGTCTCGAGCTGCTCTGCGCCGTTATGGACAACGACTAATGTTTTGTCCGATTTTACGTTTGAGGTGATGCTGCCGGCGCCCATGTGGCTGTACCAGCCCAGGATCGAGTCTCCGACGTAGTTATAATGCGGGGTCTGTACGTGGTCAAACAAAATGACGTTCTTGAGTTCTACGGAGTTTCCGACGACGCAGTTCGCTCCGACGAGCGCCGAGCCTCTGATGAACGCACAATGCCGCACTTCAGTCTCCGGCCCTATTATGCATGGCGCTCCGAGATATGCGCTCGGGAAAATCTTTGCGGTCTTATGCACCCAGACGTGCTCCGAAACTTCCTCATAATCATCGCCCAGCTGCGCGCCGAGCGTCAATATCAATTCTTTTATTCCTTTTAGCGCCTCCCAGGGGTACGTGAATCCGCGCAGATATTCGGCGGCAAGCGTGTGCCCGCTTTCGAGGTCAAACAGTTCTTTTACAGTGTACAAGGCTTTTCTCCTCCAGAAACAGCAAAATGTCATAGCAAAACGCAAAGTCCGCCCTTTATTTACGGTGTACGGACTTCCGTTTAAGTGCTGAGAAAAGCTCTGTTACAGTGTTGATTCTGCTTTTTGATTTTCTCTTCGATCCACTTTAAAACCGCGGCAGCATCCGCCGAATCTTTCGATAACTGCCGTCCTCGTCGACCTCCCGGTCCCGGCGCTAACAACGTCCTTTTCCTCCTGTTTAAGGAGCGTCGTTTTACTTGATCCCGTCCTGCTTCGGCCGCGCTATGCGGTCAATTCGTTCCGGTCCGTCCGGCCGCCTGCTTCGC
>JAEEGL016916782.1_pt1 | contig 11784 bp, 5 predicted proteins | sample 9134231 | NCBI WGS metagenome assembly JAEEGL01 (sample SAMN16246548, study PRJNA631951) | gut metagenome | biome: gut microbiome; feature: rumen; material: fiber-attached | host: Bos | place: Iran: Karaj | collected 2018-10
CTGGTTCAAGATCAAATACAACAAGAGTAGTTGAAGTAACTGTAACTACTGCTCCAATGCGAACAGTAACATTTAAAAATGATGATGGTACAACTGTTGATACAGTCCAAGTTCAAGATGGAAATTCCTTAAATGAACTTATGCATGCCGATTTAGTTGAAGCAAATTATATCTTCAAAGGTTGGTTTGTTGATGTTGGTGGTGAGTTAACACCATTCACATCAGCAACAACTGTAAATGGCGATGTAATTGCTGTTGCAAGTTGGCGTGAAGAATTAAATCATGCAACAGTTACAACAAATCCTAGTCCGCTTTCAATTAAACTAGGTAATACTGGTCAGATAATCATAACTGGAAGCGGTACAAGATTGGTTGAAGATGTAACTTATTCATCAAGTAATGCAAATATTGCAGATGTTTCTAATGGTACTGTATCAGGTGAAGATTTAGGAAATGTAACTATAACTATAACTGGTTCTGATTCAAATCAAACCGAAACAGTACAAGTAACAGTTCATAATAACCACACAATTACTTTTGATCCAGATAATGGTGTTGATGACCCAACAACTATTCTAGTTGCTAATAATACTTCAATTGGTTCAAATGCCCCAAGTGCAGGAACTAAATCAGGTTATGTATTTGATACGTGGTATTTATATGAAAATGATACTTTAACGACAACACCTATTGATACAACGGAAGCTATTACAGGTGATAGAACATACAAAGCAAGATGGGCAGCAAATACGAATTATGCCGCAATCGGAACAACTTATTATGCATCAATTAAAGATGCCTTGACATATCTAAATAACAACAATATTACAGCTCAAACTGAAATAAGAGTTATTCAAGATATTACAGATACAAGTGGTCAGACAACTATAGAAACAACTAGAAATGTTATCTTAAATGGTGGTAATCATTCAGTAACATGTGGTAGCGGAACTACTAACCAGCTTATATTTAATAAAGGTACATTAAGAATAACAAGCGGAACCTTCAACTGTGGTAAAGATAAACTTGCAGTTTTACAAAATCATTCATCTGGTAGTCTATATATCGAAGGTGGATCTATTAATAATACAAATAATAGAGCAGCTATTTATAATGATGGTGGACGTGTATATATAACTGGTGGTGAACTTACATCAGTTGCAAAACAACGTGCTGTTGTTCAAAATGCTGCCCCTGGTTCATCTATTAATATATCTGGTGGAACCATTATTCAGAATGCTAATTCTAACATGGGTGCTGTTCATAATGGTAATAATAATACATCTATAACTATTAGTGGTGGAACAATAACAACTAGTTCAACTGGTTCAGCAGCTGTTCAACACGGAATTAGTAGTACTTCATATACTGGTTCAGTAACTATTACAGGTGGAACAATAACATCTACTGCAACTTCAAATGATGGTGTTTATAATAATGGTGGAACACTTGTTATAGGTACTAGTAATAGTGCATATGATACAACAAGCCCAGAAATTCAGGGTAATCGTTATGGTATTAATTCAACTGGTAATTATTCAATATACGATGGAATTATTAAAGGTAAATCAAATAGTAGAGCTGTTGATGATTTCAGTAAAATAACAGGAACAGAATCAGGATTTGAAAGGGTAACTGGTACAGAAGGCGCTTATTACACATTGTATTACACAATGACGCCAACAAAATACCACATCGACTTTAATGCTGGTGATGGAACAGTTTCACCAAGTTATCTTGAGTTTGATCTTAATGATACTATTACACCTAGTGATTTACCAACACCAACAAATGGTATATACCATTTTGATGGTTGGTATGATTCTACTTTAACAACTGCGTTTACAACAATTACGCCAACAGTTGCTGATTCTATTACATTGTATGCAAAATGGTCGTATATATCTTCGCTTACACCAGTTAACCACAATGTACTTAGTGATGCATTAGTTACATACTTTAACAATGTAAGCACATATGTAGCAACTGATTCAGCAATTGCAGTTAATCAAGATAGTAGTTTAAGTAATGATAATCATACTGCTTTCGAAAGCAGCTTGAATACAATATTTACAGATAATAATTGTTCTGCATGTAATGGACCTAACACTTGTACGGCACCACTTGCGGGAGCAAGATGTGATTATCAAAAAGAATTTAATACAGGTTTATCTGATAACTTAGTTGTTTATACATATAATAATGGAGTTAAAGGAAGCATTCCAGTTACATATGTAACATCTTCTGGTGGTGTTATCTATAACATGATTCCAGGCCAGACATATTACTGGGAATCAGCAACTGATAATACTAAATACGGAGTTGTTACAGCAACTGGTGCAAGAAGAACTTTAAAAACAGATGTTAGAAATCTTCGTGATTTAGGTGGCTTAGCTGTAAGTTATACCGATCTTGTAACTGGAAATACAGTAACAGGGACAATTGATTATGGAAGATTATATCGTGGAGCTCAGTTGATTACTGCTCAAGGTATTACTGATTTAACAAAATTAGGAATTAACCGAGAAATAGATTTAAGAAGTGATTCTGATAATCCAAGTTCATATCGTTTAGATGATTTCGATATTGGAACAAAACAAAGTCATACAGATATTGTTACAACCAATTATCATATCAACCCAGTAGCAACAGCATACTTACCAACAGAAGCTGATTCTACTGATCAGTGTGGTATGACACACTTGGATGAATATAGAAAGCTTAAAGCAGCAATTAAACAAATTATGACTTATGTAGTTGGTAATGGAGTTGATCCGGGTGATAATATCTTCTTCCACTGTACAATTGGTACAGATAGAACAGGTACAATTGCTTATTTCTTAGAAGGACTTTTAGGAGTTTCTGAAGAAGATCGTTTAAGAGATTATGAATTAAGTTATTTCTTTGGACTTACAAATCGTTCACGTTTCCATGATACGTTAAGTTCAAAAATACTTCCAAGATTCTATTCAATGTACAAGTCATATCCAACTAATGCTGATATTTATGCTTGGTATACATATGAACGTGCTGCAGATGATGATACTTTGCTTACAGCATTTAGAAATGCAATTGTTCATTAAAAAAGGATTGTTTTAAAAACATTCCTTTTTTTACATAAAAAAACTTGTTATTTTTAACAAGTTTTTATTATTCGGTAAATTCAATAAATTTATCAGTTTTATTTTTTTCAGTATCTTCTTTTACAAATTTGTTATCCTTACCAGTACTATCTTTGATAATTAAATAATTATTTTCAAAACGATATTCATATATGTTTGATTTTTTATTACCGTTAAATAGAACATCTAGTTTTCCATCATTAGCTTTATAAGTGCAATCAAGTCTTGCAACAGTCATCTCATATGAACAAGTTTTATCATCATTAAATATATAGAAGTATTCATTATTTGAATTAACACTTTTCCATTTTCCGACAATACTTTTGCCGCATCCTGTAATTAATACTAAAAATAATAATAGAAATACTCTAAGTAGTTTTTTATTCATAGTTCCTCCTATTAGTATTATATATTGAATGTTTAAAAAAAACAATCAAATTAAGATATGAAAGATTATTAATGAGATTGTATGTATTTAAAAAACATGATATAATTTTTACATAAAAGAGGCGATTTTATATGAAAAAAATATTATTAACAGGAGATAGACCAACAGGTAAACTTCATCTTGGACATTTTGCAGGTTCACTTAGAATGCGTGTTAGCATGCAAAATTCTGGAGACTATATTCCTTATATATTAATATCAGATGTTCAAGCATTAACAGATAATGCAAAAAATCCTGAAAAAATAAGAAAAAATGTAATTGAGGTTGCATTAGATTATTTATCAGTTGGTATTGACCCAGATAAAAGTGTAATATTTATTCAATCACAAGTTCCAGAATTATCTGAACTCACAATGTATTATATGAATTTAGTGACTCTTGCAAGACTAAAAAGAAATCCAACGATTAAATCAGAAATTGAACTTCGTGGATTTAAAGAAAGTGTTCCGGTCGGTTTTTTAACTTACCCAATCAGTCAAGCTGCTGATATCACCGGATTTGATGCTGAAGTGGTCCCTGCTGGAATTGACCAAGCCCCAATTTTAGAGCAAGACCGTGAAATAGTGCACACATTTAATTCGATTTATGGTGAAACACTAGTTGAACCTAAACTAATAACACCTGAAAGTAATATTTGTAAACGTCTTCCAGGAATTGATGGAAAGAATAAAATGAGTAAATCATTAGGTAATTGTATTTATTTATCGGATGATTCAGAAACAGTTAAGAAAAAAGTTATGAGTATGTATACAGATCCAAATCATATTAAAGTTGAAGATCCAGGAGATGTAAAAAACAACGTCGTATTTATGTACTTAGAAGCATTTTCAACAGAAGAACATTTTAAAAAATATTTAAGCGAATACAAAAATTTAGATGAACTTAAAAAACACTATAAAAAAGGTGGAGTAGGAGACGTTTTAATTAAGAAATTCTTAATTAATGTTTTAGAAGATTTATTAACTCCAATTAGGGAAAAAAGACATTACTACGAAGAACATATAGATTTAGTATATGATATCTTAGAAAAAGGTAGTAAAAAAGCTCGCGAAAAAGCTATGGAAGTAACTAAAAGAGTTAGAAAATCAATTGGAATTGATTACTTTGATAATCCAAGTTTTAGAAATAAAAAATATATAAAAGAAGATTAAATCTTCTTTTTTTTGTCATTTTGTGTTATCCTTATAATAGGTGATACTAATGAAAATAGGAAGTTACTCACTTGCTTTATGCATTCAAAGAGAACTAAGTAAAATTGGACTTAGGAATGGGCTTTTTGATTTCAATACGGAATTTACTTTAGAAGAACTTTCTAGAATTGAAGTTTTAAATGTAACTGGATGCACAAGTTTAGAAGGAATTGAACATTTAAAAAATTTAAAAGTTCTTCGCTTACTAGGGGCTAATAAAGATGATTTTTCTTATTGTCAATCCAATAATGATATTGTCGATTTCACCCCAATTAGTAGACTTTCTTCATTAGTAGAACTAGTTATATGGCATGATAACAATATTAAATCGTTAGATGTCTCTAGTTTAAGTAATTTACGAGTTTTAAACTTATCTACAAATTACAATTTAACGGAGATTGTCGGTTTAGATAAAATAAGAAGTTTAAAAAGCATATATATAACAGGTTCTAGAGTAAGTAGTATTGGTTCACCAACAGGTTATATTGAAGCTACTAAAAACGCTTCTGTTAATGTCTTAGATATTAAAATGTATGAACCTATATTTTCGCGTCCAACTGTTTTTAGAAAACTAAGAACTAGTTTGATTGAAAATGAATCGAATATTAGATTTGGTGAAAGAATATATTTCCACGACCAAGTTTATACATTAAGTTTAGAACAAATGCGTGAATTAGATCGCTTATCTAAAAAAATCATAGCTTATTTAAAAATAAGTGATAAAAGTGATGAAGTTAAAGCTTTTGAAATCTATAAATATGTTATAGCTCATGTTAGTTATGACTATGAAGGTGTTGAATATAGAAACCAGAATTACGAAAAATACTTGAGCGCACCAAAAGAAGAGAAGGAATACTTCTTAAGAAAGATGGCTTTTATCAATTCATCTCTAAGCGCTTTAAAAAAGAGAAAAACTGTTTGCGATGGATATGTTAACACTCTTATCTATTTATTTAGTTTAGTAGATATCAAAGCTCTTCCTGTGATATGTCAGAACAAGGGATCCCTACATACAGCAATTAAGATTTTAATTGACGGGGAATTTATATATGCTGATCCGGAAAAAGATAGCACTGAGGGAAAAATTCAATACTATGGTTTAACCCGTGATGAGCTTGCAAAACGATATGATCTTGCTGGTGGAGAATATATGGATCATTTAGATGGAGGTGCCTATGAGAAGCGCTTTAGACGACTCGATCCTATGTAGGACCTTATTATCTGATAAATTAGATCTCTATCTAAACGAGCAAGATAAAGAGTTGCTATCAGAAGTGTTAGAAGAAATAAAAGGAGAATTTTTATATAAAGCTCCATTTCATGGTATTCATCACTCTGAAAAGGTTATGCTATTTGCATATATACTTGGGAAAAAACAAGCTTTAAGTGAACTAGAAGTAGCTATTTTAATCGACGCTTCGCTATATCATGATATTGGAAGAGAAACTGATTCTGAAGATACTATGCATGGATATGCATCAGCTAATTTAATAGAGAAAGTAGTAAAAGATAAAGAGATATATAAGTCAAAAGAGAATTTAGAAATACTTAAGTTTTTATGTGATGCTCATTCTGTTCCTGATGAACGAAATGATAAAATATTAGATAATTATGATATTGAAAATAAAGAACTTGCAAAAAGACTTTTACTTATTTTAAAAGATGCAGATGCTTTAGATAGAGCGCGTTTTCAAAAGACAAGTGTTGCAGCTTTAAAAAGTTGCTACCTAAGAAGTGAGTATGCTAAGGAACTAATCGGATTTGCGCATAAATTAAATGCTTTCTATAGATATATGATAAATGACAGATTATATTTGGGATTTTCAGATATCACAAGAGACGATTATGTCGATTGTATGCATGGAATTGGATTTAACTTTCCAGTTTTTGAAAGCATTTTGAAATATGGGATTTTATCGAATTACGCCAAAGCAAATGAAAAACTTGCAACAACTAGAAACTTTTACGGGAATAACGGCGATAACTTTATTTCTGTTTGTGTTGGAGATGGAGAAGCTAAAAGAGAGTTTATCGATACTGGTATTTCATTTGCGGTTGAAGTCCCATATGTGATTAAAGGATCAGATGATCCTGCATATGCAAGAAGTTACGGATTCCCAATTGATTCTGGACTTTACTCTGATGAAAGGTTTGTATTTTATAGAATCGATAGAATTAGAAAAATCATAATTAAACCTGAATATCTAGATTTAGATATTACTGGGTTAAATTATTTAAATGGTTCTAATAATTATGAAGCGGTTGTTGGAAATATCGATTTATATTTAAACTATCTAAGACTTAATTTCAATTATTTCCCCGATATTACAAGAATAGAAGCTTTAAAGGCGAAATACTTAGAAATAATTATTGCTTTTGAAGAATTGAGTGTTGAAAGTCAAAGAGCAAATCAAAAAATGCTTTTTGAAAACATTGATTCTTTAAAAAGATTTATGAGTAAAGAAATAGGTCTTATGTATGAAGAAGCATTTAAAAAAGTTTTAAATAAAGATCGCGTTTCAGTTAAAGATATAATGTTTTATATTTTGAAAAAACAAAAAATTGATTATAAGTTTGATAATGGTTCTTTCACATTAAAAGACTTTGATCCGTTTATAATATAAATATGTGTAAACCGTATTTACAAATTATAAAAAAAATTGTAGAATAATAAATAGATAATATAGTAGGAGGAGTATATATGGAAAGTGAAGATAAGAGACCAGTATTTACAAAAAGGTTAATATTTACAATACTAGTTGTTATCTTAATTATTATCATAATAATTTTATTGCTTAAAAGATGTGGAAATGGAAACGGGTATAGAGTTGTTGGAATCACAGCTCAACCAACAGTATTAAATCTTGCTGTTGGCGAATCGCAAAAGATATATGCCCAAGTAGAACCAAGTGACGCTAAGAATCAAGGATACACTTGCACATCAATGAATACTGCAGTTGCATCAGTTGATAGTTCTTGCACTGTAACTGGAGTGGGAGATGGAACAACTACAATCTTAGTTGTTAGCGATGATGGTGGTAAGACAACAGAGGTAACTGTTAATGTCGGACCACAGGCTGGTGAATTAACTGGAATTTTGTTAAGTCCAAAAACTTATACAGTTAACGTTGGAAGAACAAAACTCGTAACAGTTAAAGCAATACCAGAGAGTGCAAATTTACCTGAGTTAATTTATACAGTTGCAAATCCTGCAATTGCAAAAGTTAATAGCTTAGGTAAAATTGAAGGACTTAAAGTAGGTAAAACAACTTTAACAGTGTCGACTAAAGATGGAAAATTCACTGATACTGCAACAATTTATGTTGTTAAGAGATCTAATCAACCTACAACATGTCCATCAGGTCAAGTATTACAAAATGGTAGTTGCGTTACACCTAAGATAAAACCAACTAAAATAACTGTAAGTCCAACTTCAAAGACAATTACAATTGGAGATAGTTTTAAACCAACTATTACAATTTCACCAAGTAATGCAGATAAGACAGTTACCTGTATGGTATCTGATACAAAAGTACTTGGAGAAAGCAACTGTAAATTAACAGGGCTTAAAGCTGGAAAAGCAACAGTAAATATATGTGTACCTAATAGTAAGTTATGTGCAACATTAACTGTAACAGTTAAAGCAAAAGATCCAACTTCAATTATGTTAAAAGAATTAACAAAAACAATTTACGTTGGAGATACTTACAAACCAAAATATACAATATACCCAACTGGAGCAAGTCAAGATATAACTTGTACAATAGCAACAGCTGATCAAAAATACTTAACTCAAAGCAGTTGCACATTAAAAGGTGTTGCACCAGGGAAGGTAAATGTTAATGTTTGTGCTAAAGCAAACAAAAAAATATGTGCATTACTTGTAGTAACAGTTAAGGCACAAAAACCGACAAAAATAACTTTGAATCCAACTTCAAAGACAATCAAAGTTGGAGAAACTTATAAACCAAAATTCACAATAACACCAAGCGGTGCTAATCAAGCAATAACTTGTACAATAGCAACAGCAGATCAAAAAAAATTAACTCAAAGCGGTTGTACATTAAAAGGTGTTGCTGCAGGTAAAGTTAAAGTGAAAGTTTGTGCAAAAGATGATAGTAGTATATGTGCAACATTAACTATGACAATCGAAGCTGCTAGTTCAGGCGGAAGTTCTGGAGGATCAGGTTCAGGTGGAAGTTCTGGCGGATCAGGTTCTGGTGGATCAAGTGGATCAGGAGGAACAACCAAGACATGTCCAAGCGGATATACTAATAATGGTTCAAATTGTGTAAGAACTTATAATGCAACACAGGGAAATAGCACTGGTAGTCAAATAGTTGCTAGTTGCTCTAGTTATTATATTAACTGCTACAGGGTTACTTGTGAAGCTATTAACGATTATTACTATTGTAAGAGTCTTACAGGATCTGGTACATGTTATAAAAAAATAACTACCACATGTACTTATAGTTGCCCACAAGGTGGAACTTTAAGTGGTACCACATGTACTCAATATGCAAATTATTTAAATTAATAAATTAAGGAAGTAGTAATGCTTCCTTTTTTTTGAAAAAAATTACCATACCTATTTACAAAAAATAAAAAAAAATGTAAAATAATAATTGAGTATAGTAGGAGGGAATATATACATGGAAAGTGAAGAAAGAAGACCAGTATTTACAAAGAGATTAATTTTAACAATACTAGTCATTATTCTAATCATTTTAATAATACTATTATTATTGAAAAAATGTGGAAATGGAAGGGGATACAGTGTTGTTGGAATCACAGCTCAACCAACGGTATTAAATCTTGCTGTCGGAGAATCGCAGAAGATCTATGCTCAAGTTGAACCAAGTGATGCCACTAATCAAGGATACACTTGTAGATCAATGAATTTAACTGTTGCAACAGTTGATGAAAGTTGTACTGTTACAGGTGTAGGAGACGGAACAACTACAATTCTAGTTATCAGCGATGATGGTGGTAAAACAACTGAAGTAACTGTTAATGTCGGTGCGCAAGTTCCAGAATTAACAGGAATTAAGTTAGATCCAAAAAAATATACTATCAATGTTGGAAGAAGCAAACTTGTAACAGTTATAGCAATTCCAGAAGGTGCGAAATTGCCAGAACTTTCTTATGCAGTTACTGATCCAACTGTTGCAAAAGTTAACAGTTTAGGTAAAGTTGAAGGACTTAAAGTAGGTACTACAACATTAACTGTATCAACATTAGATGGGAAATATAGTGATACTGCAACAATTTATGTTGTTAAGAGATCTAATCAACCTACAACATGTCCAAGTGGACAAGTTTTAGAAGGTGGTGTCTGTGTACCAGTTACAGTTAAACCAACTGGAATAACTTTAGGCACAACAAGTAAGACAATCAAGGTTGGTGAATCATTTAAACCATCAGTTACAATAACACCAAGTGGCGCAAGTCAAGCAATAACTTGTACAGTTGCTAAAGATGGTCAAAAATTCTTGGGTGAAAACAATTGTAAATTGACTGGACTTGCAGTAGGTAAAGCAAAAGTAACAGTTTGCTCAGCAGCAGATAAGAATATTTGTGCTGATATGGAAGTTACAATAACTGCAAAAGATCCAGAATCTATAATGTTTACTAACGGAACAACATTAAAAATTTATGTTGGACAATCTTATAAACTAAAATCACCAAGTGATTATAGAGTTGATCCAACAGGAGCTAGTCAAGCAATAACTTGTACAGTAACTTCAGGAGGAAGTTATGTAACTCAAAGTAGCTGTACATTAACAGGTGTTGCTAAGGGAAATGCTGTTGTAAAAGTTTGTACTAAAGCAAATAGTAAAATATGTGCAAACTTAGCAGTTCAAGTTCTAGCAGAAGCTCCAACTAAAATTACATTAAAAGATAAGACAAAAGAAATCTATGTTGGAGATACTTATAAACCAACAGCTACAATTACACCAAGTGGTGCAAGTCAAGATATCACTTGTACAGTAAAAGACACAAAAATTTTAAGTGAAAATAAATGTACTTTAACCGGACTTAAAGCTGGTAAAACAACAGTAACTGTTTGTGCAAAAGGAACTAACATTTGTGCAGACATGGAAATTACAGTTAAAGAAAAAGGTGGTGGAGGAAACACAGATCCAACACCAACACCAACACCAGACGGTGATGGTGGAAACGGTGGAGGTGGCACTCCTAGCGGAGACGGCGGAAACGGCGGAAATACAAATCCAACGACAACCGAATATAGTTGCAATATGGCTTGTATAAATGGGACTGTCACAGTTACTAAAAACTCAGCAGATAAAAAATGTACAGTTGCTAAGACGACAATCACAGACGGCCCTAGTACGTATGAAACAGGTTCAATTTTTGCAAAATATACAGGTTCTCATGCAGGACGAGTATATTGTCAAAATGGAACTGTTCAAAAATGTTCATGCAATTTGACTGAACTAAATAATAAAAAAGCAGTAATAACATGTCAAGATAAAGTTTATAATGGCAAAACTCAGACTATAGCATCATGTCTTGGGGGAACAGTCCAAGGAGCTAGCAAGTCGGAAGTAGACGATTATGTAGTAACATGTGTTGGTAAAGATGGATATCAAAATGCTGATCCAACAAAATGTCATATTACTAAAGCAGATTCAAGTGTGAGTTGCAAAAATTTAATTTATGATGGACGTTTGCAAGTTATAGCAACTTCTAGTGGATGTAGCGTTCTAAATATGACTGGGACATCAACTGGAACCTCTACAACTGGAAACATAAGTGCTAAGACTGCTGGTTCTTACACAATAAAATGTACTGGTGATAGTAATCATAAAGATTCATCATGTACTGCAACGATTGCCAAAGCAAATCCTACAATAACATGTACTAATCCAGCATATAATGCAGGTAATAAGGTTACTGTTGCAACATGTACTGGAGTTGATGGGGTAACAAAAACATTTACTGGAACAAATGTGGGATCATATTCAGTAACATGTAATATTGCTAACCATAATGAAAAAAA
>JAEEGL017098223.1_pt1 | contig 11784 bp, 13 predicted proteins | sample 9134231 | NCBI WGS metagenome assembly JAEEGL01 (sample SAMN16246548, study PRJNA631951) | gut metagenome | biome: gut microbiome; feature: rumen; material: fiber-attached | host: Bos | place: Iran: Karaj | collected 2018-10
TAAAACCAGGTATTATCATAGATTAAAGCCTGTTTATACCAGGCCTTTTCCGTTATACCTTCCATAGTAAATCCAGGTTCAGATGGGTAGAAAAAGCTACCATCCTCAAGGGCGAGATACGCTCCTGTAGGAATCATCCCATATCTTCCAACTGTCTGAGCAAGATATGCCATTATTTGTTCATCATCCACAAACGGAAGCTTTTCAACAGAATCACCAATACCATTCAGGTAATAGAACGTAGAATGTAGCTCTCGATTGATATTACCTGCATCAGCCACACACTCGTTGGTAAGAGACGTATGAACCAAATCCTTAATCATATTAAATTCCAAAATAACAACAAGTGATTCGGCTACTATAATGCTGACAACCAAAATAATTGCAAACATTACAGCTAGTCTCTTACTAATAGACTTTACATCCTGATTTTGTGGATTATTGTTTTTTTCCTTGCCCATTTAGTACCGACCTCCTATATGAACACATTTAAGTCTTGAAGACCATACTCTTATGTAAAAATATACAACCATATAATGAAAAATCAGTGAATTAAAATCAATTAATGTTTAAAAATAAGAGGTGCAAACCAAACGCTTGCACCTCCGTGTATTAAATCACTTATTTTCAAATGTATCCATTAACTCTTTGATTATGCTAGTAAGGGTTCTATCCTGATCAAAGGAATATACATATCCATGAAGGGACTTTGCCTTCTGCATAAGATTTTTAGAATTTGCCCAAACAAAGATTGCTGACTTTCCTTTACCATTCCTGGCCTCCTGGATAAGGTTAGTGGCTGCACTGTTGCCATCGAAGGCTACTACGATAGATGGGCGGCGCTCAAAAATCTCGTAGTTAAAGCTTTTATATATCCCCATGCCCTGAGACTCAGTAGATACTCTTACCTTTACCCCTGATTTTTTTATTTTGTCTGCCTCTCGTTTAGTAATAACAGCTGGTACAAAGGAATAAATCCTAAAGCCCTTATCATTATGATCCAGAAGATACTTTTCATAACCAGAAAGCTTATGTCCAATGACGAAGCACACCTCATCGGGACTTAATAATTCCATCAGCTCATCAATCTGCTTAGTAGCATTTTTACTAAGCTTTGTAGAACGACTTTCTGTATTAAAGCTTCCTCCCAAAAGTACTACAGGGAATCTGTCCCATGTAATCTCGGAAATCTGCTCCTTTAATTCTGCATTTGCATCCAACAGTACTTCGCCTTTAGTCTTCTTTCCCGCAATCTTTACAGTCTGCATCTTCTCTAAAAGTACATCCTCTAAATCTCTGTCTCCAATCAGCTTGGCAAAGGCTGCCTTCTTATCAGAGTATGCCTTCTGCCCCTCTTCTATGATAGTAGCCTCAGCTTCTCTCATCAGCTTAAGCTCTTCATCAGAAAGACCAAGCATCTTCTCAAGAGAAAGCTCTTCTTCTATTGCATCTGTTCCATAAAGTGCGGCACCATCTGTACCCTGAACACATCGAATGCCTTGCTTCAGGTACTGCTTCAATGGATGCTTATCAAGAGAGTTAAGATTGTTCAATCTAACGTTACTTGTAATCTGAAATTCAAGTACTACATTGTTCTCCTTAAGCTCCTTTAATGCCTCTTTTCCCTTCTTACTATTCAAGCTATAAGTATAAAGTCCATGACCTAATCTCATCTTCGGCATAGGCTGTCCCTTAGCCAAAGACTCCTTTACGCATGCAATTGAATGGGCAATGTTATCCTTCTGGCTGTCGTTTTCACCTGCGTGAACACGAATGACAAAGCTTGGATCATTTGCCGCAATCTTTACAATCTCTTTAAATGCAGGCTTCAACTCGATAATATCATTTATCTCCTCACCTACGAAATCGCATCCTGCCACGTATGGGTCAAGAGCTGTAGCTTTAAGTACCTCAAGGTTCTGCTCGAGATAGTTTTCAGGTGTGACTGCATCCTTAATAATGGTAAGCGGAATTCGTCTCATAGCTGCAAGGAAACGGATCATTACGCCAGTCTCCTGATAGATGCTTGGCATAACAGCATGCACCTGTCTAAGCATTTCAATAGATTCGTATTTTTTTACCAAAGTGGTATCACTTATCTCTGCATAATATGTTCCCTGCTTCTTATAGCCTCTTGCGATCCATAAAAGCTTATCCTGGAAAATAGTGTTGGTGCTATACACTGGATTTTCCTTATCACGAAGCATCTGCTGAAGTGTATTCTTAACATCCTCGTCAGGAATCATCTCCACCTTATTAGAAATGCTAATCCTATCCTCATGCTCCACACCCTTGCAGAAGACATAACGATAAAGGTATACCTTTTCCAGATTCGTAAATACGGCCTGACCGTCTTTTATAACAGCCAAAGAGCCACGAATCTTTACAATATTATCCTCTGCATTATCCAGATTATTAAGAATAAGATCTGCAAAATTTATAAATGTATTATCATCAATTCTTCTATCAAGGTACTTTCCCTGTAGACCTGATGATACAAACTGTCTGGCTACCTTCTCACGCTGTTCCAACGCTTTTGCCCACTGTGCATCAGTAAGCTTTAAATCCAGCTTCTTAACATAGTAAAGTGGGTATCTAATCTGATGTGATATACCAAGAGCAATCAATACATCTCCCGTAAGATTTCCGTTCATATGAGTATGTAAATCTGCTCTGAATTTGTATTCTTTTCTGATAAAGGTTTTGAAAATAGTCTTACCAACTGGTAAATCAAAATCCTTAGTCTGGCTCATAAGAGTCTTTGCAATTGCAGGAATGGTCGCCTTAACATCAACTGTTCCGTCAGGGCTAATGCTGGCAATCTCCATATCATTAAGACTAAAGATATAGCTTTCCTTATTATTACCATCAATAAAGCAAGGAATCTCTCCCTTGATGACGAGCATTTCATTCTCATCCTTGGTAAGCTCCAAATGACAAGTCTTTGCAATATTTCTGATCAGATTCCCCGTTCCATGATTAGGCGTCTTAAGGATATAGAGCATTCTATCCAAATCCTTATAAAGATTTACAATAATATCCTTTTCCTTATCAAGGAAGAAACAGTTGAAATATGTCATGTTTTATACCTCGTATTTTATTTGCTACAAAGCTCCCAGAAGGTAACAGCACTAGCTGCTGCAACATTAAGCGAATCTACTTCATTATACATAGGGATTATTGTAACATAATCTGATTTCGCAATTGTGTCGTCTTTTATTCCCGTGCTTTCCGTTCCAAAGATGATAGCAAGCTTCTCCTGCTCCTTCAACTCTGGTGCGGAAAGTGGAATGGCATTTTCTTTTAATGCCATAGACACTACCTTAAATCCAGCCTGATGTAAAGACCCAATATAATCTGAGTCCTTATGAAAATATGTCCAAGGCACCTGAAATACTGTTCCCATTGATACTCTGGCTGCTCTCCTGTAGAAAGGATCTGCGCTTGGATGAGTGAGAAATACGGCTTCCACTCCCAAGGCTGCAGCACTTCTAAATATAGCTCCCACGTTTGTAGGATTCATTACATCTTCAAGTATTGCTACTCTTTTTGTCTGTGCTAAAAGTTCTGCAGGTTCTGGAAGTGCAGGTCTTCTACATGCAGCCAACACTCCTCTTGTTAGATTGAATCCAGTGATATTGTTAATCACATTTAAAGGCGCCACAAAAACTTTCACGCTATCGTCAATATTTTCAAAAAGTTGACGCACAACTTCCGTTTCAAAGGCTTTTTCTTCCACAAGAAATGCTAAAGGTTCCGCCCCTCTGTTCAAAGCTCTCTTTATTACCTCTGGTGTCTCTGCTATAAACACTCCACCATTAGGTTCAAAATAATGATAGAGCTGTGCCTCATTATATTTGGTAAACAGCTCTACTCTCTCGTCATTTATATCTTCAATTCTAATTACTTCCATCAAATTGTTCCTTTTATTTCACGACCTCATACTCACATCTGCCATCAGCTGTATTTAATACTTTAAGTGTTAAATCTGCTTTTGCTGATTTTGTCAGGCAAGTCTTTACGTTGACCATGTCGCTGTAATCTACAAATGAGATGGCATCCTCTATAGAATTACCGCTGAGTGCCTTTCTAGCAATGAGCCTGTCTCTAAGCATGTTCTCATCTGCTGTGACAGAGATGGTGTAATCTGCAAAGTCTTTCAGCTTGTCCCATCCTGGCTCCTTTAAAAGGAGATAATTTCCCTCTAAAATAACAATATCCTTTGTTATCGTAATTACGTTATCAACTGGATTGTGAAGAGTTCTGTCATATACTGGCCAACCACATTCCTTTTCACTGAGACACTTTTTAATCTGCTCTGTAAATAGTTCTAAATCGAATGTCTCTGGTGCACCCTTAATCTTTACCATAGGGATAACTTCACCATCTCTTACTGTGGTATGACTGGTTAAATATTCCTGTCTGAGATGGAATCCATCCATTCCGATTGTCTGAATAGCTGCCACACCATCAGTCTCCTCAGAAAGGGTTTCAAGGAAGCTAACAAGTGTGCTTTTGCCAGCCCCAGGAGGAGCTGCAAGCATCACAAGAATCCTTCTTCCCTTAGCCTGCTGCAACTTTGTCAGCTTTTTGAGAAGATGAATAAAAATATTATTTACAGCCTCTTCGCTGTAGTTTGCTTTTACATCAAGTCCATTTATAGTTACGTTGTAATCAATCATATTATTTAAATGCCTTTACACCATGTGGTGGTATTGTAAGCTTTAAGATTTGTCCTGATTCTACGTAAGACTTAGACCAAATCTCCTTAAAGTGGAATGTCTCTTTACTATCATCAAAAATAGTATTCAAATCAATTTCAAACTCTTTATACTCATCAGAAAGATTAAATATCGCAAATACGGTTTTCTCAAGCGCTTTGTTCTGAGATTTCCAAATAGCATAAGAATCGTCGCGATAAACCTGTGATGCCTTCCAACCATCCTTCATGAGCTCCAGTAAATCTTCATTAACAAGCACTGATAAATCTCCATCAGTCATCTTTGTAAGCTCGCCACCAATCATAAGTGGTGAACGGAACATAGACCATAGAGTCATCATTGTCATAAGCTCATCATAATTGAAATTTGACTGACGCTCATTTCCAAAGCCCGCTCCCACTGTGCCTACTGGAAGCATATCACAATCTAGAAAGCATCCAGGCTTTACTACATCCTGCCACATTTCACAGCGCCAGAACATGTTCTTAAGTAGCTCCCACTTGTCCCAGAAATCATCTGTGATTCTCCACATATTGGCATTTTCGCAATAATGAAATGCCTTATCAATGTGAGCTGGTCCTGGTGAAAGACTAAGGACTATATTTCTACCTGTTTTCATTATGGCCTCATGAAGCATTCTTGTCTCATGCCATCCACTGAAGTGCTCGTCCCTGTACATCCATGAGTCGCAGATATCATCACACTTAATGAAATCCACACCCCAATCTGCATACATCTGAATAAGGGAATCGTAATAAGCCTGACCCTCAATTACATTTCTGACACCATACATATCAGGATTCCATCCACAGATACTACCTGGATCAGCAATATCAGCTGCTGTCACGTTTGTTCCAAATACAGGAAGGTGACGCTCTGCTGCTGCACGAGGAATACCACGCATGATGTGAATTCCAAACTTCAATCCAAGGCTGTGACAGTAGTCCGCCAATGGCTTAAAACCTGCTCCATTCTTCGATGATGGAAATCTTGATGGGCTAGGAATGAATCTTCCGTACTCATCCATCTCATCATCGCCAAATGGAATATACTGATGCTCGCTTCTTCTGGTACCTGCATCATTTGAATACCACTCTATATCTACAACAATATACTCATAGCCAAACTTCTTTAAATGCTTTGCCATGTAGTCGGCATTGGCTTTCACCTGCTCTTCATTAACAGTAGTATCATAGTAGTCGTAGCTGTTCCAGCCCATTGGTGGTGTAATCGCAAAATCATTTTTGTTCATCTCATCCTTCTCCTTCAAGCAAAAAAACTAGTTAACTGTAAAACCCTTATATTATTTACATAACGCAGCTGCCGCCACGTGACTCCATATCCATGTCTTTTACGTATCTGGCATTGAACTCCATGTTAATTTCACGAAGCTCCTTCTTTCCTTCAATGTATTCCTGATACATCTCTGCAAGACCTGCCATGCATCCATCACAGTTTGCTTCTATATTTCCAAGAGAATCCCTTACAATCTGTTCTCTCTCTTCTCTTGTTGTATCTTTAATTAAATATGACATAAAGTATATCCTTTCTATTAAACAATAGAACTCTAGGTATTACTAGAGTTCCCATTTTATTCCTTATAGTATTTTTCGATGTCCGTAACCAGCGATTCTATAAGCACATAATAATCTCCAACTATATCATCATAATACCTAAGAGCAACCTGGCCATCATAATCATGTACTAATGTATTTCTGACTCTTAACATATCCATCCATCTGTCATCATTTATTAGTCCAACAGAAAATGCAGACTTAAGTGTCTCCCTTGGTGAGCCTGAAGCAAAATCAGTTAAACCAAATTCCTGTGTTACAAGCTCTTTCATTACCTTCCAAGATAAATCAAAAGTAAGATTGAAATTCTGGACTGTAGCTGGTAGAACAAATGGAGCATCTTTATCCTGACCTCTGGACATTCTTAAATTGGCTAGGCTTTTACACAAACTCTGGTATCTATTAAAATATTTGCTTTCCATATTTGTCCATATCCTCTCTTAAGTATTCGCTACACACTTCATCATAATTGAATATATCTATTTTACGGAGTGTAGGAATATTTTCAACTTCCTCTTCGAAAGCATTTATATCTTCACAACCATATATAATAAAATCTATATCACTAGTTTCCGTCTGTGTTCCTCTTGCAAATGAACCAAATAAATCTAATCTCTTAACATTATACTTGTGGGCTATAGCTGTTACACGCTCTACTATTTCCTCAGCGGACATAATATTTCGTTTAGTCATCTCTGAATCCTCCCACAATATTTTACTATTATTTTAATACTAATTCCATGTCAACTTACAATATTACTTTTTTTGTAGAAAAAGCAGTATAATCAGAATTATTTATATTAATCCTGCAAATACAGAGGCAAACAGAACTGTTAGTATACCAGCTACCGCAATTGATAATGAACTCATGGCTCCTTCTACGTCACCGATTTCCATGGCTTTGGCTGTACCAATGGCATGGGCTGCAGTTCCAAATGCAAGTCCCTTCGAAATAGGCTCGTGAATTCTGAAAAGCTTACATATAAACTCGCCCATAATATTTCCAAGAACGCCTGTAATAACAATAACTGCAACTGTGATAGTAACATACCCACCAAGCTCCTCAGATACACCCATTCCAATGGCTGTAGTGATAGACTTTGGAAGAAGGGTTACATAATTTTCGTGATCAAGTCCCATAAGCTTTGAAAGAGCAAATACTGTAACAAGGCTCGTTATAACCCCTGAAGTAACTCCTAGGATAACTGCCTTTGCATTGTTCTTCAATAACTCCCACTCTTCATAAAGAGGAATGGCAAGACAAACCGTAGCCGGAGTAAGGAACCAGCTAAGATACTTTGCCCCCTGATTATAGGTCTCGTAATCAACATGTCCTCCTACGAGGAAAAGGATGGTAACCACTATGGAAATAAGCAAGGGATTAAACAATCCAAATCCAAACTTCTTCTTTAACGCTGCACCTAAACCATATGCAACAAGACTGATTGTGACTCCAGCATAAGCACTGGTCTGCATAAATTCACTCATTATTTTGTCTCCCCCTTACTCTTCTTTATAATGAATTGGGAAACAATTCCCGTAGATGCCATAACAGTAAATATCGTAATTACGGTAATAACTGAAACTGGTAAAAGCACAGGCTGAAGAACGCTCCATGAAGACATGAGACCTACTCCTGCTGGAATAAACATAACAGGCATGATTTCGATAAGGAATTTACCTGCATCCCTAACCTGCTCAAGCTTGATAACACCTGTAAGCAATAACACAAACATAAGCACCATTCCATAGATACTTGCTGGTATCGGAAATGGCAAAACACTTTTAAGAATTTCACCAATCAGTGAAATCGCTAAAATTATCAGAAACTGTTTTAAAAACTTCATTGCTCTACCTCTTCAAAAAAAAATTAGGGCTAAAGATTATCCTCCCTAGCCCCTGCTTAATTATACTACTTATTTTTTTTATGATTGTCCTTTTTCAAGTACTATCCGCTTCATTCGCTCATCGAGCTCATGATAAACAGTTGTATGTGGCCATGGCATAAGAGTAATATACTCTCTGTCCCCTGGTTCTAGCCTTTCAAGAAATGCCTTAAAGTCTTCTGTATTCTTGTAAAGCTCTTTACCAAATTCACACTGGACGTACTCTTTATCAGAATTATCCACTGTTTCCGTGACTCTTCTAAAACTTATTCGCCCAAATTCATCCTGTTCCTTTACAAAGGATGTTTTTTCATGGACAGGCTTTGGCTCCTCTAAAGAAATCTTACCTATGTTGAGATAATGCTCCCACATGTACTGAGCAATTCTTTCCTTTGAAATAGGATAATTGATTTCCTCCGCTATTTTGCTGATGGAATATCCCAAATCAGCCAAATGACGAACTGCACCACCTGCAGCTGCATCATTTATGAAATTACCCAAAGCCTTGTTGAATTCCTTCAATTTTACACCTTATCCTTAATAATGATGGTCATCATATATTTAGAATCATCAGGTATCATAATTGCGCCATTGAAAATCTGCTCTGTCTCCATGCCACAATCCACTACCGCATATACGGATATTTCATCAGCCTGCTCTATTTCAAGGAGACGTTCCTTTATCTTAGCAACATTTCTGCCGCTTTTCATAATAATCTTTGTTCCTGGAAGCTTTAAATCATCCTCAAGATTTCCCTGACCAGAGATAATATGAATATTCTCATCTCTCTCGCTAAGAAGTATTCCAGCAGCTGCTGCAGAACCACAGAAAGAAGTGATTCCATTAATAATCTCCACTTCGATTCCATCCTTCTTGGCAAGCTTCATTATATAACCAAATGTTGAATAAACTGTGGGGTCTCCGATTGTAAGGAATGCAAGACTATACCCCTCCATAAGAAGCTGCCTGTACTTTTCATAAAATTCAGCATGCATTTTGGCAAGAGCCTCTTCATTCCTCGTCATCTCAAAATCAAAGCTTACAGTCTTTTTGTATTTCAGCTCAGGAACCACAGGAAGAGCTATCTGAAAAGCTCGGCACTCGTACTTATCAGCCTTTGGCAGACATATTACATCTGCCTCCTTTATTGCACGCACTGCTCTCAGTGTCAGCATTTCAGGATCTCCCGGTCCTACTCCAATTCCATACAATATTCCTGCCATAAATTCTCCTTAATTCTGTTCCATCTTTTTAATAACCTTTGATAGTAATGTAACAGAAACTACCTGATTAATCTGCTTGTACTTCCATGACAGACTCCTTCTGATAATCCCTGTAAACAAAGCAAGCTATAATAACTACTAATACTAACAATACAATTTCAAGTACATAAATTGACATTGTCTTTGATAATACAACTGTAATAGCATCGAAACCTGCATGTATCAAAATCGATAAACCATAGAATCCGTATTTACGATTCTTCACTGCAAGGTATACCAAATAAGAAAGACATATGTGTAGCGCTATGGCTGAAACACGCTCTAACCCTGCCATATAAAAATCAAGTGGCGCTGTTGTGGCAAGAATGGAAAACTGCTCCATTGTCTGTGCCTTAACAGTTTCATCCAATCCACTTAACATTGGCTCCATGGCACCTGTGACGCAAATGAAATTCTTTCCATAATGATGTCCTCCAAAATTGATGCATTTCGTATTTCATTCAAGATATGGCCTTATCTTTGCTTAAAAACTACACCTTCCACAAGGTGGAAGGTCAATAGAAAGATTAAATTTTCTTCAAAATTTTTATTTATTTGCTTATTTTACCATTCTAATGGCTATTCCGCCACAGATAATAATACTTGTTGTTATTGTATAACTAATAAAAATTCTAAAGAGATATAAAACCACACTGACCGCCTCTGTTTGGACCCATAATTCTGTGTGAAAAGAAAAGCTCCGGATGACACTTGGTGCAGTAATCAGTCACCTCGATATGCTCTTCAAGAATTCCTGCTTCAAGCAAGCCAAGTTTGCAGGCTGTCCAAAGATCCAGCATGTATTTATTTTCATCATCTGGATTAAAGATGGATGGTCTGAGAAGTTTTTCATTTGCTTCAGGTCCGAAGGCTAACACAAACTCCTCTGCCACATCGCCACTTACCTCATAGCAATCCCTGCAGATACTTGGTCCTATTCCGCAGATGATATCTTTAGGGTCTGAGCCAAATTCATCATGCATCTTTTCTACTGTTACTTTTCCAATCTTTCCAACTGTTCCTCTCCAGCCGGAGTGTGATAATCCCACTACCTGTTTCACAGGATCATAAAAGAAAAGTGGCACGCAGTCGGCGTATGCTGTTACAAGTGGCAGGTCCTTCACATTTGTGATAAGTCCATCCACATCATCGTAAGGTCTTTTCTTTGTGATTCCATTTCCTGAATCCTCCTCTTTTACCACAATTACATTTGTAGTATGAGTCTGCTTTGAAAGACACATTCTCTCATAATTTATATCCAAAGCTGCTGCAATACGCTTGTAATTTTCATGTACATTTTCATCAGAGTCACCTCTGTTGAAATTCAGATTCAAAGAATCATAAACTCCAGTGCTGACGCCACCAAGTCTTGTTGAGTAACAGTGCTTCACTCCCTTAAAAGAATCAAAGGTCATGAAGGTTACGCCATTTTTTGTTACTTTATTCATACGCAAAATCCTCTCAATTTAAATACCCCACCAGGTAATCTGATGGGGCTTTAACATTACTATATTAGATTTTTGCTACATCCACAAGTGTGTACTCTGTGGTCGCCGATTCAAGTGATGTTGCAAGAGCAACTGCGGTATCCATTGCTGTGATACAGTTGATACCGGTCTCGATGGCATTTCTTCTGATGAGGAATCCATCTCTTGTCTTATCACCATGTCCCTGTGTAGGTGTATCGATAACAAGGTCAATCTTATGTCCAAGGATAAGGTCCATTACGTTTGGAGATTCCTGAGTAATCTTGTTTACCCAGCGAGCCTCAACGCCACCCTCCTGAAGGTACTTTGCAGTAGAACGTGTAGCGTAGATTGTGTAGCCAAGCTTCTCGAATCTCTTTGCTACCTCAAGAGCTTCTGGCTTGTCGGCATCCTTTACTGTTATAATCATCTGCTTGTGCTTTGGAAGAACAACTCCTGCTCCAAGGAATGCCTTGTAAAGAGCTTCCTCAAATGTCTTTGCGATTCCTAAGCACTCACCAGTAGACTTCATTTCAGGTCCCAAGCTAATCTCGGCGCCACGAAGCTTCTCGAATGAGAATACTGGCATCTTGATTGCGATGTAATCTGCTTCTGGCTGAAGTCCCGGCTTGTATCCCATGTCAGTAATCTTGTGACCAAGGATTGCCTTTGCAGCAAGGTCAACGATTGGAATACCTGTAACCTTACTGATGTAAGGAACTGTACGTGAGCTTCGAGGGTTAACCTCGATTACATAAACCTCTCCGTCCATGGCGATGAACTGGATGTTAATCATACCAAGTACGTGAAGTGCCTTTGCAAGTCGCTCTGTGTAATCTACAATCTTATCTTTTATATCCTGGCTGATTGTGTGA
>JAEEGL010962895.1_pt1 | contig 11783 bp, 4 predicted proteins | sample 9134231 | NCBI WGS metagenome assembly JAEEGL01 (sample SAMN16246548, study PRJNA631951) | gut metagenome | biome: gut microbiome; feature: rumen; material: fiber-attached | host: Bos | place: Iran: Karaj | collected 2018-10
CAACCATATCCCTAATATATGCAGCGGTATGGGTGCCCTTTAGGCCCTCTAACTCACCCTTTTAGTAGTAAAACTATATATAGTAATAATTATATTAATAATTATTACAAAGAAAGGAGGCAATCATATGTATAAGAAAAAAATCAGCATACTAGCAATTTTATCTATATTTACAATTCTAATTTGTACTGCAGTCACTTTCGCTTCTGTATTATTTAGATCATTTGTTGAAAGCGAAGGAACAATAACTACAGGTTCAGTAGATAAAATAGTTAATATTGATGATGCTAATGAAAGTCCTGTGCAAATTAGTTCATCGACACAAAATATCAGTTTTAATAAAGCTGGTGACTCAACTACTTTAACAGTTCAAGTTAATAATAATATTGCCTCTGTAGTTCAATACAAATATGAATTTGCATTCAGTTCGATTGAATTTCAAACTGAAAGCTTCGCATCATGTATATTAGTATATTTTAATGGTGAATTTATTGATACTCTCGGTGATATATGTGCTAATGCAAATGCAAGAGTTGCCAACGGCTATATTGATTTTAGTGGATATGTCAATAAGGCAACAAGCGATGAAGCATCTAGCGTAGTTGATACATTAACATTTGAATTACATACCGCATCAGATTTATCTACTTTTAATAATTCAAACGCGATGAGTTTTGTATTAAGAGTTTATGCACAAACAGCAGATTATGAACACAACATGTTTGTATCTACTGAATCCGAATTAAAGAAAGCTTTTAATGACTTGAATTTAGGTGTTTTACCTGAAGATGAAAAGATTGTATTATTTAATAACATAACATTAACTAGCGACTTTGACTTAAATTATCCAGTTCAAATAGATTTAAATGGTTATAAGCTAGATATTAATGGCAATTTAACTTTTAAAGGTGAAGGAACTTCTTCTATTTTCTCATCTAGAAAAATGAGCATTAGTTCTTTAGACTCAACTGGTTCAATTAAGGTTAATAACTCAAAAGGTATTTTAGATATTCAAGACTTCTATAATTCAACTGATGCTAACATCGGTTATTTATATTCTAGCTTAGCATCAGCTACTAGTTATGATAGTACTCTATTGATTGATTTAGTTGAATATAGAGTTACTAATAAATTAAGATATGGTATTAAGGTTAACGAAAATATTAATTTATTTGGTGGCTTAACATTCTATAACTTAAGTGTAACACCAAGTAATAATTTAACTTATTCTAAGCCTAATTTAAGTGTAAAGAATTCAGTTGATTATAATGATTCAGAATCTATAACAATAGCAATTGGTTCTAACCTAAAAATTGGTGTAAAAATACTTTGTACTGAAAATGATTTAATCTTAGCTGATTTATTAGCAAACGAATTAAAGCATTTAGCTGATTTATCAGAAAAAGAAAATGGTAATTTAAAGAGAACAAATGCAGCAGATTTATTCTTACCTACATCTATTAAGAGTAAGAACATAACTATTGAATGGGTTTCATCCGATGAATCATTAATTAGTAATACTGGTGTTGTATCATCTAATATTTCAGGTGATGCCACATTAACAATTTATGCACACATTAACATTAATGATGAGGTCATTACTTATGCATTTGATATTAAGACAATGAGCCAAAATCATGAAACTATATTCCAGTACTTTGTTGCTCAATTATCTCCAATTGAAATGGAAGAAATATTTACTGGCTCTAACCAAAGTTCATCTTATTACTATTTACCTATAGTTGATAGCAGTTATGATCCTGTAGATAATTCTTCTTATACTGGATATGACTATAGAGCAACATATAAAACTCCAAGTAGCACTGAAACTTACACATGGGAAGGATTTAACAATGTTGGATTTGAATATATAACATATACTCCTATTTCAACATACAGTTTTGTGTCATTACAACAAGTAGAAACTAACACAAATGTCATTTCAAGTGCAGCTGTATATTTAAATTCAGCAACATTCCAATCATTTGCTCAAGTTCAAGTAAGTGCTAAATTTGCTGGAGATGAAGAGGTATATACAGCTCCAGTTAACTTAATTGTTAAGTTAGGTTATAGTACTGAATTAAATGAATTAGTATTTAATAAGGTAAATGAGGATTTAAGTGAAATTAATGTTTTACAAAACATTCTAAATACTAGAATGGCAAATGGTATGAAAAATGAGAAAGGTGATTTCTATTTAGATGGTTCATATCAAACATATAAGATTTCTTATGCAATTCCAGAAGCATCAAGAGATGCCATTTCTAGAATTGAAGGATATGCTGTAGATGCCGATGGTAATCCTACTGGTAATCCAATTCAAACTATTACAGGAAGCCAACAATTCGGTGCTGAGAATATTAGTTCAATTGGTAAATATAAAATTTGCTTAAATACTGAAAAATTTGATACATCAGATAGTAACTTCGGTGTTAATGTCATTTTATCAATGCCTGGCGTAGATGAAACAGCATCTAGAATTCTATATTTCAAGTGCCCTGGTGTTATTAAGAATGATGATGCTGGATTTGCAAACATGAGTGTATTTAATTCTGTTAAATATCAAGTGTATAGTGAGCTATGCACTATTTCATCAGAACAAGGAACTGATGATGTAGAAGATAAGAACTATACTGTATCTGATAATGCAAGCTTTGCAGTATCAGGTTCTACTGCTACAAATTATACTGTTACAAATTATACAGGTGCATACATCCTACGTCATGATGCAAACCTATGTACTAAGTTGGCGTTTAGTTTAGCAGAAACAAATACTAATACTGATAAACATCATATAGTTTATGGTTTAGCTAAATTAATTGATTGGGCCGTAGGTACTGATTCTACAACTACATTTAGTACATATTTTGATGGAATATTAGATTCATCATTCATCAGTGATTATTCTTCTGTTAAATCAAATGGATTTAGTTATTTAACAAGTGAAGAAAGGGATATAATAAAGGCTTATTATTCTCAATATATTTCAAGAACAACTGTTGATACTGTTTGGAATAAAGTAGCATACACTGAGAAAGGTTATATAGCCGCAGATGAATCAGCATTTTTAGATGCAATTAAAACTTATGTATCATTAGACACAACTTACGGTACACCACAAGGAGATAATAATACTTATCCAAAAGCGTTAGCTGTTTACAAGTGGGCTGTTTACGAAGAAAAATATAGTGAAGCTCCAAATATGGCATTGCTTGGCTCTGGAGATTGGACTATTGATGTCAATGCAACATTATATACATCATGGACTTGTTCTACAGCTAGAGCAGCTGGTAGTTATAAAAGTTCAAAAATATATATAAATAGAGCAACGTATGTTCAAGATACATCAACGACTATAAATGATATTGAATTAGAGGTATTAATTGTTGCATTATTAAATATGCGTACAGGTTATAGTAATTATAGAGCTACGAAACCACCAGCAAAGACAATTGAATATGTTTATAATATGATTCACGAGCATATAATAAATCCTACATACTTTAATGAAACAGGTATCAGTGATCTAATTAATTATGCATATAATGATTTAGGATTACAGTTTGGTTCTTCAAATGGATTCAAGTCAGAACTTAAATCATTTAATGTTGCTAACGAAGTTTTTTTAACTCCAACAATTACTTCTTTAGATTATTCTACTTTAGGGTTTGATTATTTTCCTAACCTAGTAACTCTATACATTGTTGGTGATAAAGATGGAAAGCTTAAGCCATTCCATTCAGAAAAAGCATTATCTGCATGTTTTAATAGAATACTTTCTAATAATTCAAACTTAGAAAATATTGCATTTGAATATTGTTCAGATAAGAATATCAGTTTTTCTCTTAAGAATGTTTATAATGCAAAAAATTTAAAGAAAATTGATTTATTACATAATCAAGGAATAAACAACATTGGTGCTTTATTAAAACTAGATTTAAGTCAGTTAACATATGTTAATGTGGCTGATATTAATCTTTTAAATGAGTATTCAGAATTTACACTTCAAGCTATTAATTATAAAGCTGGTGCAAATGTTACAACAATTTGGTCAGAAGATGGTTCAACAAGTGAAGTTATATATAGAAATGCGTTAAATCAAAATGCTGAAGGTCTAATCTATTTAGAAGAAGTTTACGAAATGATAGGAGAAAACACTAATCTTACAGAAGCTGTTTATGTAGGTTCTGATTCTCAATCTATTCAATGGAAAATTGAAGAAGGAAATGGTATCACTTATATAGATAGTGGTAACACTAATAGATATAATATTTATCCTGAAAATTCGTTAACTTTCGATGAACTTAGTGCATTACCTTCTAAATATTATTACTGCTTATCTTCTTTCGGTTCTTTTGAAGCTAATCATGTTTATGTAATATATAAAATAGATAATTATACAATCGGTTATCGAGATATCGGAATCGAATTGTCAGCTGAAGGCTTAAGTGATACAGTCCCTGATTCATTTAAGCAAAAGGCTGAAGCAAATAAAGAAACACATAATCAAACAACTGGACAAAGACGTCGTGTTTCTTCAACAGAAGATACTGTTCAGTGGACAGGTTGGTCAGATTACTCTTACTTAGGAAGATACTATTGTAGACTTTACAACGATAATACTTCTTTAACAAATATAAATCGTTATTATTTGTATACTTCTACTAGAACAAAAACATATGTAGAAGTATATGAGACAGTAACAACGTACAAATATTCTATCTATCAAAGTGATAAAATATATATGCTAGACGATAATACCGTTTATTCAGTATATTACGAATATATTGAGTATGATAGTGTTGCTTATCAAGGAACATACAATAGATTTTATATCTATAGAGAAACAATTACATATACGAAAACTGAGACAAGAATAGGCCGAGGAGATGGTAATAATACACCTTCTAACAACGTTGCTCCTTTTGCAACTCCAGAACAAAACTCTACATGGACTCGTATGATTTATGGAAGTTACAACTATGAATACTTTTTAACTGAAACAGTAAATAGATATACTGATTCTTCAACTTCAAATAACGAAAATGTGTACGATAGAACCACAGATAATGGTTATTATGTAAGAAATGAAGTATTCATAACTTTAGCAAATGAAATAAATCAAAATAATAAGGATACTTTTGAAGAAGTACTTATTAATTTAGATAACTCATGCATAAAGATATCTTCTACTATTACTACAATGATTGAAGAAGGAGATACTATTAACTATAATATCTCAAGTGGAAATTATGTATACTTTACTTTGAATGGAAATAATTATCCATATGGATATAATTACAAAATAATAAATCCGAATACTGATTCTGCAGCTATTATAATGTTTGGAATATGTAATAATGCAAATACTCATTTAAATGATTCTCAATTTGGATTATATTATGGTGAATATTATGCATATGACGGAAATACTGTTGCATGCTTCGAATCTAAGGGCGTTTATAGATTATTGATTGATAGCACAACAAATAAATTTGTATGGGTTCGATGTGAAGGTAATTCAGCATCTTTTGAGGAAATAGATGGTTTGACTAGTACTAACACATCACATAGTAATGATGATAGAGTTGAATTATTTTCTATTATGGTAAATGCTTCAACGGTTAGAAAAATATATTTCTATACAGGAAAAGCTGTAGATGATGGTAGTCCTGGTACTAATGAATTTTTCCAAGTAGTTTACAATCCGTTATTAAATTCTTATGAATTAAAGCGATTTGGCGTTTTAGATCACTACTACTATTCAGTTTTAAGTGAAGGAAATAGTGGTGCTGGTGCTGGTGCTGGTGATTACAACGCTTGGTATAGTAATCGAATCCTTGCTACTCCATCTTATAACGCAAATGGTTTAAGAGTTCTTTGTAACCAAATGGCTTATATTGATTCATATTTCTTATCTAATGACACTAGGACTACTAATTTTAAATATGGTACTCGTGGTACAAGACAAGCCGTATTTACAGCTGTAATTACAGTAAATGGAGTTAAATACGAGCGTAAATTCTTAATTGATGTTACTGGATAATTTCAACTATACGAGGAGGTGAAAGCATGAGAAAAAAGTTAATAATATTAATTACACTAGTAGTAAGCGTGGTATTAGTGGCTGCTATCTCTGCTTTCGCTTACTTTAAACTATCTAGTGATAAAGATATTACTGTAAATCATAATTTAACAAATGATGTTATAAATATCTCATCATTTTCAGATTTAGTTAATTACTCAAAGGCTACAGAATACAATGATCATAACGAATCTAGTGAATTAGATAATAAAACTGCTGCTAGAAGAACTTTAAAATTTACATCAGATATTATTCTTCATAACAATGTTGAAATAACAACTGATTGTAATATTGATTTAAATGGAAACAAATTGTATTTAAATGGTTATAATTTATATTTTAATCATGGTTATTATGGAACATTCCAATTCTATAGTTCATCAAGTGATGTAGGTAAAATTTATCCTAAACAAATAGTTATTAATGATGATGTAATAAGTGAAGCTACTGATGCCACTAGTGGAAGTATTTCAATTAATACTCCACATGCAATTGTAATAACTAATAATTTAATGGTTTATAGTATCGCTGGCTCATCATTACAATTAAGCGATTATGTAATCACTGTTAGTATGGAAAATTCTTATGTCGGTTATAATGCATTATACTTAGTTGCTGATGCATTAGTTGATTATTCTGATATAAGACCTTCTAAACTAATTCCAAGTCAAATTAGACCTGGTTCTGAAACTGGTATTACACTTACTAATGATGTTTGCGAATTTGATTCAAGCTTATTTATTCCTGAAAGAACAAATGGTAATGTATATTCGTTTGTTTATAGAGATATTGATTTACCATTTAATTATTTAGATTATAAAGATATAACTATTGAGTATGAATCAAGTAACCCAAATGTTATATCTAATTTCGGCGAGGTGACATTACCTAGTTTACCTAGTGATGTTACATTAACTGCAAATGTTAAAATGAATGGTAAAGTCATTGCAACTGCAACATTTGATTTGAAGGTAATTAATCCAAGTAGCGACGCTATATTGAATGCTGTTAAGGAAATTATATATTCAAGAATTCAAGATCATTATGATTCTACTGAAGAATTATATGTATTTAATAGAGAAATTCTACTTCCATCAAAGGTTGGAGATGCGACTATATCATATACTCCATATAAGGTTTCTACACAAGATGGTGCTACAACACTATTTGATGGAGATTCCACTAAATACTTATCACTTGGTCCAACAAATGTAACTACTTATAATGATTATTTAGTTGATTTCTCACCTACAAGTGAGTCTGCAGCTATAGAAGTAAAAATTGCTAATGGAGTAACAAGTAGCACTTTCTATATTAAAATGACAAGTGCTAATATGATTGTCAATAATGAAGCTTCTATTGCAAAAGACATCATTAATGAATGGTATGGTGGAAAAATTGAATTAAATAAAACTGGTGACGTCTATGGTAATAAAGAATTATATAAATTCAGTGATATTGATAAAAACAAATATCCTGAAACAGTTGTATCTTCTTTAGAATATACAATTATAAATGACACACATAATTTATATAAAATTACAGATACTACAGTCGGTAGTACACCTATTAAAAGTTTAGATGTGAATCAAGGTAAACAACCTGAAGCATTTGTTGATAACGTAATGCTTTCATGTAATTTTACAATTAACGGTAAAAATGTATCTATCCAAATCCCAATAGTTATAAAGACAGGGTCAAGTTCTTTAGCTAATGCATTCTTACCATACTATACATATTATGATGAATTAATTAAGTATGGATATAATAATTATATTAGTCAAACTTTTGAATTACCTTTAGCTTATAGCGATAAAGGTCCTATCATTTGTTATGATTTTGCATTAGTTCCAAATAATTATGCATCACTTGAAAATAAAACCTTAACTATCAATCCTGTTGAGTGTGAAGGATTAGTAGTTAAATTATATTTTGAGGGCGGAATCAAGAAAACATTCACCATAGATGAAGGTGAATCTTATACTGATGCTTTTGATGCAGCATTAACTGAACTTGGTGTAACATTACAACAAGTATTAGCTTATGGTGATGCAAAATGGATTTATAATTTTGACATACCTAATATTCCTAATTCTAATACTAATTTAGCTTTAATCTATAACTATAAGATGTCAGCTGGTGCAACTGGATGGACAACATTCTATGAAAATGATACAGATGATCAAAAGATAACTAAATTTACTTTAGCAGGCGTTTTACATTTAGGTACTGATGTTGTTGATGAAGTATTCTATAAGTGGATTTACGATAATTTTACTATTTTAACTGATGATAAAGGCCATAAGTTAACTTACTCTACCGGTAATTATACTAGTGCAGCTGCTGATTCAACTACTGGTAAATATATAATAACTGATTGGTTAGAGCAAAATGTATCTATCGATTATACGAAAGATGATACAATAGCATCGATAAATGACTTTACTGGATTACAATTCTTAGTAGGTACAAAGTATCTTAATTTAACAAATGCAATCAAAGATGAAACAGTTGCAATTAATCTAGCAAGAGAAATTGCTAAAATGAAAAACCTAGAAGAATTAATCTTAAAGGATTGTACTGGTTTCACAGATGGTAAAGTTGTATATGAAGCTGCAGATAATGATAATGATTCTATATCTAGGTTTTCTAAACTAAAAAAATTAAAGAAATTAGATTTAGAAAATTGTAATATAATGCTATTTAATTTTTTAGATGAAATGACATGGTTAAGTGAAGTAAATGTTGTTGGAAATTATTATAATAATGACTCAACTAATTATTTTAATAACTTCTATGGTAGTGAAGGTATATGCAATTTTACAACATATGGAGATTTAATTGACGCTGGTGTAAAAGTGTATGTAAAACGTCAAGGTAGTGGTCTTACCGTATTTGAAGCAGAAGCGACTGTTAATGACTATATGAGACTTAGAAATGCTATTGTATATCAGTCAAAGGTTGCTTATAAAGTTGATATTGAGAACTTATGTTCATCATTCTCTACTAATCACTTAGATTATCATTTTAAAAAATTCTATAATGAAGATGAAAACGGACTAAATGGTCAAACAGTTTCTAATCAATCATTGACTTTCACAGCTTTATTAGAAACAAGATATGTTAAAGCAACTGGTACATTCGATTCTTCTGGTACTACAACTTATTATGTTGCAGATGAGGATTCAACAATTGGCTATGTTGAAGTAGACAATCCTGTTTCAACTGACTTTGATAATTATTACATCGCAGAGGTTGAAACAAATGAAAATTGTAAAGCATTTATTGCTACATACAGTTTTAAATTGGGTAACAATACAAACATAGCTTTAAAAGTAAAATTTAAGGTAGAGAGGTACTAAATATGATAAAGAGATATTATAAATTAGGCCTTTCAATATTAAGTTTAATATTAACTACAGGGTTGTTAGTAATGGTATTATATGGCTGGTACGTTACTAATGAAAAAGCATCTGTAGATGGAATTAGAGCTACAAGTAGTTCTGGTTCTATTGAAATTAGAGATAAGATGAGTGTTAAGAGATATCTTAATAATGAATTAGTTTCTGAAAAGGAATATCATGCTGATACAAATTCAGTATATTATGAATGGGATGTTACTAATTCTAAATTTGTATTAGATGATGGTAATAAGGTACCTCTTGGTGTAGCGAGTATGTTCCCTAATGAATATATTGATATCACTATGTGGTATAGATCAACTTATAGTGGACTTTCTACTTATAGTATAGGAATCACTAATATGGATGATTCTGAAGGTACATTTACTGAAACAATCAATGATGTGAATTACACTCATACTGCTTTAGGTGTATTTAGAATTGGTGAGGTTACACTTGATTCTAATAATAAAGAGGTAGTAAATAATTGGTATTGGCTTGCTGACTACAATGGTGATACCTTAGAAGATACTAAATATGATGTTGTAACATTCAAAACTGGTAATTTCAGCAATGAATCTAGTGAAACAATTGAAGGTGTTACATATTATAAAACTACGTTTAGAATTCAAATGAATTTAACAAATTATTATTTATTAAAGAAAACATCTACAAATATGCTTTCTGAGAAGAAAGTAAAGATTAAAGAAATTAGAGTAATGGCTTAATCGAAAGGAGGATTGCACTAATGAGTAAAAGAAAATTATCAAAGTATATAATTAGGATTTCTGCATTAGCTGCAATCCTTGGACTTTCAGTTTCTGCTGTTTATGCTTGGTATCTTAGAATGAATACCGTAGGTGAAATCGAACTAAAAATTACCAAGATTGATTCTGAAGTATATTTATATAGTTCAACAGATTCTAATTATAACGGTATACCAGATTTATTATCTGACTATACTTCATCTGAGCTTGCAGAAATTCAAACTACTACAGATTTATTCCCAGATACAAAAAGATATTATTCAGAAAGTAGAGTATTCTCTTATGTAACTCATGAAGCTGCTTTATCAGTATCTAAACAGGATAGCATTGATATGCAAATGGCAATGACAGGTGTTTATCCAACAATGACAAAAACATTTAAATTTGCATGTATAAATAACTCTGATATGGAAAACTATATTACATTCTCATTTAATGAAAAATCTTATACTAATGAGGTTAATATTCAATTATTAAGTACTATGAGTGTTAGAGTAGGTCAAGTAATTAATAATACTAATGACACAACATCTTCAGATGTACGTATAGTATTAACTGAAAAAGTATATTTCTGTGATTTCATTAATGGAACATCTTCAACTAAGTTCCCTGTTGTTGGTGAGGATGATGCTTATCAGATTGATGGAGCGTTAAACTTTTCAAATAATAGTAATGTTAAAGATTTCTGGTTCCAATTCGAAATGGAATCATATGATAGCTTAAAAGCTCATAAATCAAATATATCTTTAACAGAATCTCAGTATCAAAGCTTAGCTGGTGAATCATTAACTTTCCCATTAATGGAATTAGGTCTTGAATTAAGAGATGAGAATTAATTAAATAACGATTCTTTCCAAACTGAGGTAGTTTGGTAGGTAGATACCTAAGAATTGAAAGAAAAGATGTGTAGACCACTTCCAAAGTGAGGTATTATACACATCTTTTTTGCTTAGATTAATTGTGCTTGATAATAAAATTATTTTATCTAAAGTTTTCGTGGTTTTTATTGGTTTTCATAGCTAAAAGCGTGGTTTATTTTAAAAAAACGTGGTTTTTTATTTAAATTTAGTAGTTTTTGATACACTTTAAAAATACCATGAAAAAGAATGGCATCCATTTTCTTATTGTTCTATTTTATTTCTCCAATCACTTGAACAAAATTATAAAACTTTATAAAAGTAAAATAAAATTATAAAAAATTATAAAAGTAATATCAAATTATAAAAAATTATAAAGGAGATAAATATGATTAAAGACAATCCATTCTTTTACCACTTCTTCTTTAACATTCCAACCAACTATGAATAAGATAAAAGAAAGTTATAGTCTAAAGAAGATTATTGCTGTTGCTGATAAAGGGATGAATTCTTCAAAAAACATCGATTATCTTGTTAATAGTGGTAATGGGTTTCCACAATTCATTTCAAGCGTTATTAAACATTTTTATCGTTAATAACGCACAATATAACGCAATTTTTGCCTTATAACTTGCGTTATGTGATAAAAAAAGCATGAATAACGCAAGTTATA
>JAEEGL011627682.1_pt1 | contig 11783 bp, 11 predicted proteins | sample 9134231 | NCBI WGS metagenome assembly JAEEGL01 (sample SAMN16246548, study PRJNA631951) | gut metagenome | biome: gut microbiome; feature: rumen; material: fiber-attached | host: Bos | place: Iran: Karaj | collected 2018-10
CCGCTCTTGAGCACTCCCGCAAGACCATGTCTCCCATCATTGCGCGCTACCTATGAAGTACCACCAGAGAGACATCGTAGAGGTTAGCTTCCTCTTTCCTGACGGCACGTTCAGGCCCCATCCCGCCATCATCGTCCGCAACGACCAGTTGCAGATTGACGAGGACGGCATGTTCTACCTCGTGCTCATCACGTCGAATGACTGGCTCAATCCGCAGTATTCCTATCCTCTGAGCGATGACATGGTCGATGGCTTCACCTTCTCGAAGCCCAGCCTCGTGAAGTGCCAGATTATCACTGGCAATATCGAGCGTGATGTCCAGCGTCGCCTCGGCAGCATCAAGCAGAAATACTTCGACGAGATTGTCGACAAGATTGTAGAGTCGATATTCTAACAACTAACCCCCGAATAACTACTACGCCAAAATGTTTGAACGGGTCATAGGACAACAAGAGGCACAAGAGCGACTGGTGCAGATGGTGCGTGAGGAACGGCTTCCCCATGCGCTGATGCTATGCGGTCCGATCGGTTGTGGAAAGTTGGCATTAGCTGTCGGTTTTGCCAAATGTCTTTTGTCGAAGGAACGAGGGAATGGGGGTATGAGGAACGTGAATACCCAGGCTATGCTTGACAAGTTGGAGCACCCCGACCTCCACTTCACCTATCCAACCATCAAGCTGCCGTCCATGAGCAGCGACCACAAGCCTGTCAGCGACGACTTTGCCAAGGAGTGGCACGAGCTTATCATGGCCGGTCCCTATTTCACCATGACGGAATGGCTGGAGCAGATGGGTGGCGAGAACCAGCAGGCCATCATCACGGCAGGCGAGAGTGACAGCCTTATCCGTAAGCTGTCGCTTAAATCGAGTCAGGGCGGCTATAAGGTCAGCATCATCTGGCTGCCTGAGCGAATGAATATAGAATGTGCCAACAAGATATTGAAACTCTTGGAGGAGCCGCCGGCACAGACGGTGTTCATCATGGTATGTCAGGAGCCTGACCGCCTGTTGGAAACCATCCGCAGCCGTGTGCAGCGCATAGACATCAGGAAGATAGCCGACGAGGACATTCGTCAGGCGTTGGTCAGCAAGCGGGGCATCACGGAGGAGAATGCACACCGTATTGCCCGCATGGCCAACGGCAGTTGGCTGAAAGCGCTGGAGATGCTGCGTGCCGACTCTGAGAACGAGCTGTTCCTTGATATGTTCCAGAGCCTGATGCGTCTGGCTTATCAGCGCAAGGTGAAGGACCTGAAGGTATGGAGTGAGCGCATGGCGACATTAGGCCGTGAGAAGCAGAAGCGCTTCTTGGAGTATTTCCTGCGGCTCATCCGCGAGAACTTCATGTATAACTTCCAGCAGGAGGAGCTTTGCTACATGACCCAGCGCGAGGAGGACTTTGCCAAGAACTTCGCCCGCTTCATCAATGAGGCGAACATCCTGCCCATCAGCGACCTGGCGAATCTGGCCATCCGCGACATCGGACAGAATGCCAACGCCAAGATTGTCTTCTATGACTTCGCCCTTCAAATGATTGTACTATTAATAACTCATTAGCACTATACGCCTTGATAGGCCACATAAAAAAACTACTATGGAGAAAGAACTCATGATAAAAACCGGCTGCGACCGCGGCCTCTGCAAGCAGGCCATTGGTCGGCAGGACCGTCAGTTGAACACATACGACTGGCTGGCCGACGTTCCAGGCAATACTGACACGACCGACCTGGTGGAGGTGCAGTTCAAGCATACCCGTAAGGGTTACTACCACAATGTCAACAACTTGCCGCTGCAAAAAGGCGACATCGTTGCCGTTGAGGCCAATCCCGGCCACGACATCGGCGTTGTCACCCTGACAGGACGGCTGGTCAAGCTACAACTGAAGAAGGCCAACCTCAAGTCGGCCGACGACATCAAGCGTGTCTATCGCATTGCCCGTCCGATAGATATGGAGAAATACCGTGAGGCAAAGTCGCGTGAACATGCCACCATGATTGAGAGCCGCCAGATAGCGAAAGGTCTGGGACTGAAGATGAAGATAGGTGACGTGGAATATCAGGGCGACTGCAACAAGGCCATCTTCTACTATATAGCCGACGAGCGTGTGGACTTCCGCCAGCTGATCAAGGACTTGGCGGCTACCTTCCATGTGCGTATCGAGATGAAGCAGATTGGTGCCCGTCAGGAAGCCGGACTGATTGGAGGTACTGGCCCTTGCGGTCGTGAGCTGTGTTGTGCCACATGGATGAAGAACTTCGTCAGTGTAGGTACGGCAGCAGCTCGTTTTCAGGACATATCCCTGAACCCGCAGAAGCTGGCCGGTATGTGTGCCAAGTTGAAGTGCTGCCTGAACTACGAGGTGGACGACTATGTCGAGGCTGGCCGCCGCCTGCCTTCAAAAGACATTCAGCTTCAGACGCAGGATGCCGACTTCTACTATTTCAAGGCCGACATCTTGGCTGGACTGGTTACCTATTCCACCGATAAGAATGTGGCAGCCAACTTAGAGACAATTACAGCAGAGCGTGCCCGTCAGATTATCGAGATGAACCGTCGTGGCGAGAAGCCCGATTCGCTCACCGAGGATGGTGGACGTCAGGAGCCGAAGGGTCCCGTAGACCTGGCTACTCAGGAGAATATTGCCCGCTTCGACCGTGCCAAGAAGAAAAAGAAGAAGAAAAAGCCTGCTCCCAAGGGACCGAAGCCGACTCCTGCCACCTGACCATCATTCCTCACATCGCCATGCGCGGAAAGTACACCTTATATATATATATAGCGATAGGAGTGCTCATGACCGTAGCGCTGACAGCCTGTGACAGACAGACTGTCTATAACCATTTCGAGCATGTTCCTGTGACGGGCTGGGAGAAGAACGACGTGCTCTCGTTCAATGTCCCTGCCATGAAGCAGGACGGCCTTTTCGTGGAAGAGGTAGGGCTGCGTATCAGCGGTGCCTATCCCTTCATGGGGTTGAACCTGATAATCGACCAGACGATATTTCCCTCGAGAGAGGTGCGTCACGACACCTTGCAATGTAGTGTCATTGACGAGCAGGGCAATGCGAGCGGCTTCGGCATCAGCCAGTACCAATATGCCTTCCCGCTGACGACGCTGCAGCTTGCCAAAGGCGACTCGCTGCAGATTTCCGTCCGTCATGACATGAAGCGCGAGATATTGCCGGGTATTACCGATATTGGTATCAGAGTCAGTTCCGAATGAGGTTGCGGCTGGCATCCAAGCGGAGGAAGATGAACAGCAAGAAGGTAAAGCCCCATAGCGACGAGCCTCCATACGAGAAGAATGGCAGCGGGATGCCGATGACTGGTGTCAAGCCCAGCACCATTCCCACATTGATAAAGACATGGAACAGGAAGATGCTAAGCACACAGTAGCCATAGACGCGCCCGAAGCGGAATGGTTGTCGCTCGGACAGCACGATGAGGCGCAGTATCAACGCTAAGAACAGCAGCAACACTCCTGCCGAACCGAGAAATCCCTCCTCTTCACCCACCGTACAGAAGATGAAGTCTGTGTCCTGTTCTGGTACGAACTTCAGCTTGGTCTGCGTACCGTTCAGGAATCCCTTGCCTTCCAGACCGCCCGAACCGATGGCTATTTCCGACTGGTGTACGTTATAGCCGGCACCACGCAGGTCTTCGTCCAGTCCTAAGAGCACGTTGATGCGGGAACGCTGGTGAGGCTCCATCACGTTGTTCATGATGAAGTCGGCACCATAGAAGAAACATACTGACCCAAAGGCAAACAAGGCGATGAAATAGTAGTTGCGTATGCGGGTGCCCAGTCCCTCCCATACCAGATAGCCTATCAATACTACCGTCATGGCCAGTTGGATATAGACCAGTGAGAGGTGAGAGGTGAGGGGTGTGAGGAGAGGAGCGAGAAATGACACGTGAGTGGAGAGAACAGTTACCAGCCAGGTGGCGACGGTGATGCCTAAGCAGACAAGCAACAGTCGGAGTGCCGTGCGACGGTTGCAGTATACCCATACCATACCGATGGAGAACAGCTGGACGAGCAGCAGGACGGAGAACTTGCCGATGCTGGTGGGCGACGAGTCCATGTAGACCTCTGCATAGCGGATTCCCACGACGAAGTAGACTACCATGGCGACACCCGTAAACAGGATGCTGCCCGGCATGCCTTCGCGGTAGAACATCAGGAAGAATGCCAGATAGACCAGTGCCGAACCCGTCTCACGCTGCAGGACGATGCACAGCATGGGCAGCAGGATGAGGCATAGCGTGGCGGCGAAGTGTTTCCACTGGTTGATGTTGTAACCGTAGGTGGACATCAGTTTCGACAACGCCAGCGCTGTGGCAAACTTGGCAAACTCGGCGGGTTGCAGTCGTAGCGGCCCTAACACTAACCACGACCGCGATCCTTTGATGGTATGCGGGTTGAAGATGGTGGCAAACAGCAGCAGCAATAGCAGTCCGTAGAGCACGTAGGCAAAGGTATCGTAGAAGCGGTCGTCGAGCATGACGATGATGAAGCCCAGCACGATGCTGGTGCCTATCCACACTATCTGCATACCCGAACGGGTGTCCAAACTGAAGATGTCAGTCTCGCCATACGAGTAGCTGGCTCCACACACGCTGAGCCAGCCAAACGTCAGCAGGGCGACATAGATCAATATCGTCCACCAGTCCAAGGAGCGCAGCACGCCCTGTTTGCGTTTGTCGTCAGCCATCTCTTATCTTTTATCTGCTCGTCGTTCCATAGGCTATATGTCTATGCTGGAACTCGTCGGCCTTGCGCTTCGAGGCTTCCGAGAGCTTTCCGTTAATAAACTGTTCCATAATCAGGCCGCCGAGGGGAACACCGTAAGTGGCTCCCCAGCCGCCGTTCTCCACATATACCGCCACGGCAATCTTCGGCTTGTCCATGGGGGCAAACCCCATGAACACAGAGTGGTCGTGACCACGGTTCTGTGCCGTACCCGTCTTGCCGCAAGCCACGAAGTCGTAGTGTGCCAGCGCCTTGCACGTTCCTCCCGTCGCCGAGGCCCTCATGCCCTGCACCACGTAGTCGTAGGCCTGTCGGGCAGCCTTCGTGTAGCGGCGCTTGGTGTAGAGGGAGTCCAATGGTTCTCCCTGCACCTTCTTCACCACGTGGGGCGTGATGAACCAGCCACGGTTGGCAATGGTGGCGCCGAGGTTGGCAATCTGCAGCGGCGTAGCATTCACCTCACCCTGTCCGATGGCAATGGAGATGACGCTCAGTCCGTTCCAGTTGCCCTTGATATGCTCGCTATAATAGTTGCCGTTGGGTATCATGCCTCGCTTTTCGCCCGGCAGGTCAATGCCTAACCGGTAGCCGAAGCCCATCGATACCATGTAGTCGCGCCAAATGTTCATGGCGTTCTGGGAACCGCCGTATTTCGGGTTTCCTATCATATAATAGAGTCCCCAGCAGAAATAGCCGTTGCACGACGTAGAAAGTGCCGGCACTAACGACAGCGGGGCAGCATGGCCGTGACAGCCGACATGCAGGCCCTTGAAGTTGAAGCCGTGGCCACAGGGATAGGCCGTCTGTGTGGGATGCAGGATGCCCTCGGTCATGAAGGTCAGTCCCTGCGTGGTCTTGAAGGTAGAGCCGGGCGGATACTGTCCCATGATGCTGCGGTTAAGCAGGGGCTTCCATACGTTCTGGCTGAGCATCTTATGACTCTCGGAACGCTGACGGCCTACCATCATGCGGGGGTCGTAAGAGGGTGAAGACACCATGCAGAGCACTTCGCCGGTAGACGGCTCGATGGCGACGATGCTACCTATCTTGCCTTCCATGAGCCGCTCGCCTAATGCCTGTAAGTCGGCATCGAGTGACAGCGTCAGATTCTTGCCGGCCACGGGACGGCGGTCGAACTGGCCATTCATATAGCGGCCCTGCACCCGCCCATGTGCATCGCGCAACAGAATCTGCATGCCTTTCTCGCCGCGCAGCTGTTTCTCGTAGCTACGCTCCACGCCTAACTTACCGATGTAGTCGCCCGGCTGGTAGTAGTCGTCTTCCTCGATGTCGGCAGGCGACACCTCGGCGACATCGCCCAGGACATGTGCGGCAAAGGGATACTGATACTGGCGGATGCTGCGTTGCTGGATATAGAAGCCGGGAAAGCGGAACATCTTTTCCTGAAACACGGAAAAGTCCTTCTCCGACAGCTGGCTCATAAAGAGCTGCTGCGTAAAGCGCGAGTAGCCCGGATTATGCACACGGTCCTTGATGGCTTCCATGCGCTGGTCGAAGTCTTTCTTCGTGATGTTCAGCGCCTGGCAGAACTCCAAGGTGTCCAAATGGTCTTTGGCCTCGTTGATGACGACCATGATGTCGTAGGCCGGCTGGTTGTATACCAGCAGCTTGTGGTGGCGGTCCATGATGACACCGCGCGACGGGTACTCAATCTTCTTGAGGAAGGCGTTGGAGTCGGCACTCTTCTTGTAGTCGTCACTGGTAATCTGGAGCTGGAACAGTCGTAGAATATAGATGACCACAATAGCTGTGGCCACCCCGCCTATCACGTAGCGTCTGTTATCCAATCCGAAGTCCCTCATCGGCTCTTGGCTATCTCAAAGGTGAAAATCAGCGCCAGCGTAATGGCTGCACTGCCGAAGACGCACATGGCCCACAGGACGAAATTGAAGAAGTTGAACATCTCCAGGGTGTAGAATACCAGACAGTAAAGCAGTACCAGTGCGATGATGTAATAGCTGTATTTCACCGTCCCGATGGTGGACAGTGACGGCTGGAGGTTATCCACGGAGTCGTGGGGAACAAAGAGTCCGAAGTAGTAGGGCTGCACGGCGGCTATGAGTGTCAGTGACGCTGAGGCCAGTCCCGGCGTGTTGAAGAATATGTCAATGAACAATCCCATGAAGAACCCCCATAGCAGGATGCCCCACTTGGGATAGTTGCGTGGGAACATCGCCACGAAGTAGACGTAAAAGAGTGGGGTAGCGCAGTTAAAAAGATGAATATGCCCTAACACCATCGCCTGTGCCAAGACAAAGACGATGAACAAGCCAGCCCGTTTCAATAAATCCGATGACATATCTCTACACGATTCACTTTTAACTTTTCCCTATTCACTCCTTCACGTTCAGTTTCAGCGAGTCCTTGGCTGCCTGCATCAGACGGACACGCTCTGCAATGGACTTGTCGGCGATGACCACCACGTCGCGCAGATTGCCGAAGTCTGTCGTCAGGCGTACCTTTAACTTATAGGATAGTCCGTCGCGCGAGTTGTACACCTCCACAATCTGTCCTATCAATACGCCGGCGGGGAAGATGCTGCTGTAGCCGTTCGTCTCCACCCAGTCGCCGCGCTTGAAGCGGGCATGACGGGGCACTCCCTCGACAAAGGCATGACTGGCATCGTTGCCATACCAGCGCAACACTCCGAAATAGCCTCGGTTGCGGATGGTACAGCTGATGCGTGACGAACGGCTGTTTAGGATGGGGATGACCACCGAGTAGTGGTTAGAGGTCAGGTAGGTCACACCTACGATACCTTTGCCGCAGGCTACGCCCATGCCCACCTCGACGCCGTCGCGCCCACCCTTGTCAATGGTGATGAGGTTATTAAACTTCTCGGTCTCGTTGCTAATCACCTTAGCCGGCACCAACTGATACTGGCTCAGTAGTTCCAGTTCCTGCTGCTCCTTGTCATTGACCTTCTCGGTAGCCTCACTATAGAGACGGCGCAACTGACTGAGCTGACGCTCCAGGTAATAGTTGCGAAGCGTCAAGTCCTCATTCACCTTGGTCAGTGAGAAGAATGACTCCACCTTGGAGCTCCATGCGTAGAAGCGGCCAGCCACAGCATTGGCTGATGAAAACCACACGCTGCCCTGGTAGTTGTTGTACTGAAACAACAGCACAAAACTAACCACTTCCAGCACTACGAAGAGAAACCAATGGTAGTACTTCAGCAAGAACTCGAGAAGATTCCTCACGCCTCAATCCCTCAAATTCTTATTATCTCATAAGGAACGAGAAGCGGCCGACGTTCTTCAGGGCGATGCCAGCACCCTTGGCAACAGAGTGCAATGGGTCTTCGGCAATATGGAAGGGGATATTGATTTTCTCCTCTAAACGACGGTCGAGACCACGCAGCAGCGCACCGCCACCAGTCAGCCAGATACCGTTCTTCACGATGTCTGCATACAGCTCGGGGGGCGTGTTCTCCAAGGCCGAGAGCACGGCGTTCTCAATCTTGGCCACGGTCTTGTCTAAACAGTGGGCTACCTCTTGATAGCAGACGGGAACCTCCATAGGCAGGGCCGTGATACGGTTCGGGCCGTGTACGATATAGTCCTCGGGGGCATCGTCGCCTAAGTCGGTCAGTGCAGAGCCTACAGCAATCTTGATGCGCTCGGCCATACGCTCCGACACCTTTACATTGTGCTGGCGCGACATATATTCCTGAATGTCGGACGTCAGGTCGTCACCGGCTGTGCGGATGCTGTTGTTCGTCACAATGCCACCTAACGAAATGACGGCAATCTCGGTAGAGCCGCCACCGATGTCAACAATCATGTTACCCTCTGGAGCCTCTACGTCAATACCGATACCAATAGCGGCGGCCATCGGCTCGAACAACAGGTACACATCGCGTCCGTCGGCATGTTCGGCACTGTCGCGCACGGCACGCAACTCCACCTCGGTAGAACCGCTGGGCACGCCAATGACCATACGCAGTGACGGCGAGAACAGGCGGCTGCCCGTATGTACCATTTTGATCAGTCCACGCATCATCTGCTCACAGGCAGAGAAATCGGCAATCACGCCGTCACGGAGTGGACGCACGGTACGGATGTTGTCGTGTGTCTTCTCATACATCATCTTGGCCTTCGAACCTACGGCAATCATCTTGTCGGTATGGCGGTCGAGGGCTACTACTGACGGCTCGTCAACCACTATCTTGTCATCACTGATAATAATGGTGTTAGCCGTTCCCAAGTCCATGGCTATCTCCTGGACAAAACTAAAAAATCCCATGCTTAATTTATCTTTTTACTTTTACTTTTTTACTTTTTCTCAAACCACTGGTTAATGGCTGTATCATAGTGACTGCTGACGGCAAAGGCACGGGTGGCCAGCATGCGGCGCTGCTCCTTGGTCGTCACGGCACCCTGACGGTTCAGGATGTCGAGCAACACGGCGTATTCTGCCTTAGAAGGTACGATGACCACGTCGTTGAAGTTCTTGGCACCGGCACGTATCAGTGAGATGCCGCCAATGTCAATCTTCTCAATGATGTCTTCCTCGGAGGCACCACTGGCCACTGTCTGCTCAAAAGGATACAAGTCTACCACAACCAGGTCAATCTCAGGAATCTCGTACTGAGCCATCTGCTCGCGGTCGCCCTCCACGTCGCGGCGACCTAAAATGCCTCCGAACACCTTCGGATGCAGTGTCTTCACACGGCCGCCGAGAATGCTGGGGTAGGTGGTTACCTGCTCCACCTTCTCGCACTCGTAGCCGAGCGACTCGATGAATGTCTGTGTGCCGCCAGTCGACAGGAACTTCACGCCCTCGTCGTTCAGCTTGCGCAGCAAATCCTCCAACCCATCCTTGTGAAACACGGAGATGAGTGCTGTCTTAATCTTCTTACTGTCTGACATATATATAACGTTATAAAAATCGGACTGCAAAATTACAAAATAAAAATCAAACTGCCATCAGCTAAGGGCAATTATTTTCGCGCGCACATAAAAAAATAATGTAGGTCAATCAAAATACAAAAAAATATCACAGTTTGTTCGTTGGTTAAAAGAAAAATGTGTACCTTTGCACCCGAAATATCAACCAATTTATATCTAAATGAGAAAAAGATTAGCGATCTTGGCGCTTGTTGCCACTGCAGTCATCGGCACCGCTCAGGCTGGTGGACTGATGACTAACACCAATTACCACATCGCCTTCGACCGTATGATGGCCCGTGGTGCTACGTTCGACATTGACGCAGCCTACTCGAATCCCGCCGGACTGGCTTGGGGACACGAGGGCTGGCAGTTCTCTCTTAATTTCCAGAAGCCGTGGCAGAACCGCGACATCACGCTTACGTCGCCCATGCAGCAGAAGTACGAGGGCAAGGCCTCGGCACCTATCGTGCCTGCCATCTTTGCAAGCTATAAGCATGGCCGCTGGGCGTTGTCCACCATGATAGGAATTGTGGGTAGTGGTGGCTTCGTGGAGTACAATGCTGGCGTGCCTATGTTCAACGTCGTCCTGGCAGGCATGATGTCACAGAAGGGCATCACTCCCGACCAGTACATCCTCGACTCGCAGATGAAGGGCAAGCAGTATATCTACGGCGGACAGCTGAACTTCACCTATCGCATCTTGGACTGCCTGTCGGCAGCAGTGGGCTTCCGTGCCAACTACTACGACGGCTACTACCGTGGACACGTCCGTGCCATTGACCATCCGCTCTTGGGCGACCTGGCCAATCTGGAGTTGGACGTCGATCAGCGCGGCTGGGGCTTTGCACCCATCGTGGCACTCGACTACCACAAGGGACCCTTCACACTGGCCGCCCGTTATGAGTTCCGTACGAAAATAAACGTGCCCAACAAGACCAACACGCTCAATGCAGACCTTGGCGACAAGGTGAAGGCTATGCTCATACAGACAGACCCCGCAGCCCTCACGGCCATCGCCACGGCCCTGGCTGCCAAGACGGCTCCCTATCAGGATGGCGAGAAGACACGCTACGACATGCCTGCACTGCTCTCTGTGGCTGCCGGTTATGAGTTCACACCCTATCTGCGCGGCACGTTGGAGTACCACTTCTTCGATGACAAGAATGCCAAGATGGCCAACGACCGCCAGGAGGCGCTGACCCACGGCACGCATGAAGTGCTATTTGGCATTGAGGGCGACGTCAACGACAAGCTGACGCTGAGCTTCGGCATGCAGCATACCGACTACGGACTGTCTGACGACTATCAGCTGAACACCTCGTTTGCCTGCGACTCATGGTCTGTCGGTCTTGGCGCTGCCGTCAACCTGACGCAGAAGATGCGCCTCAACCTGGGCTACTTCATGTCGCTCTACGACAGCTATCACAAGGACTGCAAGGCTGAGCGCGACGGCTACAACGGACAGGAAATCTACGAGCGCTCCAACTACGTCGTCGGCATCGGTCTCGATTACAAATTTTAAATTTATTAACAAAAGAGGACTTAACTATCTCTTGAACGGCGGATAAAGCCAGTTTGAAAAGTGTGCCAAGCTTAGAAACACAGTGTGCCTAAGCTTGGCACACTGTGTATTTGGCCTTGGCACACTTTTTAATTATGTTAACAATTAGTCGCAACTTCCCTAATTTCTTTCCCAAATAAGGAGGGGTAGGGGTGGATTGATAAACAAAACCAAGATTGTGCAATATTGTACAACAACGTGCAAAAATTGCAAGAAAACTGCAAATATATTTGGAAATGTCAGTAAAATCGACTACCTTTGCAGCCCTTAAAATAAATGAAATATCAATCATTAATTATAAACAAATTAAAGGGAAAAGAAACTAAAAAGACAAAAGAAAGGAAAATCAGAAAACATGTACGCTTGCCCCTACCACTGAGACTGGAGGGCTTCCGGCCTGCCGGCGTACAACACACACAAAATTACTAAATTACTATGATGCCGCATGAGGCCAGGGCGCATCAAATTTTTTAAACAAAAGAAAAAGGAAATTATGATTAAAACTTTCCGATTCCTGCTTGTTGCAGCCCTCATGATGGTCTGCGGCAATATGTTTGC
>JAEEGL015272126.1_pt1 | contig 11783 bp, 9 predicted proteins | sample 9134231 | NCBI WGS metagenome assembly JAEEGL01 (sample SAMN16246548, study PRJNA631951) | gut metagenome | biome: gut microbiome; feature: rumen; material: fiber-attached | host: Bos | place: Iran: Karaj | collected 2018-10
AAGTGCCCGAAGTTCGAAATCTACACAGACAAGGCTGGCGAATTCAGATTCAGACTGAAAGCAAGAAACGGTGAAATCATTCTTGCCAGCGAAGGCTATTCTTCAAAGCCAGGTGTAAAGAACGGCGTTGAAAGCGTTAAGAGAAACGCACCTGAAGCTGAAGTAGTAAAGGCAGAAGAATAATTAAGGAACAGGGGAGATCGCATGATCTCCTTTTTCTTCGAAATAAAAGCTCTCCGGATTGGAGAGCTTTCAGTTTATCTGTGAATTATTGTGCCGGTTTCGCCTCTCAGGGCTTCCTTGGCTCTGTGCAGGGAAGTGATCAGGGCTTTGCCGTTTTCTTCATGCTCTACATATTCAATGCATGACTCTACCTTTGGCAGCATGCTGCCGGGAGCGAACTGGTTCTCGGCAATGTACCTTCTGGCTTCCTCAACTGACATTTCCGGAAGGTCCTGCTGGTTTTCCTTTCTGTAGTTGATGGATACGCGGTCAACGGCTGTCAGGATGATGAGCATGTCAGCGTGCAGGTCCAGAGCCAGTCTTGCACTTGCTCTGTCCTTGTCGATTACTGCCGCAACGCCTTCATAGTAGCCGTCAGCCTTTACGACGGGGATGCCGCCTCCGCCGACGGTGATCACGATGGCACCGCTGTTGACCAGCTTTTCAACTACATCAAGCTCAACGATTGAAATCGGGATAGGGGAAGGTACGACTCTTCTGTATCCTCTTCTGGCATCTTCGACGAAGGTATAGCCGGTCTCGGCAATGATCTTTTCAGCCTGTTCCTTTGTATAGAAGGAACCGATTGGCTTTGTCGGATTCTGGAACGCCTTGTCATCCCTTGAAACCTCGACCTGCGTAACTACGGTTACTACCGGCTTGTTGATGCCTCTTTTCTTAAGCTCTCTGCCAATGGCCTGCTGCAGGTGATAACCGATGTATCCCTGAGTCATGGCTCCGCATTCCGGGAAAGGCATCTCAGGAGTGCCGGCATTGTTGTTTGCGGCAAACTCAAAGGCCAGATTTATCATTCCAACCTGTGGGCCGTTGCCGTGTCCGACAATGACGTCATGGCCTTCTTCAACCAGATCAACGATGGTGCTTGCCGTCTGTTTTACCAGTTCAAGCTGCTGGGCAGGGGTACTTCCCAGGGCATTGCCGCCCAATGCTATTACTAATCTGCTGCCCATGTTACTTCAATGTGGCATACATTACGGCCTTTATCGTATGCATGCGGTTTTCGGCCTCATCAAATACCTTTGACTGAGCTGATTCAAATACTTCGTTGGTTACTTCCATTTCCGGCAGGCCGAATTCCTCATAGATCTGTCTTCCGGTTGAGGTATTAAGATCATGGAATGACGGCAGGCAGTGCAGGAAGATGCAGTCAGGATCAGCATTCTTCATGACGTCGCTGTTGACCTGATATGGAGATAACAGCTTGATCCTCTCTGCCCATAATTCCTTAGGTTCACCCATTGACAGCCAGATGTCGGTATAAATGACGTTGGCTCCCTTTGAAGCTTTCTTTACGTCGTCTGTCAGGGTAATGGTGCAGTGATTCTGCTTGGCCAAGGCCCTGCATGTCTTTACGAGTTTTTCATCAGGCATGTTTTCCTTTGGCCCGCAGGCTACGAAGTTGATGCCGAGCTTGGAACAAACGACCATCAGAGAATTGGCAACGTTGTTTCTGGCATCACCGAAGAATACCCATTTAAGTCCCTTGTAATAGCCGAAATACTCATAGGCTGTAAGGACGTCAGCCAGCATCTGCGTCGGATGGAAGTCCGTTGTCAGACCGTTCCATACCGGTACGCCTGAATACCTGGCCAGATCCTCAACGATCTGCTGGTCAAAGCCGCGGTATTCAATGCCGTCGAACATTCTGCCCAGTACTCTGGCGGTATCAGCCAGGCTTTCCTTATGGCCCATCTGTGATGAACCCGGGTCAAGGTATGTAACACCCATGCCCAGATCATGACCGGCTACTTCGAAGGCACATCTGGTTCTTGTTGAGGTCTTCTCAAACAGCAGAACAATGTTCTTGCCGACAAGATACTTGTGCGGGGTGTTTGTAAGTTTCAGCTGTTTGAACTGCATTGACAGTTCTAGTAAATACTGGATCTCCTCTGTTGTAAAGTCCAGTAACTTTAGGAAACTGCGTCCTGATAAACTTCTTGGCATATAATAAACTCCTTCATAATTTAATCTTCACGCCATAATGGCATGCTCATGCATCTGGGGCCTCCTCTGCCTCTGGAGAGTTCGGCACTTGGCATGGTAATTACCTTTAATCCCTTTTCACGCAGGATAGCGTTTGTGATGTCGTTGCGTTCATAACAGATTATGACGCCGGGGGCGATGCACAGGGTGTTGGAACCATCGCTCCACTGTTCTCTGGCTGCCGCGATCAGATCATTGCCGCCGCAGTAGATGAGTTCAACCTTTTCAACACCGGTATATTTTTCCAGAATGTGTTCCAGAGTATCCTTAAGCTTTCTGACATGCAGATCATCAGGAAGTCTGTCTTCACCTTCAGGAGGTGTTATTTCATAAACTTCCAGCGGTCCGATGATGGCTGGATGTACCGTATACTTGTCAACGTCGATCCTTGTAAATACCGTATCCAGATGCATGAATGCCCTTGATTCAGGTATCTTGAACGCCAGGACCGTACGTATCAGGCAGTCCGGATCATTGAAGAGATTACGGGCAGCCGCTTCAATGGCGTCAGGCGAGGTCCTCTCGGATATGCCGATGGCCAGTACGGTATCGGTAAGGTTGAATACGTCTCCGCCCTCAATGGTTGCGTGGTAATCGCGGTCGTAATATCTCTTTACGTAGCCGGCAAAGTCCGGATGATACCTGAAGATGTAGTCAGCATAGATCGTTTCGCGTGTACGCGCCGGGAAATGCATCCTGTTAACGAATGCACCGGTGCCGACTGATGCGAACGGGTCTCTCTGGAAGTACAGGTTAGGCATTGGAGCAACTATCAGGTCATCACTTGGGGCGATTCTGTCCTGCAGCGAGTAGGCCTTGATGGCTTCACCCAGCTGTTCCTGCATTTCCTTGAGGGTTATTCCTTCCATGGTTTTGAGAACCAGGTCCTTGCCCTTGAAATGGGTAACGAGATATCTGTACAGAATGTCCTGCCATCTCCTGGTTTTGATGTTTCCTTCGGAAAGCCACTGATAAATGAATGGCTCAACAAGTTTTGGATTCAAGGCAAGTACTTCCGTCATCAGATCTTCCAGATAGACGACTTCAACTCCATTTTCCCTGAGGATCTCAGCAAATGCATCATGCTCTTTCTGAGCTACCTTAAGGAAGGGAATGTCGTCAAACAGAAGTTCCTGCAGCTTATCGGGAGTGATGTTAAGCAGCTCTCTTCCCGGCCTGTGAAGCAAGACCTTTTTCAGAGGCTTGATTTCACTGGTTACATGAATTCCTTTCATAATTATTCCTTTCTTCTGTTGCCCCGAAAAGGGGACCGTCTGCCAACTTATATTATAGTTTGAAAACAGAAAGAATGTTAGGCCTTATTTCCATAAATTCAGTAAAAGAGAAAACATCTGCGGATGACTGATGTGAAGCGTCTTTTGTACCTTTGAAAAAACGCCATTTATGATATAATCATATGAGCAAGGGGGATTTGCGATATGAGTACAGTAGAAAACAGATTAGTTGATGCCTTGAAGGAAGTACTTAAGGAAAAATATGACCTGGTACCTGAGGAAGGCTTTGTCATGGTCGAAGTACCAAAGGACAGCAGCAAGGGCAATTATGCCACGAATCTGGCCATGAGACTTACCAAGTTATTAAGACGCAACCCCAGAGAGATCGGTCAGGAAATAAAGGATGCCATGCTGGAAAAGATGCCTGAGATCGAGGGAATTGAAATAGCCGGTCCTGGATTCATCAATTTTCAGATCAGAAAGGACGTTCTTGCCAACGTTATCAACGAAGTGTTGGCACAGGGCGATGACTACGGTAAGAATGAGGCAGGAAAGGGTGTCAACATTCTGGTTGAATACGTTTCCGCCAACCCTACCGGACCTTTGCATCTTGGTCATGCAAGAGGAGCAGTATGGGGAGACAGCCTGTGCCGTCTGTTACTGGCATCAGGATATAACTGCCTGCGTGAATACTACATCAATGACGCCGGCAATCAGATAGACAATCTCGGCATTTCATTAATGGAAAGATACCGTGAACTGTTCGGTGAGACACCGAATCTGCCGGATGACGGCTATCACGGTCCGGATGTAATTGAGATCGCCAAGGAAATTAAGGAAGAATATGGCGATAAGTGGATGCATGTTCCTGCCGATGAGGCTTACCGCTTCTTCCGTGAAGACGGCAAGAGAAGAGAACTGGAGCGCATCAGAAGGGACCTGAAATACTATCGCTGTGATTTTGATTCCTGGATCAGTGAACAGGAAATCAGAAATTCAGGACTCATTGAAAGATCCGTTGAAAGAATGCAGAAAATGGGCCTTGTCTATGAGGCAGAAGGTGCTTTATGGCTAAAGACCACGGAATACGGTGATGACAAGGACAGAGTTCTGCGCAAGTCAGACGGTTCATATACCTACTTCACACCGGACATTGCCAATCACATCGGCAAGGTCGAACGCGGCTATGAAAAACTGGTCAACCTGTGGGGAGCAGACCATCATGGCTACATAGCAAGAATGCAGGCTGCTCTTACGGCTCTTGGCTATCCGAAGGGAACTCTGCTGGTCGACATCATCCAGATGGTACGTCTGGTAGAAAACGGCAGAGAAGTCAAGATGAGCAAGCGTACGGGCAATGCCGTTACGATCAGGGAACTGTGCGATGACATCGGTGTCGACAGTGCCCGTTACTTCTTCCTGGCTAAGGCTCTGGATACCCATTTGGACTTTGATCTGGGCATTGCCAGAAAGCGTACCAATGAGAACCCGGTGTTCTATGCTCAGTACGCTCATGCCCGCAGCAGCAAGGTCCTGAAGTCAGCAGGAGAAGTAACACCGCTAGATGTTTATGATCAGCTTACAACTGAACAGGAAGTCGATCTGCTCAAACTGATCACCGATTTCCCGGCAACGGTAGCTGATGCCGCCGTTACCAGAGCTCCAAACAAGATCTGCAACTACGTTCAGAAGCTTGCTCAGTACATCCACGCCTTCTATGCATCATGCAAGATCCTGTCTGCTGAGACAGAAGAGCTTAAGAAGCAGAGACTGGCATTGCTGAAGGCAGCAGCCATTACCATGAAGAACGCATTATACCTGCTTGGTGTTGAAGCGCCGGAGGAAATGTAATCGGAATATCATTAACCATGCAGTCATGACAGGAAGATGTGACGGCAGAAAAGCCGCTGATCCGGCAGGCTGCATGGCTTTATTTTAGAAGTAGCAGTGAGGAAAGAAAATGACAGATAACCTGAGTATTGAGGCAGCCGAACAGTATCAGTATGCAAGGAAACTCGGCAAGAGGGAGTCTTTCAGCCGCAGACTGCGCGGCCTGAGAGCAACTCTGCCGGCTCTGGATGAACTGGTAAATGAGGCGTCATGTTCCATAGAAGATCTTGGAAACATTGAGGTTCCGGCAAATCTGATCGTCGGTACCAGGACAACGATGCGGCAGTATTCATTTTCCTACAGCTTCATGCCGCTGATGGAAGAAAGAAGTGAGTTTGCGGCCAAGTGGAAGAAGGTCTGCGAATATCATCTTTCTGACACCGGCATCAGCGAGTCGCCGGACGCCTATGAATACATGGGCAAATTCTATGTCGGTGAAGGAAACAAGAGAGTCAGCGTGCTCAAGTCATACGGTGCCGTTTTCATCAGCATGAACGTCAAGAGACTTGTTCCGCCAAAATCCAGCAAAAAAGAAGTGAAACTGTATTATGAGTTCATGGAATTCTACCAGCTGTCCAAACTGTATTCACTGCAGTTCTCTCATCTTGGCTATTACAGGAAGCTGATGAAGTATCTTGGAATGGAGAAGGATCATGTCTGGACCAGGCAGGAAAGGATCTCCCTGGTCGGCTTCTACGGCCGACTGTGCAATGAACTCAGAAAGCAGAAGATCGAAGGCAATTACGCTGACTGTCTTGTAGCGCTGCTTGAAATGTATACCTATGACTTCCTGACGCAGATGGATGACAGGCTGATGGATAAGATCATAAGCGAAAACAGAGTAAGGTTGATGCACGGCAGGGGATTCTATTCGATCGAATGCATCTCTGACCAGGAAGATTCAGTACTCTATTCGCCGATGGCAAAGGACTTCCTCAAGAATACCGACTTCATCATTTCGGCAGGGGATCTGCATCCGGAGTATCTGGAGTTCATCGTTACGATGAGCAACAAGCCGCTGTTCTATGTTCACGGCAATCATGATGACATCTACGAGACAAAGCCGCCGGGAGGCTGTACCTGCATTGATGATGATCTGGTGGTATATCAGGGAATCCGGATCCTGGGATTGGGCGGTTCCTTCCGCTACAGTGAGGCGAAGAACCAGTATACTGAACTGCAGATGGAGAGAAGAATAAAGAAACTGAGAAGGAAGATACGCAAGGCAGGCGGGGTCGACATCGTAGTTACCCATGCTCCGATAAAGGGATACGGCGATCTGCCGGATTATGCTCATCAGGGCTTCGAGTGTTTCCGGAAACTGCTTGACGATCTGAAACCGCGCTTCTGGTTCTATGGACATGTTCACATGAACTACATGTACAACATGCCGAGGGTATATACCCACAAGAATACGATGATCATAAATGTCTCGGGCAGATACGAGATAAAATACTAAGGGCTCTCAAGAGCCTTTTCTTTTCATAAAGAATGCAGGTAAGTGTATAATATAACTTGACTTGAGAAATGGAGGACAAACCATGAAATTCAGTGAGATGAAATATGAAAGACCTGACTATCAGCAGTATACTGCCCGCATGAATGAACTGCTGGACAGTCTTGAAAAGACTGAAGACAGCAAGACCTTTCTGAAAATATTCAGAGAAATAGAAACAATGCGTTCAAGGCTGGCAACGATGTCAACATTATGCTCCATCCGCCACAGCATTGACACCAGAGACGAGTTTTACGATAAGGAGAATGACTATTGGGACGAGTACAATCCGCTTTATACGGTCGCAGAAACGCGCCTGAGCAAGATCTGCGTTGCCTGTAAATTCAAGAATGATCTTTATGACGTAATACCGGAAACGTTCTTTCAGACTGCTCAGTGCCAGATCAATTCATTTGATGAAAAGATCGTTCCATTACTGCAGCAGGAAAACAGATTAAGCAGCGAATACGGCAAGCTTAAGGCCGGCGCCCAGATTTCTTTTGAAGGGAAGATATACAATCTTTCGAGCATTTCCCCGCTGATGGTTTCCAATGACCGGGACCTGCGCAGAAGGGCCAGTGCAGCCTTCGTAGGATTCTACCAGGATAATGAGGCGGAATTTGATCGCATCTATGATGAACTGGTAAAGGTCAGAACGCAGATAGCTCACGAGCTTGGTTACCCTACATTCGTAGAGCTGGCCTATCAGAGAATGATGCGTCTGGACTACAATGCTGAGATGGTAGCCAACTACCGCCGTCAGATCCTGGAGGATCTGGTGCCGGCAGCTACCAGACTTTATGAGAGACAGGCCGCAAGACTTGGCCTGGACAAACTGGCTTACTATGATGAGAGCATGGAATTCCTTTCAGGCAATCCGACACCGAAGGGAACTTATGAGCAGCTGATCGAAAAGGCCAGAACGATGTATCATGAAATGAGCAGGGAAACTGCCGAGTTCATAGATACGATGATCGAAGGCGACTTATGGGATCTGAAATCCCGTGACGGCAAGGAAATGGGCGGTTACTGCACATCGATACCTGACTACAAGGTTCCGTTCATCTTTGCCAACTTCAACGGTACCAGCGGAGACGTTGACGTACTGACACACGAGGCAGGCCATGCCTTCCAGTACTACATGTCCAGAAACATTCCGGTCTCTGATGTCCAGTGGCCGACCATGGAATCAGCTGAAATACACTCAATGTCCATGGAATTCAATGCCTGGCCGTGGATGGGCCTGTTCTTTGAGGAAGATGAGGCCAAGTACAAGTTCCACCATCTGGGCAGTGCCATCAAGTTTCTGCCTTATGGCGTCTGCGTAGACCACTTCCAGCACGAAGTCTATGCTAATCCGGACTGGACGCCGGATGAAAGAAAGGCCTGCTGGAGAAGACTGGAGAAGATGTACATGCCGCATAAGGATTATTCCGAGGCACCTTTGCTGGAAAAGGGCTGCTGGTGGTACAGGCAGGGGCACATATTCGCTTCCCCATTCTATTACATCGATTACACCCTGGCTCAGGTATGCGCCTTACAGTTCTGGGTAAGGAATCATAACAATGATCCCGAGGCCTGGAACGACTATGTAAGACTGTGTTCATTGGGTGGAACAAAGAGCTTCACCGGCCTGGTAAGGGCAGCCGGACTCAAGGTTCCGTTTGAAGACGGATGCGTTAAGTCAATAGTCAGGGACATCGAGGATTATCTCGAGTCCGTCGATGACACCAAACTATGAAAAAACCTTTGTTTACGGCATTTTTCGTCAATTTTCTCATTGACAAAGATGGGGTGAACTAATAGAATATTAGTTGGCACTTTCAATGTAGCCCCGGAAACTACATTTGTAAGGAGGACTATTATTATGCGTCAAACAACGATGCTTAAACCAGCAGAAGTACAGCGTACATGGTATGTTGTCGACGGTACAGGACTGACACTCGGACGCTTATCAACCGTAGTAGCAGCAGTACTGAGAGGCAAGAACAAGCCAACGTACACACCGAATGTTGATTGTGGAGACTTTGTCATCGTAATCAATGCCGACAAGATCGTCGTGACAGGAAACAAGTTAGATACAAAGAAGTACTATCATCATTCACAGTTCCCAGGTGGAATGCGTATCAGAACAATGCGCACCATGAAGGACAAGTATACTGTTGAATGGGTTGAGAAGTCAATCCAGGGTATGTTACCACACACAAAGTTAGGTGACGTACAGCGTAAACATTTATTTGTTTATAAGGGCAGTGAACATCCACATGCAGCTCAGAAACCAGTTGAGCTGAAGATTGAAGACTAGGAGGACAGGTTATGCCAGCTAAGAAAAAAGAAGTTATAACATATCAGGGCACCGGTCGTCGTAAGAGTTCAGTCGCCAGAGTATACATTACTCCAGGTAAGGGTGTTATCACAGTTAATGACAAGAGCTTAGACGAGTATCTGCCATTGGAAACTCTGAGAATGGTTGTCAGAGCTCCGTTTGAAGTAACAGAGACTGTTGGACAGTACGATGTTAAGATCAACGTATACGGTGGCGGACATGCAGGACAGGCAGGCGCTATGAGACACGGTATCGCAAGAGCTTTATGTGAAGTTGTTGAAGATTTCCGTCCAAAGCTGAAGGCTGCAGGATTCCTGACAAGAGACTCTCGTGCTAAGGAACGTAAGAAGTACGGTTTGAAGGCTGCTAGAAGAGCTCCACAGTTCAGCAAGCGTTAATCATTATCATTACGTTATAAACGTCTGTCAATTTGGCAGACGTTTTATTTATGCTCAATGTAAAATGTGCTATGATTGTTAATGGAGTAGGAGATCAATAATCATGAAATTCTTGACAAAGTTAGTTTTAGGCGCCATCGCTGCAGCTGCAGGCGGTGTAGCCGTTAATAAGGTCGTCAGCAATAAGGAATCAGAAATGATCGAAGGACTGTACGGCCGTTATGTTGAAGTATTCGGCAAGAGGATCTGCGTTGAAGTAAGAGGAGAGGGAAGCGAGACCATCGTTCTTTATCCTGGATTCGGGGATGTTTCTCCGGTACTCAACTTCCGTCCGCTGGCCAGCTTTCTGTCACATTATTACAGAGTAGTTACCGTTGAACCGTTTGGTTATGGCATCAGCGACAGTACCAGCAGGGAAAGATCAGTTGAAAACGTCGCTGAGGAACTTCATGAAACCATGAAGGCGCTTGAAATAGATAACTATGTTCTGGCCGCTCATTCATTTGGCGGTGTCTATGCCCTGGAATTAATGAACAGCTACCCTGGTGAAGTAAAGGCCTTCATAGGCATTGATACGACCGTTCCTGAGGCAATGAAGTACCTTGACGATTCACTGGTCGAATACGCATTGGGAAGCGGCACGAGGTTCCTGAATGAATCAGGCATCAACCGTCTGTTACTGGCATTCAATGAAGAGAGATTCCTGCCGGAGAATGAATATTATCAGTACACCAATGCTGAAAAGAAGATGTTCAACATCCTGACTCTCAACAGGTCATTCACGGACAACATGAAGGATGAAATGTTACTGGCAAAGGAGAATCTTGACAAGATCCTGACAAAGGCGATCCCTGATGATGTACCGGTATATCAGTTCGTATCACTGCACAATGACCGTCTGCTGGAATCTCTGGGAGCTCCTGAAGATACCTGGACTCATTACCATGAGATCCTGACCAACAATCCAAAGAGCAAACTGGAAAGACATGCAGCGCCGCATGAACTGCATCAGAAGATAACCAAGGAAATGGCCATCAACATTGATGAATGGCTGAGATCGCTATAGCAGAAGAGACAAGGGCAGACAGTTACGACCGTCTGCCTTTTCTTTTATGAAATAATTGTCATATCAGCTAAAAATATGCTTGACAGTATAAATAATGGATTGATATAATAATCAAGCTGATGGTCCGTTGGAGAAGTGGTTTAACTCACATGCCTTTCACGCATGCACTCACGGGTTCGAATCCCGTACGGGCTACCATTTGAAAAAACACCCGGTTAGTACCGGGTTTTTTTGTGCCTGCATGATCAATGAACAAAGAAAAAAGCTTCCTTGCGGAAGCTTTATCTTCAATGGTGCTCCGATAGGGACTCGAACCCTAGACCCACTGATTAAGAGTCAGTTGCTCTACCATCTGAGCTATCAAAGCAGCTAATATATTGTAGCATTAACATTTTTAAGATGCAACCCCGATTTTCAAAACTTTTCAAGCAAAAAGAGCTGCAAATATTATGGGGAACAGCTCTTTCTGCATAACCTGGTTATAAGAAGGTCGAATAATGAAAAAAATATTTAACGTATGTGATGATAATATAGCATGAATTGGTGAAATAATTGTGAAATGGAATCACATTATTCATTGTTCATAAGATAATCCGGCAGAACCAGTTCAAACTCTTCCGGTCTGAAGCGTGGGCAGACGTTTTCCTTGGTTGAAATAACGGAAGAGGCGAGCCTTGTTCCGATTACGCAGGCTTCTCTTAACGTCTTGCCATATGTTAATCCGATGGCTACTCCGGCAAAGAAACTGTCACCGGCGCCAGTGGTGTCTATTACGTCAACCTTCTGCGGCGGGATGTAGCCTGCTTCGCCATGCTCCTCGGCATATACGGCTCCGCCTTCACCCATGGTAACGACCATTTTTTTGATCTGGGCATTGTCTATTCTGGTTTCCAGAAGGGAATACATCTCCTCATTTGTAAGATTCTCGTATTCTTCTGAAAACAGCAGTCCGGCTTCCTGCTGATTGCATACCAGGCAGTCGACCTTTGTTATGAGGTCTCTTCTCTTCATGGCTATGGACATGTTGCTGACAACGGCGTAGATTTTCTTATCATACTTTTCGGCAAGACGGAAGATCTCCTTGAGCAGTTCAACTTCCATGTCGATCTCAACGACGATGCTGTCACAGGCTGAGATGATCTCGTCG
>JAEEGL012273824.1_pt1 | contig 11782 bp, 7 predicted proteins | sample 9134231 | NCBI WGS metagenome assembly JAEEGL01 (sample SAMN16246548, study PRJNA631951) | gut metagenome | biome: gut microbiome; feature: rumen; material: fiber-attached | host: Bos | place: Iran: Karaj | collected 2018-10
GAAAGTCACCTTCCGTCCCGCGCTGATGGCCTCGTCCAGCACCTCGATGGTGTAGAACAGCTCCGGGTTCTGGGGCAGGGTGTCCGGCACGGTGTGGATATGGCTGACGTGGGCGTGGAAATATCGGCTGGACAGGCCCTCCAGCTTCTCCACCAGCTCCTTGCACTGGCTGTAGGGCAGGTGCCGGGAGAAGAGCAGGGAGTCGATCAGCAGCCGCAGCTCTGCCTCAGTGAAATCCCGCACCAGATAGAAGTCGGACAGCAGCTTCGTCTCCACCATCTCCCCGGTCTTGGGATCCGGCGCCATGCGCACCGCCTCGCTGTACTCCAGCTCAACGCCCATCTCCAGCAGATGGGAGATATTGCGCCGGATGGCCTTGCGGTCCGCCGTCATGTCGTATTCGGTTTTCAAAATATTCGCAATGTCCCGCTGGCTGAGCCGGTGATCCGCGTCGGTGTAGCGGCGCAGGATGTCCAGGATCAGCATGGGCAGCACTTTCTTGGGTGGCTTTGTCATTTTCTATCACCTGCTGTCAGTTTATCATGTTTGTCCCAATAATACAACGAGAGATGGGACAAAATTGTCCCATCTCACCTAAACCGGCGGCTGCTTCCGTTCCCCGTCTGTCAGAGTGCAGAGCCTTTCCTCAAAACGCACCAGCTGCTTATCCCAGCGGCACGGCTATCGCCTCCATACTCTGCGTGCCAACTGCGATAGACGGTAATAATCGTCGGATTATGTTTTTTAGTCGGCGTTTGTTCCATTTCGTCCCATTATTTTGCTTACACTGTACGGCAAGGCGCGAGGCAAAAATGTCCCGCGCCTTGCCGTATGCTTGTATGTGGTCAATAAAGCTTTTTGCGAGAACAATCCGTTTTTTTGGACTGAACATTGTATATGATCGCTCACGCGTACTGACACACTGTTGGAAATCCAAATTGTTATACGAATGCCGCCTTGGGCGGCAGATCATGAAAGTGAGGTGGAGAGAATCATGGGCGGAAACAGAACAAAGCAGCCGAAGTTGGATCAGATGATTCAGCTTTCCCTGTTTGACAGTTTTCTGGATGATCTCCGCGCCGCCGGCGCCGTGACCGCCGGGAAGATCTCGGAGGTCATCGAAAAGCTGCAGAAAGCAAAGGACAAGATGGCAAGGCGGGAGAAAGAGGAGGCGCGCCGCAAAGAGCAGCTGGAGGCGGAGGAAACGGCCCGGCAGGAGGTGGGGCGCCGGACTGACCACGTGGAGGAGATCACCAGCATGGATCTCCCCATGGACTGGGAGAACGTCTTTCCATCCGATACGGCCACCCAGGGCGTTCATACCGACAGCATCTCCGACGGCCTGATCCTGTCCCTTTCCAATCTGGGACGGGTGGACATCGAGTACATCGCCGCCGTTACCGGAGCGGATTACAAGACGGTGATCTCCACGCTGCAGGGCTCCATCTATCAGAATCCGGACACCTGGGAGGAGTGCTTTTACAAGGGCTGGGAGACGGCGGAGGAATACCTCTCCGGCAATCTCATGCGAAAGTGGCGGCTGGCCCGGGAGGCGGACAGGCAGTACAGCGGCTGTTTTGCCAATAACGTCCGCGCCATTGAAAAGGTGCTGCCGCCCACGGTTGCCACAAAGGACATCTATGTGACGCTGGGCTCCCCCTGGGTACCCGCCGACGTGATCGATGATTTCATGGAACACCTTTTCGGCCAGCTGCCCTCCCGCTTTTTCAATCAGGAGAAGGCAAGGGTCAAACACGATGAGATCACCGGCACCTGGGAGATCCCCTTGAAGAGCCGGTACAACCACAATGTGGCCACCACCCGGACATACGGCACAAAGCGCCTGGAGGCCCTGTATATTCTGGAAAAGACGCTGAATATGAGGACCGTCTCCGTTACCGACGAGGTCAGCTGCCCCACCAACGCCTCCGGCAAAAAGCGGGTGCTGAACCAGCCGGAGACCGTGCTGGCTCTGGAGAAGCAGAAAAAGCTGGTGGATGAGTTCCGGCGCTGGGTCTGGCTGGATCCGCAGCGAAAGGAACGGTTGGAGAACATCTTTGAGAACAACTTCAGCTGCGTCCGCCGCCGGATCTTCGACGGGTCGTTTCTCGTGTTCCCCACCATGTCGCCGGATGTGTCCCTGTACCCCTACCAGAAGGACGCCGTAGCCCGCATCCTGTTTTCCCCCAACACCCTGCTGGCCCATGACGTGGGCAGCGGCAAGACCTACGTGATGATCGCCGCCGGCATGGAGCTGCGGCGGATGGGGCTCTCGAAAAAGAACCTGTACGTGGTGCCCAACAACATCGTGGGGCAGTGGAAGAATATCTTTTTGACCATGTATCCCCAGGCAAAACTCCTGTGCGTGGAGCCGAAAACCTTCACGCCGAAAAAGCGGGGAAGGGTGCTGGAGAACATCCGCGACAATGACTATGACGGCGTCATCATGGCCTACAGCTGCTTCGAGCAGATCCCCCTCTCCAAGGAATACTACATGGAGGATCTGGAGGAGAAGAAAGAAGCGATCGTGCGGCTTGCCGCAGATGCCAACAAGGCGACCTCCCGTCTGGATAAAAAGCGGGAGGATATCTCCAAGGCTCTGTCCCAGCTGGCGGTGGCTGTGACAAGCCTCGATGAAGGCGTGTTTTTTGATGAGCTGGGCGTCACCCGGCTCTTTGTGGACGAGGCACACAACTATAAAAACGTGCCGCTGGACACCAAGCTCAGCAACGTGCTGGGGATCAGCGCCAGAGGCTCCAAAAAGTGTCAGGATATGCTGGACAAGGTGCGCATGATCCAGAAGCAGAACGGCGGGGGCGGCGTGGTGATGGCCACCGGGACCCCCATCACAAACTCCATCACCGACGCCTTTGTGATCCAGCAGTATCTTCAGAGCGGCGAGCTGGCGCTGGTGGATCTCCAGAACTTTGACAGCTGGGTGGGCATGTTTGCCGAGCGCGTCACAGAGTTTGAGATCGACGTGGACACCTCCTCCTACCGCCTTGCCACCCGCTTTGCCCGGTTCCACAATCTGCCGGAGCTGACGGCGCTTCTCTCCTCCGTGGCAGATTTCCATCAGACGGATTCCAGCGCCGGCATTCCGGTTCTTGACGGCTATTCCGATGCGCTGGTGGGGAAAACCGCGGCTTTTGAGGACTACCTCCAGAGCATCTCGCGGCGTGCCGACGCCGTGCGCCGGGGCCGCGTCAGCCGCAAGGAAGACAACATGCTGAAAATCACGACGGACGGGCGCAGGGCTGCGCTGGATCTCCGGCTGGTGGATCCCAACGCCGATTTTACCTGCCAATCCAAGGTGGTACGCTGCGCTCAAAACGTGTGTGACATCTATCGCCGTACGATGACGTCCTGCGGCACCCAGCTGGTGTTCTGCGATTCCTCCATCCCCAAGGCCGGGTTCAATATGTACGACGACCTCCGGAATCTGTTGGTGGGAATGGGGATCCCGCCGGTGAAAATTGCCTTCATCCATGACGCAGAGACGGAATCAGCGCGGTCAAAGCTGTTTGAGCGAGTGCGGCAGGGAGAGATCCGTGTCCTCATCGGCTCCACCTTTAAGCTGGGACTGGGCGTCAACGTGCAGGACAGGCTGATTGCGCTGCACCATCTGGACGTGCCGTGGCGTCCCGCGGACATGACCCAGCGGGAGGGACGCATCCTCCGTCAGGGCAACCAGAACCCCAAGGTGCAGATCTTCCGCTACGTCACCGAGGGCAGCTTTGACGCCTATTCCTGGCAGCTGCTGGAGACGAAGCAGCGGTTCATTACGGGTCTCCTCTCCGGTTCGCTGACAGAGCGCAGCGGCGCAGACATCGAGGACACAGTGCTGGACTATGCCGAAGTGAAGGCGTTGGCGGTGGGCGATCCGCTGGTGAAGGAGCGGGTGGAGGCCGCCAACGAGTTGAGCCGGTATCTGACGCTGCAGCGCAAGCTGCTGGAGAGCCGGCTGCAGATGGAGAAGGAGCTGCTGGAGCTGCCTGCGCTCATGGAGCACCAGCGGGATCTGATCCGCCACTGCCGGGAGGACCGGGACGATTATGAAAAAGTGCGCTGCCTGGTCCCCGTTCCCGTGACGGCGGCGGAGAAGGCGTGGGAGGCGGAGGAGCGCAGGACCCTGCGGCAGCGGATCAACACCGCCGTGTCGGAAAACGTGCTGAAAAACACCGAGCGCCTCCTGCTGACCTACCGCGGTTTTCAGATCGTGCTCCCCGCCAATATGCTGGCGGAGAAGCCCTTCGTCTGGGTGCAGCGGGCCGGGAAATACTACCTGGAGCTGGGCGATACCGAACGGGGTAACCTGACGCGCATTGACAATCTGCTGGAAACCCTGCCCCGCCGCGCAGAGGAACTGTGGGAGAGCCTTGAGAGAATGGAGTCCCGGGAGGCCGCCATTCACGCCGAGCTGGCGAAAAAGGAGAGCTACAGCGAGCAGATCGAGACATTCCGGGAGCTGGTCAAAACACTGGATGAGAAGTTGGGAGTGAACACGCCATGAAAGAGATGAAACTATCCAATATCCCCTCCATGCCGGTGGGGAAGCTGATCGACACACTGGCGGAGACTTATACCGCCGTGATCCGGGGGGGCGTGCCTCTGCGCACGGTGCCCTCGGTGATGCTGTGGGGCCCGCCGGGCGTGGGCAAAAGCCAGGCGGTACGCCAGCTGGCACAGGCGCTCGGGCAGTCCACGGGAAAGCGCACCGCCGTCACCGACGTGCGGCTGCTGCTGTTTAACCCCATTGATCTGCGAGGCATCCCCACCGCCAACGCCGACAAGACGCTGGCTATCTGGCTCAAGCCCCGGATCTTCCAGATGGACGAGAGTGACGACGTGGTAAACATCCTCTTTCTGGACGAGATCTCCGCCGCGCCCCAGTCGGTGCAGGCGGCGGCCTATCAGATCACCCTGGACCGTGTGGTGGGTGAGCACGCTCTGCCGGAGAACTGCCTCGTCATCGCCGCCGGCAACCGCACCACCGACAAGTCCGTAGCATTCAAAATGCCCAAGGCACTGGCCAACCGCCTCCTCCACATCGAGGTGGAGGGCAGCTTCGCATCCTGGCGGGCGTGGGCGGTAAAAAGCGGCGTCAACGACAAGGTGGTGGGCTTTCTCTCCTTCCGCCAGAACTACCTCATGGGCTTCGATGCCGCCTCGGATGACCTGGCCTTTGCCACGCCCCGCTCCTGGGAGATGGTCAGCAATCTGCTCAACCACGTGAAAAGCGACGTGGACGCCATGTATCCGCTTATCGCGGGATTGGTGGGCACGGGCGTGGCGGTGGAGTTCCGCACCTGGGCGCGGGTCTACGGCCAACTGCCGGAGATCCGTGATATCTTTGACGGCAAAATGCCGTCCCCGCCCTCCAATACCGATGCCCTCTATGCCCTTACCGCCGCCATGACCGCCTATGCCCGGGATCATCGGACGGACATGGCCCGTATCGCCAATTCCATCCGCTATGCCGACCGCCTGCCGCCGGACTTCTCCGTGGTGGTGATGAAGGACTATATGTATCTGGAGCCGGACTACAAAAACAAGCTGATGGCCGTGCCGGAGTTTGCCCGGTGGCTGAGAACAAGGGGGAAACTGCTCAATGGCGCTGTCTGAGGAAAAGGTTCGCGAGTATATCCGCCGCCTGCTGCTCTCCCGGATGCGCCTGCTCTGCAGCCACGGGTTTTTCGGCCTGCTGCTGATGCATATGGCGTACGGGGTGGACGAACAGCAGGAGACCGCCTGCACCGATGGGGTCCGCATCATCTTTGGAACAGCGTTTCTGGACAGCCTCAATGACCGGGAGCTGGACTTTGTGATGATGCACGAGATCATGCATGTGGTGCTGCAGCACTGCCTCCGGGGCAGCGATCTGGATCACGAGCGATTCAATATCGCCTGCGATATCGTGGTCAACTCCAATATCCTTCTGGAGTGCGGCATGGATCCCCGGGCGATCCGGCTGCGGGCGTATGGAGAGGCGATGCACCTGGCACCCGACGGAAAGGAGGGTTACGAGTACACCGCCGAGCAGGTCTACCAAATGCTCCCGCCCTCGAAAAAGCAAAAAGAAAAAGCTTCCGGCGTCGCAGCCAAGGGACGCGCCGGACAGGAGATGGGACAGGGGAGAAACGCCCCCGGCTGGCGGTGGGACGACCACTCCCGCTGGGGCATGTATGAGGAGGACAGCACCCTCCGGGACGTCTGGGTCAAGCGGTTCGAGGACGCCTGTGAGGCCATCTCCATCCGCGATCCATCCAACTGCCGCGGGCTGCTGCCCGCCTTTGCCCGGCGGCTGCTGGCGGAGCTGCGCAAGCCACAGACGGACTGGCGCGCCATCCTCAATGACTTTGTGCAGGAGGAGGTGGTGGACTACTCCTTCACGCCACCCGACCGGCGCTTTGAAGGCCCATTCTTTCTGCCGGATTTCAGCGATAAGGAGGATCTGGTGGAGGACATTCTCTTTATGATTGACACCTCCGCCTCCATGTCAGACGATATGATCGCCGCCGCCTACTCCGAGATCAAAGGCGCCATCGACCAGTTCAACGGCAAGCTGCGGGGCTGGCTTGGCTTTTTCGATGCGGCGATCATCGAACCGAGACCCTTCGAGAGCGAGGAGGAGTTCCGGGTCATTCATCCCGCCGGAGGCGGCGGCACGGACTTTCAGATCATTTTTGAGTATGTTGCCGGACACATGGCGGAAAAGCCGCCCGCCAGCATCATCATCCTGACGGACGGCTACGCGCCCTTCCCACAGGAACCGCTTGCCCGGGGAATTCCGGTCCTGTGGCTGCTGAACAACGAGGAGGTGCAGCCACCCTGGGGCAAGGTGGCGCGGATCAAGGTATAAGCGGCCCGGCACATGAACTGCCTGTCTGGCACAAGACCCCGGGGGAACTCTCCCCCGGGGTCTTGTGTTGCGTATCAGGATCCGGTGCCTTGGCCGTGAGGCGGCTGCACTCTCACGGAGGGATCCGGAACTGGATGCTGTGCGCGAGTGCGTTTTCCCGAAGCCGGCCTTTCACGGCCTGCACGCGCTTTTCCCGCTTAATAACGGGGATACCGGTATGTGAACCGGAAAAAGAATATATTCTGTTTCTCGTTAAAACTGGCGGAATAAGTGTAACCGTTTGTGCAGTACTTGTTCGCGGCCTTTTCCACCAATTCCGCTATCTGCAGAGCATCCGCTCTCGTCAGACTGCCGTTTCTCTTCAGCTTGAAGTAAATCACTTCTTCCTGTGCGGCCATCTTGGCGGAAAGAAAAGGCTCCAGGCCAGAAAGGCTGCTGATCATTGCCTTTTTACTTACAAAATAGCTGTGGGAAGAGCTGATGCATGGAGGCGTGTCTGAGTAGGTGTGGTCAAGCTTTGCGTCTTCGTCGCTGATACAAAAATAATCATACCGATCGAAATGACTATGTGTGCTGACATTGATATCCCAGGTCACGTCCATGTGGGCAAAGCCGTCATTCAATTTTACAATGTTCCAGGCGTGACTGACGATCTGTCCGGTCTGTGAATCTGCGGACGAGCCCGATACCAGCATGCAGAACAGATTGGCCTTGTCGCACAGGTATTTGAACGCTTTGGCAATTCCCTCGCAGACGGCTGCGTGAGAGAGGAATACCCCCGCTATGGTATGTGCTTCCAAATTTGCCCTGGAATTGGAGGGCGCCGAGGAATCGTATCTTACCGCGTGCAGCAGCTGATCATGCAAAATCTGATACTGGATGTAGCTGGGTCTCATCCTGTCTACACCGATGGCTTTGATAATCGCATCGGCCCGGGCGTCAATCTGCTGCTTTAACGCCTCCGCAGCGGCAGGCGGATACAGATATTCCAGCTGCAGGGTATAGCCTCGATAGTCGTGCAGATAGCTTTGCTTTTGGAAGTTCACATAGAAGAGCTCCGGGTGATCATAGTTGACCGCCTGAACGGTTGCCGCAAATGCGTCTTTCGTCAGCAGAGGGGAACCGGAGACATGGGATTTCCTTTCAGCGATCGCAGAGAGCAGCCGCCGATAAAAGCTTTTACCACCACTTGACAGTTTTTGATAGTAGTATTCCATAGCCACTTTGCCCCTCGCTCATCGATTAGGATGTAATCGTTTCATACAAAAGATTTCGCATGAAAAACGTATTCTCACGCACATCCGTGCCCATTTGTTTAATCACATAATAATAGCGGGTAAATGGAAAGTCAATTATGTCCGGTTGAAGTACTTCTGTATCACATACCCCCCAGCGCCGACCGGAAACAGCCGGTGTTCGGCAGCTGCACGCGCTGCGGCCCCAAAACAGAGGGCATGGGGAACAAAAAGCGCCGCCCGTCAAGGGCGGCGCTCAGGGACGCGGTCATACGGCTGCAGGCAATTACACCTGCTCCCCTTCGGGGGCAGGGCCATTCTCCGCTGCGCCGCGTTTTGCGCGGGCGCGGGGATTATCCATGCAGCGCTCATACTCTACCTGCATAACGGAGTTAACGGTGTGGCGGCCGTAATTATCCAGATTGGAATACTGCTCTACCAGCCGCAAGGCGTCTTCCGTGAGATAATGGCTGCTCTCCTCGGAGACGGCTTGGATTCCCAGCGTTTTGCAGATGTGCACTACGGTGTCATAGGACGATCCGCCGATCCCGTTGTGCAGCGCGCTGTTGATAGTGGACAGAGGAACATTCACCGCAAAAGCAAACTGGCGGACGCTTTTGTACTGCCGGGAAATCTCTGAACGGACGATTTCAGTGAGTTTATCCATAGCTTAACCCTCTTTTACAGATACTGGAAATAGACGATGTATAATTCTCAATGTTAAGCATGATAACATATATTTCCAAATATTTCAACACATTAAATCAAAAAAATGGAAAAATAATTACGTGAGAAGGGGAATGAGGCGCGTCGCGATAAAATGACTTTTCTTTTGCTCTCCGCTGTGTTAAAATTATTTTTGAAATACAATCCGCAGAATGACCCCGGGAAGGTGCGAACGGAAAGGGGGAGAGTCAGATGAGCGAAAAAAAGGAACGCAGCCGGAGCAAATTGGTCCGCCTGATCGGGCAGGTCGTGACGCGCTATTACGCCCACGATGTGGCGCGGGACAGCGCGGCGCTGACATACTACCTGCTGTTCGCCATTTTCCCCCTGCTGATTTTTATCAGCGTACTGCTGGGCGCTCTGGCGCTGGATGTGGAGGGGATCACGGAGTTCCTGTCCAATGTGGCGCCGCCGGCTGTGGCGGGTATTGTGGAGAACTATCTGACATACATCTCCGAGAATACCAGCAGCCAGCTGCTCTGGTTCAGCCTGGTCTTTTCCATCTGGTTTCCCATGCGGGCCACCAGCTGCCTGATGCACTCCGTACGCAAGGCGCTGGGCTATGGAACGCCCCAGAGCATCTGGGGCAGCACCCTGCGCACGCTGATTTTTGCCGTGCTGCTGATTGTCACCATTGCGCTGACGACGCTGCTGTCCATGGTGGGCGGACGTGCGCTCCACTTTGTATCCGAACGGGTGGAGATCCCGGATGGCTTTATCACCGCATGGAGTTACCTGCGCTTTGTTTTGATGGCGCTTGTCATGGCGACCATGCTGGGGGCGCTCTACATGCTGGCCGTGGGGGAGCGCATGCCGGTGCGCCGCGTACTGCCCGGTGTTGTCAGTTCCCTGGTGGCATGGCTGCTGGTGAGTATGGCCTTTTCCTATTATGTGGAGCATTTTGCCCATTATGCGGAACTATATGGCTCTATTGCCACAATTGTGGTGGTGCTGTTATGGCTCTATTGGAGCGGCTCCGTGCTGATCATGGGCGCGGAGCTCAACGGCGCTTTGCTGGAGGTGTGGGGCCGGAGCAACAGCCCGGCGGAGACCGGGAAAGAGGAGGAATAGCAGCATGAGGATCGTAATAGTCGGTAACGGAAAGGTGGGCTACGCCATCGCCCGTGAGATGGCGCGTGAAAACCACGATATCGTCATGGTGGACTCCGCCGCCGCTGCTCTCCACAGAGCGGACAACACCCTGGACATCATGTGCGTGGAGGGCAACGGCGCCAGCATCAGCGTGCTGATCGAGGCGGGAGCACGCAACGCCGACCTGGTGATCGCCGTGACGGATAAAGACGAGACCAATCTGGTTTGTGCCTTGATCGCCAAAAAGCTGGGCGCCCGCCATACCATTGCCCGTGTCCGCAATCCCGAATACCACCGCGATGCGGAAACGCTGAAGCGGGAGATCGGTCTGGACATGGTCATCAATCCGGATCTGAGCGCGGCCCGGGAGATCGCCCGGATCCTCAGCTTCCCAACGGCGTTTTCCGTGGAGCCCTTTGCCCGGGGCCGTATCGACATGATCGGCATCCAGCTGACGGGCGGCGACAAGCTGGTGGGAAAGACCCTCGGCAGCCTGGGGATCCCCCGCCTGGCCAACGTGCTGGTCTGCGCCGCCGAGCACCGCGGCGAGCTGCTGATCCCCAACGGCAGCTTCACCCCGTCGGAGGGGGACAAGCTCTATATGATCGGCACCAAGCCGGAGATGCAGAAGATTCTGCTGGATATGGGCCGGACCCAGCAGCGTATCAGGACGGTGTCCATACTGGGCGGCAGCCGCACGGCGGTATATCTGGCCTGGGAGCTGGCCCGCACAAAGACCCGGGTGCGCTTGATGGAACTGAGCCATGAAAAATGCCTGCGCCTTGCGGCGCAGCTGCCCCATGCCATGATCATCGAGGGGGACGGCACGGACAGCGACCTGCTGCAGAGCGAAAACATCTTTGACGCCGACGCCTTCATCTCCCTGACCGACCGGGATGAGGAGAACCTGCTGATGGCCATGAACGCCCAGCGCATGGGCGTGCCCAAGGTGGTCGCCAAAATGAACCGGCCCAACTACATCGGGCTGGTGCGGGATACGGGGATCGACAGCATCATCTCCCCCAAGGACATCACCGCCAATCAGATCACCCGGTATGTCCGAGCCATGGCGAACGGTGAGGGCAGCGCCGTGGAGAGCCTTTATAAGATGCTTGACGGAACCGTGGAGGCACTGGAGTTTACAGCCACCGCTTCCAGCGCGGCTGTACTGAACAAGCCGCTGATGGAATTGAGTTCCAAGCTCAAGCAGGGCATTCTGGTGGCAGCTATTGCCCGGGGCAACGACATCATCATCCCCGGCGGCATGACCTCCATCCGGGAGGGCGACCGCGTGGTGGTTGTCAGCAAGGCAGTGGGGCTGAAGGATCTGAAAGATATCCTGGCGTAAAAGACGGTAAACAAGGAAGGACCTCCCGCTCATTGGCGGGAGGTCCGCTTTCTATTCCGGCAGCACGGGGCCGCCATCTTCGTTCCAGGGCAGAAAAAAGGCAGGGATCCCCTCTGCCGCCGGGGCGATGGCGTACATCTGATAGAACAGGAAGAGTCCCTGCTCCGTTAAATAGAACCGGTCGCTGTTGAAGGCGGTACGCAGACGCCTCTGCCAATCGGGGTGGTAAAGCGCAACGCCCTGTTGCTGCTGCAGACGGATCTGCGCCGCTGCGGCGGACAGCAAATGACGGCGCCATCGCCTTCCCTCCGGAAAGAACCGGCTCAGCGGCACCAGGGATGCGTCCGTCAGGTCCCAGGTCTCGCTGCGGCGCAGTAACATGCGCCGAGCGCTGCAGCGCTCCACGGTGTCGGTGTAGAGGCTGAGCAGACCGTCCGTATGCAGTGTAACCACAGTGTCAAGGCCGATCTGCCACTCCGGCAGAGCGCCGCCGTTCTCGCGTGCCGCCGCCAGCGCTTC
>JAEEGL012310391.1_pt1 | contig 11782 bp, 21 predicted proteins | sample 9134231 | NCBI WGS metagenome assembly JAEEGL01 (sample SAMN16246548, study PRJNA631951) | gut metagenome | biome: gut microbiome; feature: rumen; material: fiber-attached | host: Bos | place: Iran: Karaj | collected 2018-10
ACAAGCTGACCTGCGTCAATGAATGATTTTGCTTTAAGGCCCATTTCCGTACCCTTTGCGAGGGCTTCACGGATAATGTTGCCTGTCGATATTGCAGGAATGGAAAGATGCTTGCAGATAACTTCTGCCTGCGTTCCCTTTCCTGCACCCGGTGCGCCGAGAAGAATCAAGTTCATAACTTACCCTCCGGATTAATCAAGGAATCCTCTGTAATGACGCATCATCATCTGGGATTCGAGCTGTTTAACAGTTTCAAGCGCAACACCAACAAGAATTATGATTGATGTACCACCGAGCGAAACCGCCATTTCGTGGTGACCGAGCTTTGTAAACAACTGGAAAAGAATCGGGAAAAGAGCAACAACACTCAGAAGCAGAGCGCCGAGCAATGTGATTCTGCCGAGAATCTTTCCGATATAATCTGATGTGGGTTTGCCGGGGCGGATGCCGGGGATTGCACCGCTGTTTTTGCGGATGTTGTTTGCCATTTCGATGGGATTGTACTGAATGCTTGCATAGAAATATGCAAAAGCGATTATAAGTACAAAATACATAACGGCATATGCCCAATGCGAGCTCTTGAAGAGTTCAAAGAAAGCATACCAGTGAGGATGCTTATCCTGAGTAACATTGGTGAAAAGGTTGATCGTCGGAGGAAGAGAAAGGATTGATGAAGCGAAGATGATAGGCATAACACCGGACATATTGACCTTGATCGGAATATGAGTGTTCTGTCCGCCGTACATCTTGCGGCCTACAACTCTCTTTGCATACTGAACGGGAATACGACGTTCAGCATTGTCCATCCATACGATATAGGCGATCATGAGAAGCAGTACGATCGAAACCGCAACTGTGAGTACGGCATAAACGCCGCCTCTTGAGAAATAACCGCCGTTGCTTGAATAAAGCTGAGTAAGAAGTGTAGGAATACGGGATACGATACCTGCGAAGAGGATAAGTGAAATACCGTTTCCTATACCGTTAACGTTGATCTGCTCACCGAGCCACATTATAAGCGCTGTGCCGGCTGTAAGGCAGGCGATGATAACCAAAGCCTGAAGTATAGCGTCGAAGCCCTTGAATGCAACACCGTCTGTTGAATTAAGAAGGTAATTGTTGCCTCTTAAATAGAAGTAGTATGCCGTACTCTGAAGAAGGCCGAGAGCGATTGTAACAAATCTTGTGATTGAAGCAATCTTCTTTCTTCCTTCTTCGCCGTCCTTTGAAAGTCTTTCAAGGGCGGGGATAGCAACTGTGAGCAGCTGCATGATGATCGAGCTGTTGATGTACGGTGTGATCGACATAGCGAAAAGCGTACCGTAGTTGAAAGCGTTACCGGTCATCATTGTTAAATATTCCATGAATGTTCCCTGCATTGAGGAGCCGTTTGTGAAATCGAAGATTCCGCCTTCGCCGACGTCAATAAAAGGAACCGGGATAGCAGCGCCTACACGGAATATAAAAAGAATAAGAGCTGTGAATAAAATTTTCTTTCTGATTTCGGGGATTTTCCATGCGTTAACGAATGTCTTAAACATGTTAAATCACCTCTGCCTTTCCGCCTGCTGCTTCGATTTTCTGTTTAGCGGATTCAGAATAAGCATTTACTTTAACTTCAAGAGCTTTGGTGAGTTCACCGTTTCCGAGAACCTTAACTCTGTCAAAGTAATTTTTAACAAGGCCTGCAGCTTTGAGTGCGTCTGTATCTACAACAGCACCGTTTTCAAACTTTGCTTCAAGGTCGCTTACGTTAACAGTAACAGTAACATCACGGAAGATGTTGTTGAAGCCTCTCTTGGGAAGTCTTCTCTGCAAGGGCATCTGACCGCCTTCAAAACCGGCTCTCATGCCTCTGCCTGCACGTGCCAACTGACCTTTGTGACCTTTACCGGCGGTTTTACCCTGACCGGAACCTGCACCTCTACCGATACGCTTGCGCTCTTTTTTGGAGCCTGCTGCCGGTGAAAGTTCGTGCAACTTCATACTTCGCACCTCCTTGCTTACGCTTCACTGACTTCGATAAGGTGAGAAATCTTCTTAACCTTACCGAGAGTCTGGGGATTTTCGGGCTGAACCGAAACATCACCGATCTTATGAAGACCAAGTGCATGGGCGGTGGCAATCTGATCTTTTTTGCTGCCGATTAAGCTTCTTACAAGTTTAACCTGAACTTTTGCCATTGTTACCACCCTCCTTAACCTAAAATTTCTTTAGCTGACTTACCGCGAACTTCTGAAACTTCATTAACGTCACGAAGCTTTGAAAGACCGTCAATAGTAGCTCTGACAACATTGCAGGGATTGTTGGAACGCAAAGCCTTGGAACGGATGTCCTTAATGCCTACTGTTTCAACAACGGCACGAACGGGGCCGCCTGCGATAACGCCGGTACCGGGTGCTGCGGGCTTGAGAAGAACAACGCCTGCGCCGAACTTACCGATGATTTCGTGGGGAATGGTAGTACCCTTAAGCGAAACTTTGATAAGATTCTTCTTTGCATCCTCGATACCCTTGCGGATAGCGTCAGGAACTTCGCCTGACTTACCGATGCCGAATCCGACTGTGCCGTTGCCGTCGCCTACAACAACAAGGGCTGCGAACTTGTAGATACGTCCGCCTTTAACAGTTTTGGATACGCGGTTAATAGTAACAACTCTTTCCTGAAGCTCTGTAGCCGATGCATCAATATTAGCCAAAAGTAATTCCTCCTCACTTAGAACTTGAGGCCGCCCTCACGGGCGCCTTCGGCCAGCTCTTGCACACGGCCGTGATAGATGTAACCGCCACGGTCAAAAACACATTCTGTGATGTCTTTTTCAGCGGCGCGTTTTGCCAATAATTCGCCCACTTTGTGAGCTGCGGTTTTATTTCCGCCGTATTCCTCAAAATCCTTTTCTACAGTTGAGGCAGATACAAGGGTAACACCCTGTACATCGTCTATTAACTGAGCGTAGATATGCTGCAGAGAGCGGAATACATTAAGGCGCGGACACTCTGCTGTGCCTGAAATCTTACCACGAACTCTCTTGTGGCGTTTGATTCTTGCCTTGTTACTGTCTGGTCTTGTAACCATAAGTGTTTCACTCCTTTGTTCAGACTATTATTTGCCGCCTTTACCGGCTTTACCTTCCTTACGGCGGATAACCTCGTCGGCATACTTGATGCCTTTGCCCTTATAAGGCTCCGGAGGACGCTTTTCGCGAATGTTAGCGGCAAACTGACCTACCTTCTGCTTGTCAGCACCCGAAACTTTGAGTTTGGCGGGAGATGTGGGTGAAAGAACCTCGATCTCGATGCCTTCGGGAGCTGTCATTGTAACAGGATGTGAGAAACCGATATTCATAACGAGATCTTTACCCTGCATCTGAGCACGGTAACCGATGCCGTTGATTTCAAGTTCCTTGCTGTAACCTTCGTTACAACCCTGAATCATGTTGGCAATAAGGCTTCTTGTAAGACCGTGAAGAGATCTGTTGAGCTTATTGTCGTTGGGACGGGTAACTGTGATTGTGTCGCCGTCTTTAGCAACTGTGATGTTGCTGTGCACTGTTCTGGAAAGGGTGCCCTTGGGGCCTTTTACTGTAACAGTGCTGCCGTCGATTGTAACATCGACACCTGCGGGAATTGCTATGGGCAATTTACCTATACGAGACATTCAACAGCACCTCCCTTACCAGATAAACGCAAGAACTTCGCCGCCGACGTTGGCTTTGCGAGCGTCCTTATCAGTCATAATACCCTTTGAAGTTGAGAGGATCGCGATGCCGAGGCCTTTCATAACCTTGGGCATATCCTCGCAGCTTGTGTAGATACGCAGGCCGGGCTTGGAAACTCTGCGTAAACCTGTGATAGCTGAAGCTTTGTTGGCGCCATACTTAAGAGTGATTTCGATCATACCCTGCTTGCCGTCATCTTCAACTGTAAAACCTTTAATATAGCCCTCATCAACAAGAATCTGAGCAATCGCTTTCTTCATGTTGGATGCGGGAACCTTAACCGAATCATGTTTTGCCGAACTTGCGTTACGGATTCTCGTTAACATGTCGGCGATGGAATCAGTAATCTGCATACCGTCAACCTCCTTTATGCAATTGCTCTTTTACCAACTTGCTTTTTTAACTCCGGGGATCTGACCCGCATGAGCCAGCTCTCTGAAGCAGATACGGCACACTCCGTACTTACGGAGATAGGCATGCGGCCTGCCGCAGATTTTGCATCTGTTGTACTGTCTTGATGAGTATTTAGCAGGTCTGGCCTGCTTAACTTTCATTGATTCTTTGGCCACAACAATACCTCCTTATCTTGCGAACGGAGCGCCCATAAGTGAAAGTAACTCACGAGCTTCTTCGTCTGTGTTAGCTGTTGTTACGAAGCATATATCCATGCCGCGTACCTTGTCGATTTTATCATAGTCGATTTCAGGGAAAATCAGCTGCTCTTTGATGCCCATGGAATAATTTCCTCTGCCGTCAAAAGAGTTGGGGTTGATTCCTCTGAAGTCTCTTACTCTGGGGAGCGCGAGATTGAAGAATCTGTCAAGGAATTCATACATTCTCTCGCCGCGAAGAGTAACTTTAACGCCGATTGTCATACCTTCACGAAGCTTGAAGTTAGCAACTGACTTTTTAGCTTTGCAGAGAACGGGCTTCTGACCTGTGATCTGCATAACATCGCTTACGATGGCGTCAACAATCTTGGGATTGTCTCTTGCTTCGCCGCAGCCAACGTTGATAACTATCTTTTCAAGCTTGGGAATCTGCATGACACTCTTGTACTCGAACTTTTTCATCAAAGCAGGAGCTACTTCTTTAACATAAGTGTCTTTTAATCTTGCCATGTGTCATGTTCCTCCCTTATTCAAATTCTGCAAGGCAATCTTTCTTCTTGCATGTGCGAACTTTCTTGCCTTTAGAGTTGATTTTGCTGCCCGTTCTGGTAGGACGGCCGCATTTGGGGCAAACAAGCTGAACTTTGTCTGCATAGAGAGCACTTTCAGCCTTGATAAGGCCGCCCTGCTCACCCATCTGCTTGGGCTTAACATGCTTTGTAACGATGTTAATGCCCTCAACGATAACCTTGCGCTCAGCAGGGCTTACCTGAAGAACCTTGCCCCTTGCGCCGCGGTTTTTACCGTTAATAACTACAACCGTATCGCCGGTTTTAACATGTAATTTGTTCATCTTTTTGTACCCCCTGATTAAAGTACTTCGGGAGCAAGTGAAAGAATCTTTGTGAAGTCTTTTTCACGAAGTTCTCTTGCCACCGGCCCGAAAATACGAGTTCCTCTGGGATTTTTATCTTCTCTGATGATAACAGCTGCGTTTTCATCGAAGCGGATATAAGTTCCGTCTGTACGGCGCACACCGCTTGCAGAACGAACAACAACTGCTTTTACAACCTCGCCTTTTTTGACAACCCCACCGGGTGTTGCTTTTTTGACCGAAGCAACAATTACGTCACCGATGTTGGCATATTTTCTGCCGGAACCACCGAGAACGCGGATACATCTGATCTCTTTTGCGCCCGTGTTGTCGGCTACCTTGAGGTTACTTTCTTGCTGTATCACAATATAGGCCTCCTTACACCTGCGCCATTATTTGGCTTTCTCGATAATTTCTACAACACGCCATCTCTTGTCTTTAGAAAGCGGACGAGTTTCCATAACAAGAACTCTGTCGCCGATGCCGCATTCATTGTTTTCGTCGTGTGCCTTAAGCTTGATTGTACGGTTAACGATCTTTTTATAAAGAGGATGCTTAACCTTATCTTTAATGGATACAACAACTGTTTTATCCATCTTATCGCTGCTTACGATACCAACACGGGTTTTTCTGAGGTTTCTTTTATTTTCCATCAAAATCTACCTCCTGTCTTATGAATTAGCGCCGTGGAGCTCGATATCACGCTGAACTGTTTTGATTCTTGCGATATCCTTTTTAACGGCGTTAATACGCATGGGGTTGTCGAGCTGGTTAATTGCCTGCTGGAAACGCAGTTTAAAGAGCTCATCCTTTAAGTCGTGAAGCTTTGCTTCCTGCTCCTCAGCGCTCATTTTTCTGATTTCACTGGCTTTCATTACTGCTCACCACCCTTTTCTTCTTCTTTAGTAATAAATTTGCACTTGATGGGAAGCTTGTTTGCTGCAAGGCGAAGAGCCTCTCTTGCAAGTTCCTCATCAACACCGGCGATCTCAAAAAGAACTCTGCCGGGTTTAACTACTGCAACCCAATATTCGGGAGAACCTTTACCGGAACCCATTCGGGTTTCAGCCGGCTTCTCTGTAATCGGCTTGTCAGGGAAAATCTTTATCCAGACTTTACCGCCACGCTTGATATGACGAGTCATAGCAATACGGGCTGCTTCTATCTGATTTGATGTGATCCATGCAGGTTCGAGAGCCTGAAGACCGTAATCACCATTGGAAACTGTGTTGCCTCTGGATGCTTTACCTTTAAGACGACCTCTCTGTACTCTGCGGTGTTTAACACGCTTAGGTAACAGCATTATTTAGCTCCTCCTTCCCTGCGGCGCCTGGGTCTGCGGGTTGTGGTGTCGTGAAGAACCTCACCTTTATAGATCCAGACCTTTACGCCCAAACGGCCGTAAGTTGTTTTTGCCTCTGCAAAGCCGTAGTCGATGTCGGCGCGGATCGTCTGAAGCGGGATCGTGCCTTCATGATACTGCTCTGTACGAGCGATTTCAGCGCCGCCTACACGACCTGAAACCTGGGTTTTGATACCCTTTGCGCCAAGCTTCATAGCGCGGCCGATGGCCTGCTTGAGAGCGCGGCGGAAAGAAATTCTTCTTTCAAGCTGAGCAGCGATGTTTTCCGCAACAAGCTGTGCGTCAAGATCGGGCTGCTTGATTTCGATGATATTGATTGAAACGTTCTTATCTCCGCCGAGTTTTTTGACGCAGATAGCTTTGAGCTTTTCAATTTCAGCGCCGCCGCGGCCTATAACCATACCGGGCTTTGCGCAATGAATGTTGATGTAAACGCGGTTAGCGTCACGCTCGATTTCAACCTTGGGTACACCGGCAGGAGCGAGTGTTTCAAGAAGGTATTCACGAAGGTTATAATCTTCAACGAGTGTATCGCCGAAAGTGCCTTTGGGAGCGTACCAGCGTGATTCCCAGTTTTTGATAACACCGATTCTTAAACCGGTCGGATTAATTTTCTGGCCCATTTGTAAACCTCCTCCTCGCTTATTCTGCTTCTTTAAGCACCATGGTTATGTGCGAAGTCTTTTTGTTTATTCTGAATGCGCGGCCCTGTGCTCTGGGTCTGATTCTCTTAAGAGTGGGACCCTGGCATACGAAGCACTCTGCAACGTAAAGCCTTGCGACATCCATATTGTTGTTGTTTTCCGCGTTTGCAATAGCTGATTTGAGAAGCTTTGCAAGCGGTTCACACGCGGCCTTGGGCGTGTGCTTAAGTATAGCTGCTGCTTCATCAACAGGCTTATTTCTGATAAGGTCGAGAACTATCTGAACCTTTCTGGGCGCTATGCGAACATAAGTAACTTTCGCTGTTGCTTCCATTTAATTACACACTCCTTTGCCGATTATTTACCGTTATTTGATGTTTTTGAACCTGCATGACCTCTGAAGGTTCTTGTAGGTGCAAATTCGCCTAACTTATGACCAACCATATCCTCTGTAACATATACCGGAACATGTTTGCGTCCGTCATGAACTGCAAATGTGTGGCCGACAAAGTCAGGGAAGATTGTGGAGCTGCGGCTCCAGGTTTTAAGAACTGTCTTTTCACCCTTTTCATTCATCTCAACTACTTTCTTAAGCAGCTCGGGACGAACATAAGGGCCTTTTTTTACGCTTCTGCCCATAATCTTTATCTCCTTTCGACTTATTTGCCGTTACGACGTTTAATGATAAGTTTGTCTGATGCTTTTTTGGTCTTTCTTGTCTTGTAACCGAGAGCGGGTTTGCCCCAGGGGGTAACAGGACCGGGACGACCGATGGGTGACTTACCTTCACCACCACCGTGGGGATGATCATTCGGGTTCATTACAGAACCGCGGACCGTAGGTCTCCAACCCATGTGACGTTTGCGGCCGGCTTTACCGATTTTAACGTTTTCGTGGTCGGTATTGCCTACAACGCCTACCGTAGCCATGCAGCTGTTGGAAACGTTGCGAAGCTCGCCTGAAGGAAGACGAAGAAGAGCGTAGGGGCCTTCTTTAGCCATGAGCTGAGCTGCGTTGCCAGCTGCGCGGGCAAGCTGTCCGCCGCGGCCGGGATAAAGCTCAACGTTGTGAACAAAAGTACCGGTGGGGATATTTATAAGCGGTAAAGCGTTACCTGCTTTGATATCTGCCTCGGGACCTGCCATGATCTTGTCGCCTACTTTAAGACCAACGGGAGCAAGAATATATCTCTTCTCGCCGTCTGTGTACTGAACAAGAGCGATGTGAGCTGAACGGTTGGGGTCATACTCAAGAGTAAGAACCTCAGCTTCCATGTCGAACTTATCTCTCTTGAAATCGATAACACGGTATTTTCTGCGGTTGCCGCCGCCGCGATGACGGACGGTGATTCTGCCGTAGCTGTTACGGCCGGATTTGTTGCTCAAAGGAGCTAAAAGACTTCTTTCGGGAGCAACCTTTGAAAGTTCTGAATAATCTGTAACCGACATGTTGCGCCTTGCGTTTGTAGTCGGCTTATAGAACTTTATCGACATTTTTTCCACACTCCTTTTTAAGTGATTTGAGCAGCTTAGCGAAGATGTCAAACTCCATACATTACTGCTTTAATTCAGAAAACGGATGATTACATCATGCCGTCAAAGAACTCGATTGTCTTTGAATCTTCAGTAAGGGTAACGATTGCCTTTTTCCAGCTTGCGGTGTATCCCTGAGATACGCCCTGTCTGCGGAATTTACCGAGGCAGTTCATTGTGTTAACCTTAGCTACTTTGATGTCGCCCGGCTTTGAAGAGAAGAGCTCTTCAACTGCTTGTGCGATTTCGATTTTGTTGGCATCTTTGGCAACTGCGAAAGTGTATTTCTTTTCCGCTGTGCCCATCATGCTTTCTTCTGTAATAATCGGGCGGAGGATTATATCCTGTGCTGCTTTACTCATGCGTATACCTCCTCGATTTTTGCAACGGCATCTTTAAGAACAACGATTGTGTCGCTGTTGAGAATGTCGTAAACATTAAGTGTATTTACAAGTGAAACGTTAACACCTGCGATGTTTCTTGCGCTTCTGTAAATAACGTCATTCTTTTCAGGAAGAACTATAAGAACTTTTTTGCCTGTTTCAAGGGCTGAAAGAACGTTTACAACTTCCTTTGTTTTGATAGCTTCAAGCTCAAGAGAATCAAGAACGATCATCTCTTCAGCCGCAACCTTTGAAGAAAGAGCAGATCTCATAGCGAGCTTTCTTACTTTCTTGTTGATTGAGAAGCCGTATTCACGGGGTTTCGGTCCGTGGGCGATACCGCCATGAGTCCACTGCGGAGCTCTTGTTGAGCCCTGACGTGCACGGCCTGTGCCCTTCTGTCTCCAAGGCTTTTTGCCGCCGCCGCTAACTTCGGAACGAGTTTTGGTGGACTGTGTGCCCTGGCGCTGGTTAGCGAGATAATTAACTACGCAGAGATGCATAGCTGATACATTGGGTTCAATACCGAAGATTGAATCTGCAAGAGCGATGTCTGAAACTTTGTTACCCTTGCTGTCAAATACTGAACAATTAGGCATACAATTAACTCCTTTCCTTAAGCTTTCTTAGCGTCTGCGATAACAACGATTCCGCCTTTGGGTCCTGGAATGGCACCCTTGATAGCGATGAGGTTGTTTTCAGCGTCAACCTTGGCAACTGTTAAATTCTGAATTGTAACACGCTCAGCACCGAGATGACCTGCAAGTTTCTTTCCTTTATATACTCTTGAGGGGTCGCTGCACGCGCCAAGAGAACCTGCGTGTCTGCCAACGGGGCCTGTACCGTGTGACTCTTTGAGTCTTGAGAAGTTCCAGCGTTTGATGGAACCTGCGGTACCTTTACCTTTGCTGGTGCCGATTACGTCAATCTTTTCGCCTACTTCAAAAACGTCAGCCTTGATGATGTCGCCTACGTTGATTGAGTCGATGTCTTCAAAGCGGAACTCTTTGAGCACCTTTTTGGGAGCAACGTCATTCTTTCCGAAATGACCTTTCATGGGCTTGTTGACGTACTGTGCTTTGAGGTCGCCGTAACCTATCTGGATTGCTTTGTAACCGTCGTTTTCAGCAGTCTTTTTCTGAACTACTGCGCACGGACCGGCTTCTACAACCGTAACGGGGATTACGTTTCCTCTTTCGTCGAAGATCTGAGTCATGCCGATCTTCTTGCCGATAAGACCTTTTTTCATTATTAATTTCCTCCTTATAGGTTATTGGTTGGCGTTTGCCAACTTGACCTGCGGCGTACCGTAAATCAGATTAAAGTTTGATTTCGATTTCTACGCCTGCGGGAAGCTCAAGACCTTTCAGAGCGTCAACGGTCTTAGCAGACGGTCTGATAATGTCGATAAGCCTTTTGTGTGTGCGCTGTTCAAACTGTTCACGGGAATCCTTATACTTATGAACTGCGCGAAGGATTGTAACCACTTCTTTTTCTGTGGGGAGCGGAACGGGACCTGATACCTGAGCGCCTGTGCGCTTTGCGGTTTCAACGATCTTTTCTGCTGCTTTGTCAACAACACTGTGGTCGTAACCCTTAAGTCTGATTCTGATTTTCCCTTTAACTGCCATTTTATTGCCTCCTTAAAATTGGCGGGCACCCGTTCTGAACATTTCTTTCAACGATTCCGGGCGTTTCAGCCCTTCACATTTAAAAACCGGAATGGGTTAGTTCCGGGTTGGTGCATCCGTTCAGAACGCACTACGCACTCAGCGCCTGCAAGGGAAGCAGAGCACCTGTGCATCAGTTATTAAAACGCCCGGTTTAAAATCGGACATACTCCGTGAGAGTTCCCAACTTCTGAGAGTTGCCACATCCCACATCAACGCATATCAACACACCATACTACATAATAATATAGCGTACTATGGGATAATACCATAGTACGCCTGGGTTTGTCAATAGTTTTTTTTAATTTTTTTCAGTTTTTTTCAAATCTTCTTCTGACTATTATATATATTATATAATGTATAGCAATCAATAGTGATTACTGCTTATTATTGTCAACATTATCCTTTTCGATAATAAGATTTGAAGAGTCTATTGCGTTTCTGCCGCCGTAGCCGTAACCGCTGTAATTGCCGTAGCCGTAGCCGCCGTTTCCGCCGTAGCCGTAGCCGCCGTAGCTGCTGCCGTAGCCGTAACCGGTCGAGTAACCGTATCCGCCGTATCCGCCGTATCCGCCGTAGCCGCCATAGTTGCCGTACTGACCGTATCCGCCGTATCTGCCCTTCTTCCTGCCGTAGCCGTAGCGTCCGGAACGTCTGTAATAGCCTTTCTTTTTATAATAGCGGTTATTTTCTTCTCCGGAGCTCATCGTAAGTATCGTTCCGATTATCTCTATACCCGAGCCGCGGATTTCGTCAAGTGTTCTGTTTACTTCGTTTGTCTTTGCGTAGTCACGCCTTACGCAGTAAATGATACCGTCAGTAAGAGGAGCGATAACCAAACTGTCAGTAACAACGTGTGACGGCGGGGAGTCGATTATGATGTAGTCAAACTCTTTCCTCGCCTGTTCAAGAATGTTTCTTACCTTTTCGGCATCGAGAACCTCGGTGGATTTGAGCGAAACGCCGCCCGTAGGCAAAACAAATATA
>JAEEGL013777403.1_pt1 | contig 11782 bp, 9 predicted proteins | sample 9134231 | NCBI WGS metagenome assembly JAEEGL01 (sample SAMN16246548, study PRJNA631951) | gut metagenome | biome: gut microbiome; feature: rumen; material: fiber-attached | host: Bos | place: Iran: Karaj | collected 2018-10
ATAGACGGCGGTCCTTATAAACTCGCCGCTGTCAAAGATCCCCTCGCGCAGATCCCCGAGATCCCTCATCAGGATCACGTTATGGACTCTGCCCGCGGCCGCTGCCGCGCGGTCAAGGGCACTAAGTGTCTCTGCCTGTGAATTAAGGCTGATATCACATACATTAACGACGTCATCCGCTTCGGACAGCATGGGGATGCGCAGCCCCAGCGTTTTCACCGGCAGCCCCGCTTCTTTCGCTGCCGCAAGATGCGCCAGTCTTGAACTTGCGAGCGTTTTATAGCCGGCCTCCGCTATAGCGGCCGTTACCTCGGGGATGGCGTTGAAGCCCTTGATCACGGCAAAAGGTTCAATGCCTCTTTTCCTGCATTCCCGGAGGATAATGCCGGCATTGCGCCTGATAACGCTCCTGTCTATCTCAAGCAATGGATATCTGTACATAAAGCATCACTTCTTATTACAGAATTATATTTTAAGAAAATGGCTGCTGTGATACTACCCGCCGCCGCTTTATATGTCAAGGTCAGTCAGGCTGCGGCAAAAAACTGCGTTAAAGAGCTGCGGGTGACCGGTATATATTAGTATGATCGGTCACCCGGCTTTTACCCTTTCTGTTTTCTTGATCACGCGGCTTTTTGCGGCGCTGTTCCGTTCCTGTAGCGCAGCGTTATGCCGGCAAGCGCCAGCACGAAAACGACGAGCGGCATCATCCAGTTGAATACCGCGTACGGCAGATAGTCTGCAACTCCGACGCCGAGCACCCCCAGTATATAGACTCCGCAGGTATTCCACGGAATCAGCGCGGAAGAGACCGTCCCCGCTCCCTCCAGAGCGTTTGACAGCGTCTCCGGCGCTATGCCCCGCTCTTCATATGCTTTGGCGTACATGCGGCCGGGAAGTATTATAGAAATGTACTGCTCCGGCATCGTGGCGTTGGAGGCAAAACAGGTCAGCTCCGTCACGCCGACAAGAAGCTTATCGTTGCGGATATGCCTGAGCAGGCGTTCTATGACGACGTCAAGCTGTTTGGTCGACTCCACTATCCCTCCGAACATCATGGCAAGCATAGTCATTGAGATCGAGAACATCATCGACATGAGCCCGCCGGATGAAAGCAGCGAATCAAGGTCTTCAACACCGGTCTTCGCTTCAAAACCGTTCATGCCGCACGACAGCATATCGCCGAATGTACAGTTTGCGCCCTGGAAAAGAGGCCCGAGCACTCCTGCGGCAAGTATGCCCAGAACTATCTCCGGTATCGCCGGGATCTTAAAGGCAATAGCTACAATAACGATCAGCGGCGGCAGAAGAAGAAGCGGATTTATGCGGAAAAGGGACAGGAGCCCCTCCTGTATGGCGTTTATCTTGCTGAGATCCGATTCTCCGCCATGTCCCATGCCCCAGAACGCAAATAAAGCGATGCAGATCAAATATGTAAGCGCCGTCGAGGGGAACATGAATTTTACATGAGTGAAGACGTCGGTCCCGGCCATTGCCGGAGCCAAGTTAGTGGTATCTGACAGCGGAGACATCTTATCGCCGAAATAAGCGCCGGATATTATGGCGCCGGCCGCCATTCCCGGCGTAAAGCCGAGACCCATCGCAACGCCCATAAGAGCTATTCCCATGGTTCCCATGGTCCCCCAGGAAGTCCCTGTGGCAAGAGAAGTTATGGAACATATCAAGAGCGCCGCCACAAGGAAAATAGAGGGGTTCAGTATCTGCAGCCCGTAATAGATCATTGTCGGGACCACACCGGAAACCAGCCAGACGCCGACAAGTATACCTACAGTCGCGAGTATTATTACCGCCTGAAGAGCACGGTAGATGCCGTCGAACATGCTTTTTTCCACGTCGCTCCATTTAAAGCCGAGACGAAGCGCCATCACGGCCGCAAAGAGCGTTCCGAGGAACATAGGCATATGAGGATCCGCGTGAAAAACAATGATTCCCACAGCCATCACACAGATCATTACGGCAAATGTCAGAAGCGCTTCCCAAAGCTCGGGAAGCCTTGCTTTCCTGTCCTGGTCATCTTTAAACATCGCTTGTACCTCCTTCAGAATCACAGGCCTTTTGTAATAAAACAGGCCGGCCGTCAAAAAACAATGAGCGCAAAAAGACGTCCCGTACTCACGAAAGGCAACAGACAAGGACAGCGAGGTTTTTCGCTCTTTGCAGCCGATATATGAACATACGGGACACAAAAATGTACTTTATATCATATTATACGCGCGGCATCGTTATGTCAAGCTGATAATGACGGACGCGCTAAAATGCAAAGAAAAAGCTGCCCCACAGCTAAAAAAATGCTGTGAGGCAGCTTTTCAGATCACCGTGGGGCAGCTATGCCGCTTTAACCCCCGCTTATGTTGTGTATCACCTGCACGGCCGCGCCGTCCGGGATCTTAGCCTCGGAGTACAGCCTCTTAGTCACAACTTCATCGTTGACCCATACCGCGATCATTTTGAAGTTATACTTTTTCAGTTCAAGGAGGCGCTGTACGGTAAGGCCTTCCTCCCATTCCATCTGTTCCCCGTTGACGGTTATCATGCGCGGCTCACACTCCCTTTGTCTTAGTCGACAAACTCATCCTCCGGCTTAAGGTTTTTCTTTAAGAGCTCAACGACGTCCGGATAGTCCAGCCCGAGCCTCTTTACGGTCGCAAGCGTCGGTATGCCGTTTTTGTTCCATCCGCGGCGCTTATAGACGGCGAGCTTAAGTTCTTCCCACTGCTTTCTGCGGTGCTTCTGCAGCAGGGCTATCTTCTCCTTTACGGAAAGACCTTCGATGTTCTCGCCGAATTCCTTAAGTTTTTCATCGAAGTATTCGGGACGCGCCATCCATTCGTCTTCCCACACCGGGCCGAGCCCGCGGTCGGGCGCATCATGGTACTTCGCCGTGCCTCTGCCCATGCGCAGGTTGAAGATCCTTTCGAAGTTATAGACCTTCTCGGACTGCTCGATCATTCCTTCACGCGTCAGATGCTTGCCGGTTATCGCTTCGAATATATCAAGGTAGTTCTGCAGATGCTCCGGTACGCGCGCAGCCTCGAGTCCCTTGTATCTGACGCCGTTGTCGGCGGGTTCGATGTCGTTCCACGGCAGTTTGCAGAGCCCCTGCAGCGAGAACCAGAGACGGAAGTTCGGGAAGAAGAAGAGGGCTTCGGCTTTGTCTTCGTAGGTCGGCAGCTGTTTGTTGACCATATCCATGAATATCAGCCAGGCTTCGTCGTGCTGCGGCCCTTTGAGCGTAAGGAAGTAGCCTCCCCACTGGGCTATCGATTCCTGGCAGCGGTATTCGGAAGCTTCAAGCCCCTGGCAGACCATGCCTATTTTCTTCATCGTGGCAAGATCCGCGCCGTAGTGCTCCGAGAAGTAGACACGGGCTTCTTCAACACCGTGTCCGCAGGCTATCGCGAATTCGTCGGTGCCGTGGGCTATGCGGTGCAGCAGCTCCATTATATCGTCTTTGTTGCCGAAGTTCAGATCGAGGCCGTGCGTGTTTTCCTTATTGATCAGCCCCAGCTCGTAGCATTCGCAGTAAAAAGCCATGCCTGTGCCGAGGGATATCGTATCAAGGCCGTAATGGTCGGCGTAGAAGTTAGCTTCGATCGTCCAGAGCGGGTCGAAGATGCCGAGGTTGGCACCAAGTCCCGCCGCCGTCTCGTACTCAGGGCCGTCGACTGTGACCTCCCTGCCCTTCCATGGGCCGGTGGCAAGGCGGAAGTGGTCGACGCCCTTCGCGCAGGCCAGCGAGCAGCCGTACCAGCAGCCGTCCGCCATGCCCTGCGTAAAGAGCTTGATATAGGCTTCGGAACTGATATTATCGATATCTTTATGGCAGCCGAACTTATAGTTGTGCACCGGCAGCAGTTTATAGGCGTCCATTATCTCGGTAAGGTGCGCCGTACCTGCTGTACGCATCTTGCACTGTCCGTCATCAAGATCGTGGATGCGTTTATGCAGGCTCGTGCCGCAGCGCTGGATAGTCTTTACATCGGCAGGATCATTCTCAAGTCCGGTAAAGTGCGTGCGCTTCACGACAATAGCCACGACGCCCTTATCGTAGAGGACCGTGCCGCCGCCGCCGCGCCCGGCCTGTTTCAGGCGTGCGACCTTGCGGCGCAGGTCATAGAAGCTGAAGTCCAGACCGGCCCAGTAGCTCGTGCGCGCGCCGATGCCGGTCGATACTACCGATATCGTGCGTTTGTCGGCTTCGTCCTTCGCGAAATATTCGTGCAGATCCTCGGAGACCGCATATGCGTTGATGTCAGGGAGATTTGACTCGAATATCTGCACTTTATAATTGTCGCCGTCGATGAAAACGACTACGGGTCTGTCGGCTTTGCCCTGAAGCTCCATCGCGTCGAAACCGGAGAACTTCAGGAAGGGCGCGAAATATCCGCCCGCGTTGCTGTTATAGGTCTGCTTTGTAGCGGGAGAAAGGAATACCGAATAGCACTTGCCTGCGCCCGGATACTGCGTGATGCCGCAGAAAGGACCGCCGGCTATAACTAATTCGTTCTCCGGGTCGTTCCATTTGGTATTTTCCGTCACCGCGTTCCAGAGCAGTCTGAGCCCGAAACCGCGCCCCCCTGTGAACTTTTCTATCATGTCATCGGAGACGGGGCGTTTCTCGAACTTGTAATTGCCGTCCTTATTGCCGAGACCGACATAAAGCGTCTCGCGGGAATATCCGCGGTGTATTTTGGCCGGCTCATAAGACCATTCGGCAAGAAGTTTCATCGGTGTTTTCGACATATCGGCCCCTCCTCTACGCCTTGGCAGGCACATTGATCAGTTCGAGCGCGCCGGTCGGACATTTGCGCGCGCAGATACCGCAGGCGATGCACTTGAATGGCTCCGTCTGTTTATCACCGTTGAAGAACATAGACGCGGCGGGGCAGTAACCGACGCACATAAGGCATGACGTGCACTTCTCTTTGCGCACCTGCACCACACCGTTGGCGTCGCGTTCAAGCGCCTGGGTCGGGCAGACCGCTATGCAGGCTCCGCACTGCGAACATACGTTAGCGCTGACAAATCCGGTATTGTTGTTGATCTTGATCCTGGAAAGCTCCGGCGATTTCTCCTTGAAATACGCCGCGGAACACGCCTCCATACATGCGCCGCATTCGACACACTTTTCGGCGTTGTAATGAATGATCTTCACTCTGATCCCTCCACTGTGTTATACATTTTTATATACGCGGCACAGCAATCCTGCCGCGCATATCCCCAATAGAAGAATTTTAACACAGAGAACGCATGCCCGCTATTATTCATTTGTATTAATATTAAAAAAATCACAAATATTTGATGCAGAATGCGCATAGAGCGACAAAAAGATGTTCGGCGTGCGGTACCGGAAAACATGCCGGGCTTGAAACGAAAAAGGAAGTCTTTCCATTCATGCGCCGTTTTAAGCAAAAGCTGCCGCACTGCGATAAAATGCGTGCGGCAGCTTTTTTGCCTCTTTTTGTGCGCAAAGACCGTCTTAATACCTCTTGTCTATAACGCGCTGCGTCTTCTTTTCGCTGCGCGGCAGTTCGCCCAGTTTCATAACTTCGGGTACGACGCGTATCCCGAGCCCCGACTTGCATCCGCGAAGCAGCGCTTCCGCAAGGGCGTCAGGATCATAGCCGTCCTTCATCTCTGCCTGGACTATCATGCGGTCGCGCAGATCCTTGTTCTCGAGTATGATGCGGTATTCACTGGAGAAGCCTTCGATATTCTTAAGTATCTCCTCAACCTGCGAAGGATAGATATTGGTCCCTTTTACTTTTATCATATCATCGCTGCGGCCGACTATGCGATCCAGACGCGGGAAGCGCGAGCCGCAGGGACATTCGCCCGGTATGATGCGCGATATGTCTCTCGTGCGGTAGCGAATCAGCGGAGCAGCTTCCTTGCGGAAGGTCGTGATAACTATTTCTCCCTGCTCACCGTCCGGCAGCACTTTCCCGGTATCCGGGTCAATTATCTCAATGTACAAATAATCGTTGAAGTAGTGCATGCCGGTATGGCAGCTGCAGTCTATCGCGATTCCCGGTCCGTATATTTCCGTAAGGCCGTAGATATCAAAGAATTCTATACCCAGCGTCTCATATATCCTTTCGCGAATCTTGTCGCCCCAGCGCTCAGAGCCGAATATGCCGCGCTTGAGGCATATCTGATCCCTCATGCCGCGCTTGTCTACCTCTTCCGCTATGACAAGGGCATAGGAAGATGTGCTGGTAAGAACTGTAGCCTTAAGATCGCGCATCAGCTGAAGCTGCCGGTCTGTATTGCCTGCGCCTGTCGGTATGACCATTGCGCCCAGACGTTCCGCCCCGGCCTGGAAACCGAGTCCGGCTGTCCACAGACCAAAGCCGGGCGTTATCTGCACGCGGTCCTCCGGCGTTACGCCGGCAAACTGGTAGCAGCGCTCAAACATTACAGCCCAGTCTTCAATGTCCTGCGCGCTGTAGGGTATTATGACGGGAGTTCCGGTCGTTCCGGACGAGGAGTGCACGCGCACTATCTTGTCATTCGGCACGCACTGCATGCCCATCGGATATGCGTCGCGCAGATCCTGTTTTGTGGTAAAGGGCAGAGTTTCGAAGTCCTCTTTCGTCATCATCGTTTCGACAGGAATGCCGGCGAATTTTTTCTGATACATCGGGCTAAGTTTGGCAACGCGGCGTACCTGATCAAAGCAGCGGCTCATTATCGTAAGTTCGTTCATGATCTGTTTTTCTCTCCTTCTTTGGGTATCCTGCAATAAATATATCCATGACCGGCCCGAAAGCAGCCGGAACCTTCATTCAGCGGCTGCCGCTTCACCATCGGACGCCGGGAGCCGCAATGCCCGCTTCAAAAGCCTTTTCGTTCATCGCAAGCAGCTTCGGCTTAACGCATGCCTGCATCGCGGATAATATCTCATCGGCGGAAAAAGGAAGGATGCCTGCGCCGGATGCGGCTCCGAGTATAACTACATTAAGCGTTCTGATATCGCCCGCTGCAAGCGCCGCGCGCGCGCCTTCAATAAAGACCGCTTTCGGGAATTTTTTCTTAAGCAGCTCAAGATATTCCTTTTCCAGATATACCCCTCTGCCCAGCGCGACGTTTGTCGGTATGACACAGTCTGTATTTACCACACATCCGGCGGACTCTTTCATCTTAGGCAGCATGCGAACAGCTTCAGCCGGTTCGAACGCAAGCAGGATATCCCCGTGATGTTCCGGTATTATAGGAGAAAGATCTTTCGCATCTATGCGCAGGTGACTCGATACGCAGCCTCCGCGCTGCGCCATCCCTATCGTTTCAGAGGTACGGACGAACAGCCCTTTTGCACCGGCCGCAGCGGCCAGTATCTTTGACGCAAGCAGCGTTCCCTGCCCGCCTACTCCGGTTATGACTATGCTAATCGGCATTTCTTTCACCTCTCTCTATTGCGGATACCGGACATACAAACGCGCAGAGACCGCAGTCCGTGCAGAGCGGCGCGTTGATGACGGCGAGCCCCGTATTGTCAGGCGTTATCGCGGGGCAGCCTATCTCGGCCACGCACCTGCCGCACTTGATGCATCCGTTATTCACAAAACGCACAGTGGCCGGTTTTTTTATCTGGGCTATGCACGGGGCCCTTGCTATCACCGCCGAGACTCCCTGGAATTCCGCCGCTTCTTTTATCGCTTTTACAGTCGCAGGGAAATCGAACGGGTCAACGTTTGAAACATGTTCCACGCCGCATGCCCGAAGCAGCGTCTCTATATCAAGCGCCGGCGCGCCGGAGCCGTCTGCGCGTTTCCCCGTGCCCGGGTGCGGCTGATGTCCCGTCATCGCGGTCGTATGGTTGTCAAGCACGATCATCGTGATATCCGTTCCCTGATATACCGCATTTATGACTCCCGGTATGCCTGTATGGAAGAATGTTGAATCTCCGATAAACGCAAAGCATGTAGCATCTTTATCCGCAAGGGCGATGCCCTGGGCAAGAGTTATCCCCGCGCCCATGCAGAGGCAGGTGTCTACCATGTTGAGCGGAGCTGCGTTGCCCAGCGTATAGCAGCCGATATCGCCGCAGTAAACGGACTTTTTGAAGCCTTTTGAAGCGACCTTCGCCGCATAGAAGGAGGCTCTGTGCGGACAGCCGGCGCAGAGTACCGGAGGGCGCACCGGCAGCTGAGGAAGCGCTTCGGCCTCTTTTTCCGGCTGCGGCTGCGGCAGCGCCAGGTATTTTATAAGGGCTTCTTTTACGATCTCAAAGGAATATTCGCCGTTTTTAGGCATATCTCCGCTGCGTTTGCCCAGTACAGGCACTTTCCCAGCTGCTTCTATCAAAAGCTGTTCCTCAACGACCGGATCAAGCTCTTCTATCACAAGCACCGAATCCACAGATGCAAGGAAATCCTTCGTCATCTTTTCGGGCAGCGGATAGGGAGTTCCTGCTTTATAGAGCGCAACGTCCGCGCCCAGCTCCGAGACGGCTTCCTTCGCATAGAGATAAGAAACGCCGGAGACTGCCACCCCTTTGCGTCCGCTGCCTTCTATCCTGTTGTACGGCATGCTGTCAAAGTCGCGCGCCATTTCGTACTGCTTGACTTCAAGCTCTCCGTGACGTCTGTAGGAAAGAGCCGGGAATATGCACCACTCCGGGCGCCTTTCAAAGCCGCCGGGCTTTTTGATCTCGGCGGGCTCGCTGAGTTCGACGTCGGCGCTTGCGTGGCATACGCGCGTCGTGGGGCGCATGAACACCGGCAGCGAATACTTTTCCGAGAATTCATATGCCGTCCGGACCATCATATATGCCTCTTCGGGAGAAGATGGATCGAATACAGGCAGATTTGCGTGTTTTGCAAATCCGCGGGTATCCTGCTCCGTCTGAGAGGACCACGGCCCCGGATCGTCCGCCACTGCTATGACCATGCCGCCCTTTACGCCTATGTAGGAAAGGCTCATCAGAGGGTCAGAGGCGACGTTCAGCCCGACCTGCTTCATCGTGCAGAGTGAACGGGCCCCTGCATAGGCGGCTCCCGCCGCGACTTCAAGGGCGGCTTTCTCATTGACAGACCACTGAACGCTGACGCCGGGCCTGTGAAGATGCGCAAGCGTTTCGATTATCTCCGTCGAGGGCGTGCCCGGATATCCCGCAGCTACAGAAACTCCGGCGGCAAGTGCGCCCAGCGCTATCGCTTCGTTGCCCATGCAGACCTTCACTGTCATAACTTTGCCTCCCGTTTTTCATACATGAATACATACAAAAAAAGCTTTGCCGCATCGACAAAGCTTCGAATATACAAATAATATTCTTCAACTTGTCTTCGCTTGGCTTATCTGTATCTTCTCTGTTCTTCTCAATGTCCGCAGAAGGCTTCCCACCCGCGCAACGATTGTATTTATACCCTACGCGTGTATAAATGTCAAGTTTCAGCGGGATCTCAACGGTCTCCGCGCTTCTTAAACACCACAATCACATATAAATAAACAGGGTAAAGCGTAATGCCGCTGCAATAAGAGAGCCGGCAGCATTTTATACCGTCGTAGTCATTCCGTTATCTCTCTGCCGATCTTCCCACAGAGCTGTCACCGTCTTACGTTGTTGGTCTGCCTTGAATATATGCTTACAAATCATATAAGGTTATTAAAATGACAACAATCATCTTCTCCATGAACAACAACCCGCATTACAGATAATATTATCCATAATGATAACATATTAGATATCATGCTATATTTTAATAATAGATAACTATCTCGTAAGCTATATTGACAATATTCTAACCTCTTATTAAAATATCATTGGTTTAAGCCCCGTAAGAAGCGGGGCTCGATGTGTCTTTTTTAATTAAGTCTTTTGACCAGATCAAAGAAAGGAGGTCAGGGAACAGGCGCAAAAATAACAACAGAATCGAAGGATTATGTTAATTGCGTTGTTTGTGTTTCAAGGAGGAAAAAGAATGTCAAAAGTATCTGCAGAAATAGTGAATCCCGTCGCAAAATTTGACAACGGGACCATAACGCCGGCGGCAAGCCTCAGCAGCCTTCAGGGCAAAAAAATAGCGTTATGGTGGAACGGAAAGGCCAAGGGCGACATAGCGTTAAACGCGATAGCTGCCCGCCTGAAAAAAGAATACGGAGTCGAGACAGAATTATTTACTCAGGGATGGCCCCACGGCGATGAAGTATATGCCAGAGTAGCTGAGGCGAAGTGCGAAGCCGCTATCGCCACCACCGGTGATTGAGGATCCTGCACAGCATGGCTTACGCGTGACGTAAGCTCCTTAGAAAGAATGGGTCTTCCGACCGTTGGAATCGTAGCAAAAGGATTTGTACCGATCAACAAATCAGAATTCAAGACCAGAGGCCTGCCGAAAGCCCGCATGGTGGTAATGCCCCATCCCTTCACCGAGATGCCTGAGGAAGAAGTTGCCCAGACCGGCGAATCGCTCTATGACGACGTTGTTTACGGCCTGACTCACGACGGAGAACTTCTCTTCCCGCCGAAGAAAAAACCCGGTGACGCCGCTAAATCAGACAAACCGGAAAAAGAAGTTCCTATGGAACATCTTGTCGAGCCGGAACGCATAACGATCGAGGGAGAAGATTACTTCGATTGGGGCTACAATCTCAACCGTTACTTTATTGAACACGGCTGGGGAGACGGCTTCCCGATAATCCCGCCCACCGAGGAAGCTGTTGAGCGCATGCTGACCGGCACGAAACGCGGCCGTCATGAAGTCATCCTTAAAATGCAGCCCGGCATGGGATTGGCCACAGTGGAAAAGATCGCGGCCAACTGCGTTATGGCCGGCTGCGAGCCGTCACATCTGCCTATATTGATATCAATAATAGAAGCCATGGATGTTGAGGAGTTCGTTCTGACCATCCTGGCCCAGTCGACAGGCGCCCACGCACCGATAATACTTGTAAACGGACCAATTGCCAAAGAGATAGGCATGAACAGCGAGACCTGCTGCTTCGGCCCCGGCAAGTATTCTGTGGCAAATACGGCTATCGGAAGGGCAGTGCGCCTCTGCATGATGAATATAGGCTTCACTTATGCCCGTATACGCGATATGGATACGATCGGTTCCCCGATCAAATACAGCTTCTGCTGCGCTGAAAATGAAGCTGAAAGTCCGTGGGAGCCGTGGAGCGTAGAAAAAGGATTCAAACCCGGCACAAACTGCGTTACCGCAATTACATGTCAGTCTCTTATGGAGATAGAGGACATGGAAAGCGATAAGCCGGAAACGCTCCTGCGTACCTTTGCTTCTTCAATAGATTCAATGGGCTGGCTCGGCGCCCGTTCCTGGCTGGGGTACATAACGCCTCCGCGCATGAAGGTAGCGCTGTTCCTCGCTCCTGACCACGCCAGAATGATCGCCAACGCAGGCTGGTCGAAATTCGACGTCAAGCAGTATCTCTACGCCCATTGCCGCCGTAAGTGGGGACAGTTCAAGCATCAGGTCGTCCCGCGCATCGAAAGCAAGATAGTTCTTCCGGGATACAGATGGCTGCTCAACGCATCGGATGATACGATGGTCCCGATGGTAAGAGACTTCGGCTATTTTGATATCGCGGTAGTCGGCGGAGCATCAGGAAAGTCATCTGTGAGCCTCGGCCTCGGCTGGCCTATAACGAAGGAAATAAAGGATTAAAAAGGATCAAGATGAGTTTGAAGCTATCCGGTAAAGTTGCTGTAGTTTCAGGCGCAGGGGCGGGCATGGGAAAAGCCGCCGCCTGCCTTTACGCAAAGAACGGCGCAAAGGTCGTAGTGGCGGTAAGGACGATC
>JAEEGL016359450.1_pt1 | contig 11782 bp, 7 predicted proteins | sample 9134231 | NCBI WGS metagenome assembly JAEEGL01 (sample SAMN16246548, study PRJNA631951) | gut metagenome | biome: gut microbiome; feature: rumen; material: fiber-attached | host: Bos | place: Iran: Karaj | collected 2018-10
CTGCGCATTTTGCGCCTTGGCGGCGCCAATGGCGAACGCGCAGATGTGCACTGAGGACTTCTGCGAAATCCCCACCGACGATGTGCAGGTTGAGCGCGAGGAAAAAGTCGCGGCCATTGCGCATGGGTATATGGGGGCAAGGGAGTTTGTTGAGTTTTTAAATGGTACGCGGGACAGAACCCGCGAGTCAGGACAGGCGAAAACACCCGACGGAGCCCGAGAGTCAGGACAGGCGAAAACACCCGACGGAGCCCGCGAGTCAGGACAGGGAACCCGCGAGTCGGGGCGGGGGTTTGCGTGGCGGTTGGCTCTGGCCTTTTTGGCGGGGCTTTTGCTGAACCTTTCGCCCTGTGTCCTGCCTCTTCTGCCAATCCAGGTGGCGGTGCTTGGGATGGGCGCGAATGCGCGGAGCCGCCGCGCCGGCGCGCTGCGCGGCGCAGTTTACGGCCTTGCGATGGCCGTCGCCTACGGGGCGCTTGGCTTTGCCGTGGCGCGTTCAGGCGCCGCCTTTGGCTCGCTGCAGTCCATGCGCCCGTTCAACGCCGCAATCGCCGTTTTGTTCCTCGCCCTGGGCCTAGCAATGCTGGGCGTTTTCCACATCGACTTCACCGGGCACAGGCGCCGCATCGGCGGGGCGCTCTCATGGGTCGGCCTTGCCGCCTCAGGGGCGACGGCCGCCCTCCTCGCCGGGGCCTGCGTGGCGCCGGCCGTCCTTGGCGCGATGCTCTACGCCGCCGAGGCATACGCCGCCGGACACGCAGCCGCGCTGGCGCTCCCATTTGTCCTCGGCCTTGGCATGGCCTCCCCCTGGCCCTTCATCGGCGCTGGGCTCTCCTTCCTGCCCAAGCCTGGCAAGTGGATGGTGGCGGTAAAGTGGGTGTTCGCCGTAATCGCCTTCGCCCTCGCCGCGCACTATGGCCGCATTGCCATCGCCTCCCGCGATGGCGCCACCTCCAAGGGCGCCATCGACTACCGCGACTTCGACGCCGCCTACGCCGAGGCAACCGCCACAGGCAAGCCGGTGGTGATCGACTTCTTCGCCTCTTGGTGCGGGAGCTGCACGCGGATGGAGGAGGACACTTTCCCCAAGCCGGAAGTGGTCAAGGCACTGGCAGATTACGTCTTCCTCCGCGTCCAGGTTGAGGACCCCTTCACCGACGAGGCCGTCGCCCTCCTTGCGCGCTTCGGTGTCCGCGGCTTCCCTGCGATCGTTGTGATTGGACGATAGGGCATCCGCTCTTTGGTATAATAGATACTCAATCTTTTTTGGGCTTCCCCACGCATCTTTATTGAGGTTTTTCTTTAAAATGAGCGCCAACTATCTCGACACCATGATCAAACGCGATGAAATCGACCGCTATTACCAAAACGGTCGCGATTTCATCGACGATGACGCCATCCGCGCCGAAATCGCGGACAACGCCAAGCCGGACAAGGCCCGCATCCGCGACATCCTCCAGAAGTCGCTGGCCATCGAGACCCTCCAGGGCCCGGACGTGGCGGCGCTGCTCTCCGTCGAGGATCCGGAGCTTCTGGCCGAGATGGCCGACGTGGCCTGGAAGGTGAAGCACAAGGTCTATGACAACCGCGTCGTGACCTTCGCGCCGATGTACATCTCATCCTACTGCATCAACCGCTGCCGCTACTGCGGCTTCAGCGCCGACAACTCGCGCGGCCTCCGCCGCTGCCTTACGCAGGAGGAGATCAAGGCCGAGGCCGAAGCGATGATCCGCCTGGGCCACAAGCGCGTGATGGCCGTCTATGGCGAACACCCCATGACCGGCGCCGACTTCATCTCGAAGTCGCTTGAGACAATCTACTCCGCCAAGGTGCCTGGCCGCCACGAGGGCGCCGTGAACTGCGTCCGCCGCATCAACGTCAACGCCGCCCCGATGTCCGTGGATGACCTCAAGAAGGTCCACGAGGCAGGCATCGGCACCTTCCAGGTCTTCCAGGAAACCTACGACCACAAGGCTTACGCGGCAATGCACCCGGCGGATACCGTCAAGGGCGACATGGGCTGGCGCCTCACCTGCATGCACCGCGCCTTCGACGCCGGCATCGACGACGTCGGCCTCGGCGTCCTCTTCGGCCTCCAGCCCGACTGGAAGTTCGATGTAGCCGCGTTGTGCGTCCACGCCCGCGAGCTCGAGCGCTATTCCGGCATCGGGCCGCACACATTCTCCGTGCCGCGCATGCACGCCGCCTCCGGCTCCGAAGTCGCCAACGCCAAGAGCAACTTCACCGACGACGATTTCTTCCGCGCCGTCCTCGTGCTGCGACTTTCGGTGCCTTACACGGGCCTCATCGTCACGGCACGCGAGAGCAAGGAGCTCCGCGACCGCTGCGTGAGGATCGGCCTCACCCAGATGGACGCCGGAACGCGCATCGACATCGGCGGCTACGCTGCCGGCAACAAGGACCAGAAGATCGACGAGCAGCAGTTCCTCCTCGGCGACAACCGCTCGCTCGAGCAGATGATCGTCGATCTGGCCAAGCAGGGCATCATCACCTCCTTCTGCACGGCGGGCTACCGCTGCGGCCGCACTGGCGGCTGCATCATGGACGCCCTCAAGACCGGACGCGAAGGAACCTTCTGCAAGATCAACGCCGTTCTCACCTACCGCGAGTGGCTGGACGACTTCGCCTCGCCGGAGAGCATCAAAGCCTGCGAGCCGGTGATCGAGGCGGAACTCGCCGCCATCAAGGAAATGTATCCCAAGTTCTACCCCGTGGTGATGGAGCGCTATAACCGCATCTGCGCCGGGGAGCGCGACCTCTACTTCTAGCGGGGGAAGATGGCGAATGGCGTGATGGCGAAGGACTTCACCCGGGGGGCGATATTCGGCCCCCTGTTGAAGTTCTCGCTGCCATTCATGCTATCCAATGCCCTCCAGGTCTTCTACGCGGCGGCCGACATGGCCATCGTGGGGCATTTCGCCGGACAGGTGGGGCTCGCCTCCGTTGTAAACGGCAGCCGGGTCTTCGTGCTGCTCACGATGCTTGGCGTCGGCCTCTCGATGAGCGGCCAGATATACATCGCGCAACTGCTGGGGCAGGGGAGGCGCAACGCCCTCAACCAGGCGATTGGCACCTTTTTCACCACGATGCTCGCCACGGGCGCCGTCCTCTCCGCCCTCGGGCTGGTCTTCTCGCGGCCGCTGCTGCACGCCATCGACGTGCCGCCTGAGGCGTTCGACGGCGCCCTTGACTACGTGCGCATCTGCGCGGCGGGGCTTGTTTTCTCCTTCGGCTACAACATGGTTTCGGCCGTCCTGCGCGGGATGGGCGACTCCGTGCGGCCGCTCCTCTTCGTGGCCGTGGCCTCCGCCGCCAACATCGTCCTCGACCTGGTGGCCGTCGTATGGCTGCGCTGGGGGCCGGCGGGCGCGGCGCTCGCCACCATCCTCGGCCAGGCGATCTCATTCGCCTTCGCCGTCGTCTATCTGCACAAGCGCCGCGAGGCATTCGGCTTCGACTTCCGCCGCTCCAGCTTCGCGCCGGAGCCTGCCGTCTTCTCCGCGCAGATGCGCCTGGGGCTTCCCTTCGCAGTCCGCTTCGCCGCCATCAACGCGTCGATGATGTTCGTCCTCCGCCTCGTGAACGGCCTCGGCATCGCCGCATCGACCGTCTTCGGCGTTGGCGTGCAGATGGACGACGTCGTCACCAAGATCACGCAGGGGATCATGCAGGCATCGACGGCGATGGTGGGGCAGAACTACGGCGCACGCCGCTTTGACCGCGTCAGGCGCGTCGTCGTGGGGGCCTGGCTCTTCAGCGTGGGCTTCTACATCGTCTATGGTGCGGCGCTGCTCATGCGCCCCGAGCAGATGTTCTCCATCTTCACGAACGACCCCGCCGTGCTGGCGCTTGCGCCCGTCTTCGCCCGCAACATCATCTGGCAGTTCCCGGGCCTCGCCCTGATGCGCGGCACCAACGGCTTCATCAACGGCATCGGCAACGCCCGCCTTGCCCTCCTCTTTGGCTTCCTCGATGGCGTTGTCCTCCGCATCGGCTGCAGCTGGCTGCTCGGGACTGTGATGGGCATGGGCCTCTCCGGCTATGTCCTTGGCTACGCCATCGCCTGCTACGGCATGGGCGTCCCCTCGCTCATCTACTTCCTCTTCGGGAAGTGGGAGAGCCGCGAGGCCGTGACGCGATGAAGACGATTCTCTATCTCAACACCGACCCCGGCGCCAGGATTCCTGAAATGACGCTTGCCGGAATCAGGCGTTACGCGGCGGCGAGACGGTGGAAGGCCGAGGCCTTTTCTTCAGCGGAGTCGAGGCAGGAGGCCATTCCCGCCCTGATGGCGGCGCATGCGCCCATTGCCGGATGCGTCTATGAGTGCTCGGACGACAACGTCCCCGCCTCGCCGTCGGTTTTCGGCAATGTGCCGGTGGTCTATCTCCATGCGACACCCCGCATTCGGGGCGGCTGCGTCATGCGCTTGCCGACGGACAACAAGGCCGTTGCGAAGACCGCCTTCCGCGAGCTTTCCGCCGGACGCCCCGCCGCCTTCGCCGTTGTCGGCTGCGACATCGCGCATGTCTGGTCGCTGGAGCGTGAGCGAACATTCTCCTCGTTGTGCGCAAGGTCGAAAAAGCCATGCTCGGTCTTTGAACGCACGGACGAGCCGCCTGATGCCAGGGCGAAGCGCCTCGCCGCCTTTGTGGCCACTCTTCCGCGCCACACCGCAGTCTTCGCCGTGAACGACCTCGCCGCCGCTGAGGTCATCGTGGCAGCGCGCACCGCCTATAGACATATCCCGCGCGAACTGACGCTTCTCGGCGTGGACAACCTCTCTGAAGTATGCGAAGCGGGCAAGCCGACGATTTCCAGCATCCAGATCGACTTCGAGCGCGCCGGCTTTCTTGCCGCGCGTATGATCGGGGAAGGAGCAGCACACGCGACACGCGACACGCGACAAGCAGAGGCTGTCGCAAGCAGGACTTGCGCATGTCGCCTGTCGCATGTCAAACCGCATGTCGCTTGTCGCGTGTCGGATGTCGCCAGATGTCAAATGCCTTTTTCCTCTGCCACCGTCGGTCCGCTTCTTGCCGTCCGCCGTGAATCGACGGGCGGAGCGGGGAGGCGCGAACCCTTTGTTTTGGAGGCGGTGGAGCGCATCCGGCGCGAGGCATGCGACGGGCTGACCGCCGATGACGTCATCAAGGCGGCGCCGGTGTCGCGCAGCCTCTTCATCCTCCGCTTCCGCGAGGCGGTTGGGCACTCCATCCAGAATGAGATAGAGCATGTGCGCCTGGAGCGGGTATTCACCCTGCTGCGCGACCCGGAGATGCCAATCGGGGCGATAGCCTCATTCTGCGGGTGGCGTTCCGACATCGCCCTGCGCTGGCTCTTCCGTCGCCGGACAGGCATGTCCATGCGCCAGTGGCGTCAGAAAAACACCTAGGGACTTGCGTCTCTGGCGCCCTAAAGAAAGCCTGTTAACACCATCTTTGAAAGATATAACTCTCAATTTTGAATAATTCGCTTGTGTGAAAGTCGTATCTTTGATATTCTTATTATGTTGTTTTTCATTCCACTCCTTGTTATGGAGGTTTTTCATGGTTCCCCGTAAAAAAATTCTTGAAGCAGTCCGGCCGTTTGTCGGCAAGGGCGTGATAAAAGTTCTGACGGGTCTGCGGCGTTCCGGCAAATCTGTCCTGATGGGTCAGATACGGGACATGATTCTACGCGAAATCGACCCGGACGCGCAGATTTTCTACATGGATTTCGATGACGAGGCAAATGCCGACTGCCTTGCCAAGGGTGTTCTCCACAAGCGGATGGAAGCAGCGCTGAGAGCCAATGCCGGACGCAAAACGTATTTCTTCCTGGATGAAGTGCACGACGCGGATGGATGGGAAAAGGCGGTGAACTCCATGCAAAAGCGGAACGAAGCCGACATCTACATCACCGGCTCAAACTCGAAGCTGCTTTCCGGGGAACTCGCCACGTATCTTACCGGCAGATATGTGGAGTTCCACGTGTCGCCGTTTTCCTACGGGGAGTTTCTTGAGGCGGCTGGAATGGAGGCCGGGGAGAAGTCCTTTCTCACCTATCTCGAATTCGGCGGAATGCCCTTCTTGTCGGAGCTCGGCTACCACCGGGAACCCGCAAAACGCTATTTGCGCGATGTGTTCTCCGCGATTCTGCTGAAGGACGTGGTGAAGAGAAGGAAAATCAGGGACGTGTTCCTGCTCGAGCGCATCGTCCGGTATGCAATGACTGAGACCGGCCATGTCTTTTCGGCGCGGCGCATCTCCGAGTTCCTCAAGCACGAGCGCATCGTCACGGCGCCATCTACCATTTTGAGCTACCTTGAGGCGTGCGAGGAAGCGTTTCTCCTTGCTAAAGTCGAGCGGGAAGACCTCATTGGCAAACGTATCCTATCGGTGGACGAAAAGTATTATGTTGCCGACTGCGGGTTGCGCAACGCTAACGTTTCCTCAAATCTTTCCCGCGACATCGACCAGCTTCTCGAAGCGGTCATATACCACGAGTTGCTGCGTCGCGGCTGGAAGGTCACGATAGGGCGCGTCCGGGAAAAGGAAGTCGATTTCGTTTGCGAAAGGGATGGCGGGCGGCTCTACGTCCAAGTGGCCTACCTAATGCCGACGGAAGAGACCCGGAAACGGGAGTTCGGCGCCCTGCTAGCCGTTCCCGACCAGTTCTCGAAAATGGTTCTCTCCATGGACCATGTCGATTTCTCGTCAGATGGCATCGTCCACAAATACATCCCAGACTTCCTTTCCGCCCAATGACGGATTGATATGGTAAGGACTGGAGGGACTGGAAGGACAGGTGGGACTGGAGCCTAAAACGTCTCTCTCGTCTCTCACGTCCCTCTCTCCCTCACGTCCTTCCCGTCCCTCTTAGTCCCCCCAGTCCACTCTCCTAGTTTCCTTTCAACCTTTCAACCTTTCAACCTTTCAACTTTTCAACTTTTCAACCTTCCCTTCCGTGTTCGCGCGCCAGCGCCCTCCAAAATTCCTGTTAATCCTGTCAAGGAAAACCCCGTCTCAAAAATAGTTTGGCCAATACTATCACTTCTTTTGCCGGGAAGTGATAGAATAGATGATGTCGTTTTCGGGGTGTCCCGTCATCCGGCGCGTCGCCGGAACGCATCCCGCGCAACACACGCCCAAGGAAGGGAACACAAAATGAGAACAGGCTTCGCGCCGACTAACGGTATCACCAACATCAACAGGACGGGCCTCGCCCTGCGTCGCCACGCCGCAATCGGAGGCCTTGCAATAGCTCTGGGGGCAGTCTCAGCCTACGCGACCCCCACTGTCACCATCGACAGCGTCGCTCAGCGCTGGCCTTGGAACAACAAGGTCGATATCACCTACACCGTCGGCGACGGCACGGACCTCGCCGCCTTCAAGTACTATAAGGTTGTCTTCAACGCCACTATCGACGGCACGATCTATTCCATCGACGGATCGAAGGACGTCATCGCGAAGACGACGACCGGCACCTACACCGTGACCTGGACGAACGCCCCGTCCGGCGTCAGGACCACGGGCTGCAAGATGGGCGCGAAGCTCTACGAGACGAGCGCCTACTACATGATCGTCGATCTCGACACAGGCAACTTCGCATTCGATGGCCTAGAAGGCACCGACACCCCGACGGCGGTGCCGACCGCGTCGAACGCCCGCTACAACACGGACCTCTACAAGACCGATCGCCTTGTCCTCAGGCGTGTCCCGCGCACCTCGAACGCCGCCAGCGCCTATTCCGCCGGATACACGACGGGCCACTCCGACTACACATACAACCAGCCCGCGAACTGGATAACCGCCGCCGACTACTTCATCGGCGTATTCGACATGACCATCGCGCAATACGCGAAGATCATGGGCCTTGCCGCCTCCTCAAGCAAGGTGCCAAAGAACACCATCAGCTGGAACACCCTTCGCGCCTCCAAGGAACCTGCCACCACGCTGGATTCCAGCGCTACGAGCGGCTCGGTCTTCGAACGCCTGAACGCACTCGCCGGCCTCCGCGGATTTGACCTTCCAACATCCGTCATGCACGAGATCGCCGAACGCGCCGGCGTGACGGGACGATACTGGTGGAACGGAAACAACAAAGGCTGGGATTATTATCAAGTTGACACCACACTCTATGGCGCGAATGACTGGACAACATTCTATGCCTACGGCAAAAGCTCCTCAACCCTACGGGAGGTCGGGAGCTTTAACTCCAATCTCTGGGGGTTGTTCGATTCGGTCGGCAATGTCAGGAAGCTTCTCCGGGACGGAGCAGCCCTGTACTCCACAGACCTGAATGCCGTTGCCGACGCCTTCACGCCCGCCGCATTCGCGTCAGGTGGCACAGGTGCCCTTGTACGCGGAGGCGGAGTCAAGTTGGCTTCAAGCGATGCTAGTTTCCGGGCATCAAAGAGGGAGACATGGAACCGCGGTAGCGGACACGACCAGTTTGGCTTCCGCGCGTCGTTCGTCAACGTCGCCCAGTAGGCGCGACCATGGGAAAGGAACCTGACTATGAAACATAGAGACCTTGCCCTGCTCGCGGTGGCCGCCTTCTGCGCGGCGCCGCTCATGGCCGACGTGGCGACGCTCGTCTATGAGACGCCTGCCGCCGGTGAGGCCGACTTCGCCCTCGACACGCTCGAACCGCACACACACGCCACAGGCGCGGAGATAATCCCCTACGCCGCCGGGGCGACGGTGACAGAGACGGCCCCTGACGGGACGGAGACGGTTCGCGTCTCGTCGGCGCCCACCGACGGCACGCTGAACTGGAACCCCTCCCAGGGCGGCATCTGGACGCTCGCAAACTCGCTGGAGGGCGAGACGACATTCACGGTTCGCTATTCCGCAGCGACGCGCGGCGCGGGGACGGCGGAGGATCCGGCGAAGATCGTGGACGGCGAAGAACTCGTCGACATCGGCGCCGGTGCTGGGTATGTCTTTCGGCTTTGCGGCGGGCCGTGGCTGCTGGACGACCTGCGGCTGCCATCCGGCCTGGCGATCATGGAGCTTGAAGGCGGAACCTACCAGCTCGATGTCTCATCTGACGGGTGCGTCAGCGTGGCGGCCGACAAGGTCTTTGCCGCCGACACGGTCGGCACGGGTCCCGACCGCACGGTTTCGCGCCACGAAGTGCTTCCCTTCGCCTACTCCGGCGATGACTGGGCCGGCTCCCCCACGGCGACGTCCACGCTTACTTTCACGCCGCCTGCCGGCATCACGGCGCCAGCTGCCGTGGAATGCGTCGGACAAGGCGTGTACACGGCGGACTTCAAGTTCAGAAAGGGCGTATGGACCGTGACGCTTGCGGGGCCTGCCGCGACCACACTCACGGCACTCATAGACGACCGCGGCGACGGCCTCTTCATAATGGTGAGATAGCATTCGAAGGAAAGGATACGGAATCATGGCGGCTTGGCGTAGGATTGTCTACGGAACTGTGCTTGCGGCATGCGTTTTCATCTGCCCGGACGGACGGGCCGGGGAGGCGCGGGATGTTCGCGAGCTGAAAGTGGCGGCCTTCGAGCGCCGTGGCGTCTCCGTCGGACTCGGCGGCGAATTTCCCGGCGCGCGGGGATGGATGTCGTACACGAACGACATCGCGCGGCTGAACTTCGATTTCACGAAGGGCGGCAACTACGTCACGATGAGGGCGGGGCGTGTGGCCGATGGCGCGAAGAAGTTCAGCGGTCTCTTTCGCTGCAAGTGCGACGGGGCCGGGGAAATCAACCTGAGACTTCGCGGCTTTGACGCGAAGGGTGACTTCTATGTGATCGGCACACGCCTCAGTCCCGACGGGGAGTGGCGGGAGGTGTCATTCGACCTCGCGCGGCTCGGATGGCGCAGGGGCAAGTCAACAAACGCGGCGGACCGCGCGGCGGTCAAGTGGCCCATGGACAACCTTGAAATCAGCTGCGAACCGCTGCCGCGAAAGCTCGTGGGCTTCCTGGAGGTAAAGGACCTGCGCCTGGCGACGGCGGCGGAAGCCGCCGAACAGGCGGACTGGACCTTTTCCCTCCGCGCGCCGACCGGTGTGGACTCGCTCGTCTATCCGGGCGAGAGCTTCGTTCTGCCGTATGCGCTCAAGTCTTTGCGTGTCGACGGCGGGGAAATGTCGGCCCGCCTTGTCCGCGCGGTTGTGACGGACGATACGGGAGGGACCGTCTGCGACATCCCGCTTTCGGACGCCGAAGGCGCTCTCTCGCTCGACGGGGAAGCGCTCGGCGGACGCTTCGGCGCGTTCAGGGCGGGGCTTTTCGGCGTCGATGCCGCCGGCAAGGAGCGCGAGTTCGGCGCGACGTGGTTCGCGCGCCTCGCCGGCAAGTCGAAGCCCGTCGCCTGGTGCGGCACGGGCGTACACGGCTGGGGAAGGTCAGGACGCTACAGGATGATCGCGGCGGCGGGCATCGGCATGGTGCGCACGGGTTCCCGCTGGGAACAGTGGGAGAAGGAGCGCGGCGTCTACGCATGCCCCGACGGCTTCAAGGAGACCTTGGACGAAATGCACGGCCTCGGCATACAGATGAACGCCCTCATCTACAGCAGGGAGAACCGCTTCTACGGCGAGCCGCTCACCGATGACATGGACTGCGTGTGGGCCACCCCCGACCGCGTAAAGCACGGCTGGCGGACGCTTGACGAGGACGCCTTTTGCAACTGGGTCCGCCACTTCGTGACACATGAGGGGAGTGGCGCCGACTTCTACGAGATCTGGAACGAACCCTGGAACTTCTACTTCGGCCGCTTCTACAGCTATTCGAAGACGACCGGCCGCCACCACGATGACGAGACATGGATACGCAAGTTCGCGTCATTCTCGCGCAAGGTCGCCGACACGATCCGCGAGGTTCGTCCGGAGGCCCATGTCGGCGTCTGCTCCGAGGACGGCGACGGCAGCGGACTCGAACGAATGCTCCGGGCCGGCATCGCCCGCAAGGATGACTGCGTGACCTTCCACCCCTACATCCACCTGGATGATCCCCGGCCCGAACGCTTCGGGTTCTTCTTCGCGGACGACGGCGCGCGCATCAAGGCGGCCCAGGCCGCCAACGGCGGGTCGACGCGCCTCCGCATCACCGAGGTGGGATGGACGACCTACTCGCTCGACGAGAACGGCAAAAGCGAGCACTGGTTCGTCGGCGGCTACCCGAGCGTGACATACGCGGAGCAGGCGAACTACCTGATCCGCGCATATCTGCTCGCCCGCTCCTTCGGCGTGGAGTCCATGATGCAGTACGACTTCTCGGACGACGGCCGGCGCCGCAACTACACGGAGCACAACTTCGGGATGGTGTTCCAGAACCTCACGCCGAAGCCCTCCTACGCTGCGATCGCCTTCATGACGCACCTCCTCGGCGATGCCATGCCACTTGGGAGGAACTTCGGCTCAGACAACAAGACACACAGAATCGTCGGATTCGACCTGCCGGACGGCCGCCGCGCCTACGCCGCGTGGGCCGTCGAAGAGCCTGTGTCCGTCCCCCTGCCGGAAGGCCTCGAAGGGAAGGCAGTCTCCATGCGCGACATCTACGGCAACCCGATTGAGACGGAGTCGCCCGACCGGCTGGCGCTGACCGAGAGTCCTGTTTATCTCGTGGAGAAGGCGGACGGAGTTGCTGCGGAATGATGAATTCAACAAGTTGCCTACCCCCGGCATGGACCGGGCCGAGGGTTGACGGATGGTACGGGCGGCGCCTCGCGGCGATGATCCGCAACCATGTGGCAGAGACGGACGCGGCGGCGCTGGCCGCGCTCTTCGCGGACCGCAAGCA
>JAEEGL017188160.1_pt1 | contig 11782 bp, 10 predicted proteins | sample 9134231 | NCBI WGS metagenome assembly JAEEGL01 (sample SAMN16246548, study PRJNA631951) | gut metagenome | biome: gut microbiome; feature: rumen; material: fiber-attached | host: Bos | place: Iran: Karaj | collected 2018-10
CCAGCAAAGTGGTGCAGCACATTGAAATAACCATTCTTGCCTTCCGGAACGAAAGCATCGAATTCGAGGTCATAGACACCCGTCGAGTGGTCACCCAGCATAACGACTTGGTCGTTACCATAGGTAAAGTGGGCAGCCATAGTGCCACCAGCCATACCGAAGACACCGTCTTCAGCACCGCCAGGAGCGTTGCTCCAAGTGGTCCAAGGCTCACCAAGGGTCTGAGCGATTTTGGCGCCTTCCGGGCAGTCGTCAAAATCAAAGTGCAACTGAGCGAAAGCATTGCCGCAAACGAAGGCAATCATCGCAATGAGTAAAGATACTTTCTTCATTTTGTTGAATTTTTAGTTAGTATTTAAGTTAGTTGATTAGTTTCCGAAACGGAAGCGGGCAAATAATGCGCTGCAAATATAATCAAAAAATGAAAAGCGCAAGAGCAAGGGAGATTAATTTTTCAGAAAAATCAATTCGTTTTTGCTTCCTTCCAATAAGCTATCATCTCCTCAATAGTGAGGTGCTGCACACCCTTGCCTTGCTCGCGGGCTTTCTGCTCAATGAAGGCGAAACGCTCACGAAACTTCTTGTTAGTCTTTTCGAGAGCATCGTCGGGATTCACGCCGATGTAATTGCCGTAGGCCGCCAAGGCGAAGAGCAAGTCGCCGTATTCCTCCTCAATACGCTCAATGTTGTCGGGCTTTTGCAGTTCTGCGAAAAGTTCATTTTTCTCCTCTTCCACCTTCTGCCAGGCCTGGTCGGCATCAGGCCAACGGAAGCCCACGCCTGCGGTCTTCTGGTGCATACGATAGGCTTTCAGCAGCGAAGGCAAACCCTCGGGTACACCACCCAACACACTACGATTATGTTCGCGCTCCAGCTTGATCTTCTCCCAGTTCTGCTCCACCTGCTCGGCATTCTCAACATGCTCATTACCAAAGATATGCGGATGGCGCACAATCATCTTCTCGCAGATTCCGTTGAGCACGTCAGCGATATCGAAGGCACCCTGCTCCTGTCCTATCTTGGCATAGAAGACGAGATGGAGCATGAGGTCGCCGAGCTCTTTCTTCACATCGTTGAGGTCATCGTTGAGGATGGCCTGGCTGAGTTCATAGGTCTCCTCGATGGTGAGGTGACGCAGACTGTGGATGGTCTGTGTGCTGTCCCACGGGCAACCCGCACGTACTGCGTCCATGATATCTAGAAGTCGCTTAAAAGCTTGAAGTCTTTCGTCCATAATTAATCATATTTGGTCTGCAAAAGTAAGGAAATAAAACGAATGTAGAGATTCCCCCGCGGGGAATGGAGTTTGTATCTGATGTGAAAAGCGGCGCTATATAAAGCTTACGAATCATAAACGTTCCTGGCCGCCGCGGTTAACAATAACAATGGCGCTCCATTCCCCGTGGGGAATCTCCCTATTATCATAGAATTTTGTACCTTTGCAGTCCCAATGAAGCGACAAAAAAGCCATATCATTCTACTTTCGCTGCTCACCTTATTATTAATAGGAGAGACGGCAACGGCACAGACCAACCAGCGCAACTATGAAGTGGAGGCTCTTGTGCATTATGGCTATATGTACTTCCAGAACGACGAGTACCATTCCGCCTTGGGGCGTTACAGTCGCCACACGCCTTCATACGAGCTCTCGATCCATCGCAACACCTATGGTGAGCACCGTTGGGAAGTACTTCACAACTACCCTTCCATCGGACTCTCGTTTTTTTACTCTGGTTTCGGCAACGACAGCATCTCTGCCGAGCTAGGCAAGGTGTTCGCCCTCTACCCTTTCATCAACTTCCCTATCACGCCGAGCGAATCGAGCAAACTGACCTTCAAACTGGGCGTCGGCATCGGCTACTTAACCAACAAATTCGACCCGAAGGAGAACTATCACAACTACGCCATCGGCTCACATGTGAATGCCGCCGTCAATCTGTCGTTCGAATACCGGCAACGCATTTTCGAAAGGCTGACATGGGTGACTTCTGCAGGCCTCACCCACTTCTCAAACGGAGCCACGCGTGCACCTAATATGGGCATCAACATCCTCGGCGCGGCAACAGGACTTTCATGGTACCTGGCACCGCCCAAAACCCGCATGGACAGAAGGTTACGACCCCAAAACTACCTCTTCGAGTTTGACGGCAAGAGGCATTTCGTCACCGACTACCAATACACTGTGGGGTTCAAGGACATGAGCCAACAATACGGCACACACCAGTATTTCTTCGTGCACGACGTTGCAGCCAACTTCATGTTCCAGATCAGCGAGAGAGACCGATTGGGCCTCGGCTTGGAACTGGTTTACGACAACTCCGACAAGATCACCAAGCCCGACTGGGATATATATCTCAAGCCCGGCCTATTAATCTCCTACGAGATGCTATTCAACCAATCCAGTTTCATGTTCAATGTGGGCTTGCGCAACAACGTACCGCTTAACTCAAGACCCTTCGGAATGCTGTTTTACCAAAAAGTAGCGGCCCGTTATTACTTCAACGACAACTTGTTTGCCACCATCGCCTTTACCACTTATGACATCAAGGCCGACTTCATCAGCATCGGCATCGGCTACCATATCCAACACAAATACTACTTGCCCACCTATGAAAAGAAACGCTATCGCAGTCCTGTTTTTCCTCGTTAGCCTTCTGACGGCATCATGCAGCAAGGTGTTCACCAATGGAAATCCCGTTTCCGAACACCGCAGTCTAGGGCGACGTTTTGAGACGATTTGCATTTACAACAACGTGAATGTCAAACTCGTCAACAGCGACCATCAAGGCATCGAGCTGACGTGCCCCGAGAACCTCATCGAGAAAGTGACCACCGAGGTGAAAGGCGACTCGCTAATCATCAAAAACGAGAACGACTACAACTGGCTGCGCAGCTACGACTACAGCATCGACATGACCGTGTACTACGACAGCCTACGCGAGATTACCTACGCCTCCATTGGCGACTTGCGTTGCACCGACTCCATCAGGGGATACGGCGAATTAACTGTCGACACCATTGTCATCGACTCCATCACCGTCGATTCCATCACTACTTATATCACCTCGATCGACTCCCATTGGAACCGCAGTTTCGTCCTCAGAATCAAGGAAGGCAGCGGAGACATCGACTTGTGTTTCAATTGCGACGTGCTGAAGACCGTGTTCAGCTTCGGAACATCTACCGTAACATTGCGCGGCATGGCGGGTTATACTGAACATTACGTGAAAAGCTATGGTTGCATCCACGCCGAGACGCTCAATTCCAACATTGTCAAGGTGATGTCGGAGTCGACCAACGACACCTATGTTTGGGCCAGAAGCCAGTTGATTGCCCGTCTTTCCAGCATCGGCAACGTGTATTACAAAGGCCATCCTTGGATTGAAAAGAAGTGTACGAGCGACGGACAAGTCATCAAACTGGAATAATTTTTTAACCAGGAAGCCAAAAAGCCTTTTTTGGTACGATATTTGTATATTTTTCGTCGATTGAAACATGTTCAAGAACAAACAAAAAACTCAATAAAATGAAAGCGTTAAGACTTATTCCCATCGTCGCCCTCATGGTCTTCGCCAGTTGCTCATCGAGCCGGCATACAGCCTACGACGACACTTACTATTCGCCTTACAACAATGGCGGACACATGACTACGGGCAACGGCTCATACGTCAGCCCAAGCGTTAGCAGCAGTTCGGAATACGACTATCAGACCTACTATTCCGATAGCAAGAACTATGTCAGCGATGCCGAACCTGTCTACCAAACCACGGAGACGGTGACCGACACCAATGGCGTGGTTTACACCACTACCGAGACCTACTACGATGCCGACTTCGCAATGCGCATCAAGCGTTTCGGCTCGCAAGCCTCCTCGACAAGAGACTATTATGACGACTATTACACTTACAGCGGTGGCGGTGACACATATGTTTATGTGAACAGTTACGACCCGTTCTATTGGGATTATTACCCCTCCTATTATTACAGCTGGGGCTATCGTCCTTATTGGAGCTCCTACTGGAGTTGGAACTGGTATTGGGGCTATCCTTACCACTACAGCTACTACTGGGGTTGGGATCCCTACTGGAGCTATGGATGGGGCTACCACAGCTGGCATCACCACCATCATTACGGATGGCACCACGACTGGCATGGCCATAATGGTGGACATCATCCTGGTGGTCATGGCGGCGGCGGTTTGAGCAGCTATGTGGCCAGTGTGCGTCATGGCAACGGCTCGGCAGGTTCGATGAGCCGTCGTATGCAAAACGGTGGTGGGGCAGGACAAGGTAATGTCGGCAGCATGTCGGGTCGTACCAGCTCCGGATCAATGAGCGGCAGAACCTCCGGCAGCATGTCAAGCCGTCCCACGACGGGCAATATCGGCTCGGGTCGCACCAACAGCTCCGGAAGCGTCAGCCGCCCAGGCTCGGGCAGCAGACCTACGGCAGGCACTGGTGGACGTACCGGCGTCACCGCAAACCGTCCGTCAGGCGGCAGCACATCGGCGCGCACGGGAAGCTCAAGCAGCCAACGCCAGAGCTATACCTCACCCAACGCCAACCGTCCTTCACGCTCCAGCTCTGAATACGTACGCCCGCAAGGTTCTTCCTCCTCCCGCTCTTCTTCATCGGGTACAGGCAGGAGCAGCTCAAGCGGCAGCTATAACAGAGGCAGCAGCTCATCGTCGTCAAGCGGCAGCTATAACAGAAGCGGCTCGTCGTCGAGAAGCAGCTCAAGCGGCAGCTACAACCGTAGCGGTTCATCCTCTAGCTCGAGCCGCAGTTCAGGTAGCAGCCACAGCAGCGGAAGCCGTAGCTCAAGCAGCAGCCATAGCTCAGGCGGAAGCCACAGCTCAGGCGGAGGTCACAGCAGCAGTGGCGGCGGCCGTAGCGGCGGTGGCGGCGGAAGAAGATAATTTTCGAGCCAAGACCATAGATTAAGAAGAAAAGACTACCTTTGCGGTCAAAATAGCAAGGTAGTCTTTTTTATATTCGCAACCATGAAGAAAACCCTTATCCTGACACTCGCGATGCTGTGCGTCGCGTCTTTGTTCGGCCAAGGCGCCGACGACGCCTGTTTGTTTTCACAAAACTACTACCAGGGCACAGCCAAAGCCTTGGGCATGGGCAACGCCTTAGGAGCCGTGGGCGGCGACATGACCGCAGTCTGCATCAACCCTGCAGGGATGGGGGTCTACCGAAGCGACGAATTCACCTTCTCCCTTAACCTGCTCGACAACTATCACAGTTCGACCTATTATGGAAACACAAATGGCGCCAACAAGATGCGCCTCTCCATCCCAAACATCGGCTATGTGAGCCATAAGGAAAGGAGCAACTACAAGCCCTTGCGGTCCACCCATTTCGGCATCGGCCTGACACGAACCGACGATTACAACATGCGCACCTACGCCCGAGGCATCAACCCCACCAGCTCAAAGATCGACAACTACCTCTCTCAGATTGACGGTTATTCGGAGGACGACCTGGTCGACTGTTTCCCCTATACCATTTATCCCGCATGGAACACCTATCTCATCGACATTTATCAAGACGACCAAGGCGAGTATTATGGTAGTCCTGTTCCTCAGGGCAACATCTGGCAAGGGCAGAAAAACTCCTTCAAAGGACGTTCCGAGGAATGGGCCTTTGCAGGAAGCGCCAATTATTTCGACCGACTGTTCATCGGCGCCAGTGTGAATCTGACGCACATCAAACGCGTCGGGTCACGTGTCTTCGAAGAGTCGCATCCTGACGGGACCGACCCTGAGACCGGCTTCAACGAATGGAGCTTCGACGAAGACCTCAGCTCGACAGCATGGGGCTGCAACGCCAAAGCCGGCTTCATTTTCCATGCCACACCTTGGTTACGTTTCGGAGGCGCCTTCCACAGCCCGACCCTATATGCCTTTGACGAGACTTGGCAGACGAAGACCGAATCAGAAATCGGCTATGTCACAAGGAATTACTTCAGCCCCGAGTCGCACTACGAATACGTCTTCATCAAGCCGTTGAAATGGGTGGGCAGCATGGCTTTCGTCATCGGACAGAGAGGCATGGTCAGCCTCGACGCGGAATACACCAACTTCGGTGCCGCGCGTTTCAAGGCCAGTGCCGACGACGACTACGACTACAGTCCCACCAACGAGCTAATCAAGGACACATACGGTCGCACCATGAATTTCCGATTGGGCACCGAATGGAACCTCAACGGCACTTTCCTAAGAATAGGAGCTGGCTACTATGGTAGTCCTTTCGGACTGGGAAAGACAAACGGTAGCGTCAAGAAAGCCTCGTTTGGCATCAGCATGCCTGTGGGCAGCGACACCTCCTTCGACTTTGCCTACGAGCTGACCTACGGGAAGTCAAACCTTTACCTCTATGATGCCGGCGAGCTGGGCATTGAGCCTATCATCCAGAAGCAATTCAAGAGCAACCTTGCCGCCACCCTCAAAGTAAGGTTCTAAACGAAAAAAGGCCGCCATCAGGCAGCCTCTCTTCATTCATTTTGAATCGATCAAGCGTTGTATTGCGCGATGATGCCCTTGTCGACAAGGATACGTCCACAATACTCGCACACGATGATTTTCTTGTGTGTGCAGATATCCAGCTGGTGTTGGGGCGGGATGCGGTTGAAGCAACCACCGCAGGCTTCGTCAAAGATACCCACCACGGCGAGGCCATTGCGGGCATTCTTGCGGATGCGCTTGTAGGCCACAAGGAGACGGTCTTCCACCAGTTTCTCGCAATCGGCCGAACGCTGAAGCAGCTGTTCCTCTTCCTTCTCGGTGCCTTCCACCAGCGAATGCAGCTCGTCTTTCTTCTCCTTCAGCGAAGACTTCAGTTCGGTAAGACGCAGTTGAGCCTCGGCCACCTTGGTCGCCACCTCATTGTCCTTGGCCGTTATTTCCTTGATGCGCTTTTCCGACAGCTGGACATCAAGTTGTTGATATTCAATCTCCTTCGTCAACGAATCGTATTCACGATTGTTACGGACATTATTCTGTTGTTCCTCATATTTCTTGATCAAAGCCTCAGTTTCCTTGATCTTGATCTTGTAGTCGGTAATGTCTTTTTGGTGTTTCTTGCTCTCTTCCTTGAAATTCTCGATGCGGGTTTCAAGACCGGCGATTTCGTCTTCCATATCCTGGATCTCCAAAGGCAAGTTGCCGCGATAGGCACGAATCTCGTCAATCTTCGAGTCAACCTGCTGCAAGGTATAGAGGGCAACCAGCTTCTGCTCAACACTCACCTCAATAGGGTCCTCCACCGGCTTGGGTGTTTCTTCTTTTGCGGCAGGAGCCTCTTCAACAGCAGCTTCTTCAACTACCGGTTCTGCTTTGGCAGCCTTCTTGGTCGCTTTCTTGGGCTTCTTCTCCTCAATAGGTTCCTCCTTCACTTCGGGTTCAGCAGTGGCCTTAGTAGTTTTTTTTGTAGCCTTTTTGGTTTCCTTAACTTCTTTAACCTCAGCGACTTCAGTCACCTCGGCTTCTTTATTCACTTTCTTAGCCATATTATTGATTTCTAATTTCTTACAAAATAATAAACCGCATTTGTCCTAGTTTCAGCGATTTCGGCTGCAAATTTAGGAAATTTTTTCTGAATCAAATCACATATTAATACTTTAGTGAATTGTTCGGTCTCAAAATGTCCGCCATCAACCAGCAACAAACGTCCCTCGGGGACGAAAAAATCATGGTATTTGATGTCAGCGGTGAGGTAGGCGTCGGCGCCACAGCGGAAGGCATCACCCATGAAGGGACTGCCCGAGCCACCGCAGAGCGCCACTTTCTTGATCTTACGCCCCGTCAAGGCGGAATGGCGCAGGCAGGGAGAGCCAATCGTTTCGGCCACAAGTGAAAGAAAATCAGCTTCTTCCATGGCGTTGTCAAAATCACCCACCATACCAGCACCAGCTTGCTGAAACTCGTTTTCCAAGGCATAGACATCGTAAGCAACCTCCTCGTAAGGATGCACTTTCAACATGGCCGCAATCGCTTGATTCAAGGCATGTTTCGGAACCACGGTCTCGATACGCACCTCGTCCTCGAAATGCACCTTACCAATTTCGCCCACATAGGGATGCGCCATTGTACCTGCCTTGAACGAACCTTGGCCCTGCGCGTTGAAGCTGCACGAATCGTAATTGCCAATGCAGCCTGCACCTGCTTCAAACAGGGCCTGACGGACCTTGTCAGCTGCCGCAACAGGGGCATAGACCACCAGCTTCTTCAGATGATCACCAAAAGGCTGCAAAACACATAAGTTCTTCAAACCCAAACGCTCGGCCAGCACGCGACTCACGCCTTGAACACTATTGTCGAGGTTGGTGTGCATCGAAATCATGGCAATATCGTGCTTCACGGCCTTCATCACGGCACGTTCGATATAGGAGTTTGGCGTCAGATGCTTCAGACCCTTGAAAATCAAAGGATGATGGCTGACGATGAGGTCACAATGCTTGGCAACAGCCTCGTCCACCACCTCTTCCGTGATATCCAAGCAAATCAAGGCTTTATGCACTTCGGCATTGAGGTCGCCCACCTGCAGACCTGCGTTGTCGTAACTCTCCTGCCATTGCAGTGGCGCCACCTCGGTGATGCAGTTCAGAATGTCTTTTACGGTCATAATTTCATAATTGAGGCTCAAAATTAGGAAAAAATGTCTAATTTTGACCCCTACAATGAGATTTTTGCTGCTGCCCATATCGTTTTTGTATCACATCGTGCTGACAATCAGGCACAAGCTGTATGATTGGCATATCTTGAAAACCACACGATTCGAGGAGCCGGTGATTTGCGTGGGCAACCTCAACCTAGGCGGGACGGGGAAAACGCCACATACAGAATACCTCATCAGGCTTTTGAAAGACGAGTACAGAGTGGCCACCCTGAGCCGAGGCTATGGCAGGAAAACGAAAGGCTTCAAACAGGCTGAAAGCGCCAGCACTTTCGAGGACTTGGGCGACGAGCCAATGCAGTATTTCAAGAAGTTTCCCGAGATTCAAGTCGCGGTGGACGAAGACCGAGTGGAAGGCGTGCGAAAACTGCTCCGCAGCCCAAACGACGCTGAGGTCATTCTACTCGATGACGCCTTTCAACATCGGCATATCAAGGCGGGATTAAACATCCTATTGACCGAATATCAGCATCTTTATTGCGATGATTTCCTCGTTCCGACTGGCACCTTGCGTGACGTTAGATCTGCTGCAAAGCGTGCCGACCTCATCGTGGTCAGCAAAGTACCCAAAAGTTTAGACGAAACAGAGAAACAGCGAATCATCAGCAAACTGAAACCCAAAGAGGGACAAAAGGTATTCTTCTCCTATATGGAATACGCTCCTTTACAGCCCTTGAACGAAGCTGCGCAACAGGTTGCTGTTGAAGCGGCCGACTCCGCATTGGCGTTTTGCGGCATCGCCCATCCAGAGCCGTACGTCGAAGTGCTGAAAGAACGTTACAAAACCATTGATTTCATGCGTTTTGCCGACCATCATGCCTATACTGAAAAAGACGCAAACGACATCACGAAACGCTTTGCAGACCTTGACGGCGGGCAAAAAATCATCATCACCACCGAAAAAGATGCCGCGCGATTGACAAATTCTCCTTATCTTTGTCAGTTTGAATGCGCTCCGCTATACGAATTACCCGTAAGCGTGCGTTTCCTTGAAGCAGAAAAGTTTAACGAAGAAATATTGAGTTATGTACGAAAGAATTCTCACGACCGTAGGTTACATTAAGTTGAAAACCAATGGTTTCGAACCTGAAGTCGGCATTGTGCTTGGCTCCGGATTAGGTGGCTTGGCTAACGGAATCGACGTAGAATACGCCATCCCCTATTCAGATATCCCGAACTTCCCCGTCTCTACGGTAAAAGGCCATCAAGGCCAGCTTCTTTTTGGCACCATCGCCGGTCGCAAAGTCATCGCCATGCAAGGCCGTTTCCACTATTATGAGGGCTACCCGATGAGTGAAGTCGCCTTCCCCATCCGCATGATGATGCAGTTAGGCATCCAGTTCCTCATCCTCAGCAACGCAGCAGGAGGATTGAATCCTGCTTTCAAGGTGGGCGACATCATGATCATCACTGACCAGATCCATGCCATGCCCAACCCGCTCATCGGCCCGCATGACGACCGTTTTGGCGAGCGGTTCCCCGACATGAGCGAGCCTTACGATAAGCGCCTTATCAAGTTGGCTGACGAGATCGCCATGGAAAAAGGCATCTGGGTACAGCACGGCGTGTATTGCTCCACCACCGGCCCGACCTACGAGACTCCTGCCGAATGCCGCTACTTCCGGATCATCGGTGCCGACACCATCGGCATGTCAACCACGCCCGAAGTCATCATCGCAAGACAAGGCAAACTCCCCGTCTTCGGACTAAGCATCGTCTCCGACATGGGCAACATCTACGGGGTGGATCACATCAGTACTATCACCCATGAGGAAGTCATCAAAGCCGTGAATGCCGTCGAGCCCAAGCTCATCACCCTCATCACCGAGCTCATTCGCCGCAGCACCGAAATCCAGTTCTGATGGCCGTTTATTTCGTCACCGATTTCCATTTGGGCATCCCCACGCTTGAGGACAGCCAAGAGCGTGAGCGTAAGTTGTTACGCTTCCTCGACGGCATCCGTCCCGACTGCGAGGAGCTCTACCTGATGGGTGACCTTTTCGACTTCTGGTTTGAGTACAAAAAAGTGATTCCCAAGGGATTTGTCAGACTTCAAGGAAAGCTAGCCGAATTCACCGATGCGGGTATTCCCGTCCACATGTTCATCGGCAACCACGATCTTTGGAGTTTCGGCTACCTGCACGACGAACTCGGTCTTGAACTACACAGAGAACCCGTTGTCAAAACCATAAAAGGCAAGAAGCTCTTTATGGTCCACGGCGACGGCAAAGGTCCCGGCGACAAAGGCTACAAGTTCCTCAAAAAAGTGTTTGAATGTAAGTTCAACCAGTGGCTGTTCCGTATGCTTCATCCCGATTTGGGCATAGGCTTGGCTTTGAAGTGGTCTCACAACCACCGCCTAAAAAAACTCAAAAACGAAGTGGAACGCGGCTATTACGACGACATTCCCAATACCCGTCTGTACCAATATGCCCAAGAGCAAGCCGCACTTGACCCGAGCATTGATTTCTTCGTCTTCGGCCACCAGCATAAGCCCATGCAATACCAAACGGGCGAGCATACCCTGACCACCGTGGTGGGCAATTGGATTTATGACTTCACTTATGCGGTGTTTGACGGGGAGAAGGTTGAGTTGAAATACTTTGAAAAGCAAGACAACAATTAAAACAAACCATTATGCAAATCACCAACAACTACATTGAAGCCAACAAGGAGCGTTTCCTCGAGGAGCTCTTTGGCTTGATCAGAATCCCTTCCATCAGCTCGGAATCAGCACACAAGCCCGACATGATCCGTTGTGCCGAATATTGGCGCGACGCCATTCTGGCCGCCGGTGCCGACAAAGCTGAAGTGATGCCCACTGAGGGCAACCCCATCGTCTACGGTGAGAAAATCATCGACCCGAAACTGCCTACCGTGCTCGTTTACGGCCACTACGACGTGATGCCCGTCGACCCCATCGACCTCTGGCACACCGACCCGTTTGAACCCGTCATCAAGGACGGCAAGATCTGGGCTCGTGGCGCCGACGACGACAAAGGTCAGGCTTTCATGCACGCCAAGGCCTTCGAGACCATGGTGAAGACCAACACCCTCCCCTGCAACGTGAAGTTCATGCTCGAAGGCGAAGAGGAAATCGG
>JAEEGL010107470.1_pt1 | contig 11781 bp, 10 predicted proteins | sample 9134231 | NCBI WGS metagenome assembly JAEEGL01 (sample SAMN16246548, study PRJNA631951) | gut metagenome | biome: gut microbiome; feature: rumen; material: fiber-attached | host: Bos | place: Iran: Karaj | collected 2018-10
CCCACGCCTGGCGAGCGAGGAGATCGCGAAGGAGTGGATAAGGCAGACGTGGGGGAAGACACACGCGGCTCTTCTCTCCATGATGCTCCGCAGCCGCGAGGCTTGTGTGGATTACATGATGCCATTGGGCCTGCACCACATTTTCAAGTTCGATCACCACTACGGTCCTGAGCCCGACGGCTTCAAGGCTAACTATCCTCTCGCGTGGTGTCCCGTCTATTATCATCAGTCCGGCAGCCTGGGCATAGGCTTCGAGCGCAGCCACATCGGCACGGATGCCACCTCGCAGTATGCCCAGCCCTACCGCTCGCTCTACGATGACCTCCGCACCTGTCCCGAGGAGTATCTGTTGTGGTTCCACCACGTCCCCTGGGCCTACCGCATGCGCAATGGTCGTACCCTCTGGGAGAACATACAGGAACATTACAACCATGGTGTTGCCGAAGTCGAAGACTTCGTCCGCATCTGGCAGGACGCAAAGCCCTTCATCGACGACCAGCGCTGGCAGGAGACCAACGACCGTCTGCTGCATCAATTAGACAACGCCCGTGAGTGGCGAAAGGTTTGTCTCGACTATTTCCGCACGTTTGCCGAAGGGAAGTAAAATGGAACCCTGAGACAAAGGTTGGGATGGAGTTGTGCCATGCGCTGAATGTTAAAAAAGAAAAGTTTTCAAGGAAAGATTTGGCGGGGAATGGGAATTGTAGTACTTTTGGCGCGCAAAACCGCAAAACGATAATCATACTATCACAAAAACATTTTATTTAAGTACATGAGAAGAAGTATCAAGCATTGGGTCAACTGCAGGGCAGTTCTATTGCAAAGTTCACGCTTTGCGATATGATCTCGAACTGTCTTGTAGGACATTGATGATGTGCGTTCTTTGACATATTGTACGACGCTTGTGTTTTTGTGATAGGGATTTCATAACACCATAACACGAAATCTCTATGGATACTAAGGGCATTTGCTTCGGCATTTGCCTACTCTCTTTTGTGCCCTTCTTCGGAAGGGCTTATGCTATTGTTATTTATTATTGAAGAAAGTGTTTTTATTTGGAATTAGAAATCGGAACGTTTATGAAAACAGGAAACAGACTTATCAATGGATTCAAGAAGCAAACCCAGGAAACAATATGGAATTATCTGGACGGGCTGGCAGATCGTAAGGACGTGTACTCTGAGGGCCTGTACGGCATTTTACCCCAACTGTCGAAAAACAAGAACACCTATATCTACGTACACAATACGTGCGTTGTCGTGGTCGTCATGGACCCCTGCGGAGCCATGAAGGAGATTGCCGATGAGGAGATGATCAACGATGAGAAGCCGCTCTATTTCACCGGGCAGAGGCACCGCATCAGCCCCGTCTATGGTTTGTCGGAAGCTGTTCGAAGCGTGAGGCATGAACTGGAGACGTCCCACATTCAAAAGCCCGTGTGGGGCGTGCTGCTCACCGAGAGCAATATCATGAATGCTTATGGTATGGAAGAGGTTTGGGAAGAGATGGGCATCACGGTCATCGACGAGCTGGAAAACCTGAATAACAGGGAGATCCGGGTGAACACGGATGAGTGTTTGCCTGCCGGGAAGAAGGTCATGGATGCTTTGATCAGCTTGACTTATTTCACTGAGCCGACGGAGGAAGAGATGAATGCGTTTGAACAGCTCGACGATGATCGAGCTGAGGACGTGAAGCAATCCCGCAAGGAAGAGGAGGTGGATGAGTTCGAACAGCTGCTGAGGGATTTCATCGACAGCTTGGGACAAGGGGAAAGTGAAGGGGCGGACGATGACATCGACGAGGATGAGGACGAGGAGTTGGATGATGAGGAAGACGACGACATGGAGGACATGGAAGATGAGGATGACGAGGAACAGGAGGACGAGCATCAGTCGGGTTCCCCGTTTTTCGGCCAGCCGTCCGGCACCGTCGAACAGAACAACAACGTCAGCGTGAAGGTGGAGATACTGCCTCCCTTGGCGAACCCCAGAGCGGAGTTGGATAAGCTGGTAGGTTGCGACGACATCAAGAAACGCATCGACCAACTGTTGGCGCTGACGCGTTTCAACAAGATGATGTGCGAGGCATACCCTGACATCAAGCAACATGAGGTGGCGTTGCACAGCATCTTCTTCGGACGTCCGGGCACGGGAAAGACCACTGTCTGCAAGATCTACGGCTCGCTGCTCCACGAGGCTGGCGTGCTGTCGAAGGGACAAGTGGTGGTGGCCGACCGCGGCACCTTCATGGGTACGCTCTGGGGCGACGAGGAACGCAGCGTGCGACAGGTGGTGGAGATGGCTCAGGGCGGTGTGCTGATGATCGACGAGGCCTACCTGTTGAACACCCGCAACGAGAGGGATCCGTCGCACATGATTATCCCGTTGTTGCTGAAGATGCTGGCCGACGAGAAACAGCGCGACATCGCCGTGGTGCTCTGCGGCTACAAGAACGAGATGATGCAGCTGTTGGACACCAATCCCGGCATCCCCTCGCGTTTCCCCAACCGTTTTGAGTTCAGGGATTTCACTATCGACGAACTGCTGGAGATCACGCGTCGCCGGATCAAGGAATACCGCTACCACTTCACCGCCCATGCCTGGCAGAAGTTCAGGAACCTGTTGGTGTCGGCCTATGATGCACGTGATCCGCAGTCGTGGGGCAATGCCCGCTTCATTGCCAATCAGCTGGAGCACATCTATATCCAGCACGCCCAGCGCTGCGTCAAGGAATGCCCCTCGGATAAGAGCCAGTGGCTCACCCTGACATCGGCTGACATCCAGCCCGTAGAAGTTGCTCGTCCCCGTCCCCGCATCGGTTTCTGATGTGGGGGCGGGGGGCAAAATGAAGAGGTCGCTATGTATCTGTCACAGCGGCTGGCATGGTTTATCGGGGGGAGGGGTTAGAGGACGCTGACGAGGCGTGAGAAGAGCCAGATGTCCTCGGGATGGGTGATCTTGAGGTTGACACGCTCGCCACGGGATTTGTAGAGGGGCCACCGGCCTAATTCGGCCATGAGGGTGTAGAGGGATTGGGAATCGGTGATGCCGCGTGCCTCAGCTTCGTGGAAGACGCTGACAAGGGCGGAGAGGCGGAAGGTGTGCGGCGTTTGTGCTCCCCAGAGTTGCTCGCGGGGTATCATGCTGGTGGCCTTGACGTTGTCGCCCGTCATGTAGGCTTCCTCGCCTTGCATGGCGGCAATGGCGTTGCCATGGCGCTGGCAGACGGCAACGGCATCGGCGATGATGGCAGAGGAAACGAGAGGGCGGACGCCGTCGTGGACGAGGACGATGGGGTCGGAAGGGGATGAGGAGAAGAGGGAGGAGAGGGTAGCGACGCCGTTGCGGATAGAGGTGTGGCTAGTGTCGCCGGCGGGGATGGTATCGCGGAATTTGGTGAAGGCGAGTTCGGTGGCGGTGCGGCGGACGAGGTCGGCCCATTCGTCGCGACATACGACATAGATGTCGTCGATGAGGGGATGACGGTCGAAGGCTCGCATGGTGTAGGCGAGGATGGGTATTCCTTCGATTTGCACGTATTGCTTGGGTATGCTCTGTGCGGCACGGGTGCCTTCGCCGCCGGCGAGGATGAGGGCTATGGTGTGGGGTTTGTTCATGACTGGGAGGGGATGGAGTCCGACGGGGGAGCATCGGGAGTGGTGGATGGGGTGAGGTATTGGGTGGTGATGTCGGTGCAGAGCTGCTCGTGGCGGCTGCGCAGGCGGAAGAAGATGATCTGCAGGACAATGGCCTCAAAGAGGAAATATACCCAGACGATGTCGAGGAGGGCGGTGAGGTAGAGGACGGCGATGCGCAGGTCGAAGGTGAGGGCTTGGCAGGCTGGCATCATGGGACGGCTGCGACGGAGGAAGGCTTCGCGGAGCGAGGGAGAGGGGGAGGGAGCGGCAGGAGCGGAGGGAGTGGCGGCGAATACACCGCCCACCGAACCAGCGGAAGTGGGGGAGAGGAGATGGTTGAGCATCTCTTGGCAGCGGGGGGTCATGTGCTCCTGGCGGAGTGTATAGCGGATGTAGAAGAAGAGGTAGAGCTTCTCAAACCAGGCGGAGGAATGCCAACGAAGGGAGTCGTAGCGCTGGCGGAGGAGATGGCTGCGGTCGAGCTCGCTGCGGGCTGGGCCGAGCTGGAAGAAGAGGTGGAGGTTGCGGTAGTAGTCGGCAAGGTTGGCTTGGCGGATGTGGCACCAATAGCCGGCGTAGGCCCCGAGCAGCCAGCCCCAGATGCCCCACGTAGGGGTGAGGCGTATGGCAAGGGCTACGTAGATGAACTGGAACCATACGTCGCCAGCGAAGCCGTCGAGGATGCGTCCGACGAGGGTCTTCTTGCCGGTCATGCGGGCGAGCTGGCCGTCGGCACAGTCGAACCAGTTGGCCACGACGAGGAGGGCGACGGCGATGATGTTGCTGACGAGGTCGTGGCGGACAAAGAAGAAGGCTGAGGCGGCGCCGAGGACGATGCTGATGAGGGTGACGGCAATGGGGTGGACGTGGAGGACACGGAAGAGTTGTGCCCATAGGTATCCTGGGGTGCGTGTGAAGATGAGTTCGAAGGTGCCTTCGGTGTCAGCCTTCATCGTTGCGCGTACGTTATCGAGTAGTTTAGACATGTGTCAATTTGGTTATGCCGCGACAAAGTTACACAATTATATGAATAAGAAGAAAGGAATGGGCGAAAAGATGATGTTTTTTGTCAAAAGTTGCGAACGGGGTTGTCAGAACTTGCGAAAAGTGAGTGTGGTGTCGGCGCTTTCGAGGGTGAGGTTGTGCGGGTCGAGGCGTCGGATGCGATAGCGGGCGTCGGTGGCGTGTATACCCCAGGCATCGAAGAGCCCTTCGTGCATCTCGGCGGGTGTGATCCATTCGTCTTTGTTGTTATCGACGGCGTACTTCGAGGGGTGCACGAAGTCGTAGAAGAGGAGGGAGTCGGCGGTGTGGGTGAAGTGGGAGAAGAACTGGCGGCCGCGCTGTACGTTGTTCCATTGCACGAGGTGGAGCTGTATGCTCATATAGACGGCTTGGGAGCGGGTGTCGCGGGTGGAGTCGGGGGTGGTGATGGAGGTGAGCTGCCACATGCCGTCGAGGTCGCCGTTCATGGGCATCTTGTCGCAGGAGGGGAGGAGGAAGGAAAGGAGGACAAGGGCGAGGGGAAGGGAGCTGCGGCGAATACGCCGCACACCCGACATGAGGGAGACGGGAGAGGGGAGGGGGAGGTGTGGGTGTTGCAATAGAATTGCAACAGAAGAGACGGGACGCATGACGGAGTGGGGGTTAGGGTTTAAGGGATAGGGCTTTGGAGATGCTGAGCTGGGCACCGAAGGAGTTGCCGATGAGGTTGCCGTGGTCGAAACCGAGGGCCAGGGAAATTTGAAGGTCGGAGGCCCAGTGGCGCTTGCCTTTGAAGGTAGGGGTGGAGGGATGATCAAGGTTGGAGGGATGCTCAGGGGAGGAGGGCCGATTAGGGGAGGAGGGTTTGCCTTTGGCGGCGGGTCGGGGACGGAAGGTGAGCTCGGCCATGGCGTAGCGCTGGCGGAGGATGTCGGGGAGGGGGATGGCGTAGCTGCCCCAGTTGCGGGTGAAGGAAGCCTTGGCGCGCCAATGCCATTGGGACGAGGGGTCGCCGGAGAGGGCTATGTGCCAGGCTTTGACGCGATTGTTGTAGATGTGGAGGACGTGGCTGTGGCCTAAAGCGTCGTTGTAGAGGGGCGAGGTGATGAAGGGGTTGCCGATGGGAAGGCCGTAGTTTAGCCATCCGGCGTAGAGGTTGTGGTTGTAGTAGTTGTCCCGTCCTGCTACCTTCTCGGGAAAGTTGGGCGTGGGGTCGTGGAAGATAGGTCCTGTCTGGTCGGTGGACGACATGAATTCTACCACAGCCGTGGTGAGGTACGGATTGCGTGGCACGGTGACTTCGCCGCCGATGAGCATGTCGCGTATGCCGTACTGCACGGTGAGCATGGAATGGTCTTCGAAGAAGCGTTCCCAGTAGGCACGTGCCTGCCACGTGCTGCCGTGGTAGCGCAGCTGCATGATGTAGCTGCCGAGGGTGTTGCCGGCGACGTTGGGGTTGCTGCCGTCGGTGTTGTCGGAACCTTGTTGGGTGAGTGCCTGCCAATAGGCTTTGAGGCCCGAGTTGTAGTGGTAGTTGGCCTTGGCGCCGTCGTTGACGCGTTGGCTTTGTATGTTGTAGCAGTCGCCTCCGAACTGCGTGGCCATGCGGAGTCCGAACTCATAGGTGAGGGGGAAGATGTCCTTGCGTCCGAAGAGCCAGTAGAGCGCCTTCTCGTGGTATCTGACGTGGCGTGCGTAGCGTTGTCCTTCGCTGACGTAGCTTTCCTGCCAGCGTCCGTCGGTCATCCATCCGAAGGAGCCGAAGATGCGCCATTGCCACCACCCTCGTGTCCATGGGAAGGGGAACCAGTCGATGTCGAGCCGCACCTGGGGGATGGGGCGTGCGTTGATGCCGAACATCAATTCTCCGGACGCCAACTCGTGGTTCTGCGTCTCCATGGGTTGTTGCTTGGCACCGATGGTGAGTCGTATCTTTTTCCATGCGCCTTCGACGTAGGCTTGCTGTAGGATGCCCGTGCGTTCGTGGTTGTAGGCGACGGCGAGGTCGAGGCCGTAGCCGAAGCGCCAAGTGCGCGACGAGTCGTTGATGATGTCGCGCTGCAGGGAGGCACGGAGGTAGGCCGAGGAGGGTCGCACGCTGCCGAGGCCGTAGCGGTTGGCGGTGAGCCAGAGCGGTGCGAACTGACCTGTGGAGGCTGTGGCCGAGGCTTCGACCGTCGCGATGGTCTCGCGCAGGAGGTCGCGGCCTAAGGTGTCGGGCTCCGAGGCGGCGGAGGGGACGCCGATGAGGGCGAGGAGGATGAGCAGGAGGGCTATGATGTGGCGCATCTGTAAGTCTTAAGGGTTGGGGTGATAAGTCTTAAGGGTTTTGGCGTTCAGCCTTAAGGGTTTTGCTTGGAAGCCTTAGGGTTCTGGCAGACCTTCATGAGGAGGATGCCGAGGGCTGTGAAGAAGAGCTCGCGAACGCGTATGATGATGGATACGAAGAGTCCCGTTCCGCCGGTGAGCCCGATCTGGGCGGTGGACATGGCGAAGCCGCCTTCGCGGCCGCCCAGCTGCAGGGGGATGAAGAACAGGAGGTTGGCGAACAGCGAGGTGAAGGCGAGGATGAGCAGGCTGTGGACAAAGCCTATCCATCCGCCATCGACGCCGAGGAGCCGGAGAATGAAGAAGATCTCGAGCGACTGCATGATGCGCCCCACGTATTCGAGGAGTAGCGAGGCGTAGAAGGTGCGACGGCTCTGGGCGTGCAGCTCGGCAATCTGACGGTCGATCTTGCTGAGGTCGTCGGCATGGCTCTCGGCGAAGCGCGTGGCCCAGCCGCGGAGGCCTGGGATGTGGGCTGCCCCGCGGATGGCACGCACCATCATGCCGTTGCGGTAGCCTTTGAGGAAGAGGTAGATGCCGGCGGCGCAGAAGACGGCGGAGAGGCCGAGCACCGTCGTCATCACGGGGTCGAGGGGCATGAGGCAGAGCCAAAGCACGATGGCCGTGACCCAGTACCAGAAATGCGAGAAGATGTGCATCATGGCGAAGAGGACGACGGATGACGTGGCGCGCTGCACGCCGACGTAGGGCGTCAGCTCCATGATGCGGTAGGGCTCGCCGCCGAGGAGACCTACGGGCGTGGCATAGTTCAGCGCGAAGCCCGACACGGTGAGCTTCATGAGCCGCCAGAAGCTGATGGTGACGGGGCCGCTCTCGCTGAGGATGATGCGCCAGGTGAGCGTGTTCATCATGTAGAGCACCACCCACAGGAGGGCGATGACGACGAGCCAGTAGCCTGCCGTAAGGAGACTGTCCCACAGCATGTTCCAACTGACGTCGAAGGTGATGAGCATTATCACCACGGCGGCTATGCCGACGACGAAGAGTATGTTTCGAATCTTGTTTCTCATTGTGAATGCGGTGCAAAGATACCATAAAAAGCTTAAACTTCACACATTTTAGCATAAAAGATGCACGTTGATTCTCTCTTTTGACGTACATTTGCCCCCGCAAACTGCAATTTGCACTTTGTTTAACTCAAAAAGAAAGGAAAAAATGAAGAAATTAATGATGCTAACTCTTGCCGCCGTAGCGATGAGCTTTGCGGCCTGCGGCGTTCAGACGCGCAACACCGCAGAACTGGATTCCCTGTCCTTCGACTCGCCTTCGCAGGAAGAGCTTGCGGTGGACCAGGCCAATGCCATCGTGGCACTCTTGCAGGATCAGTTGCAGAATGCCGACTCGGCAGAGGTGAAGGCCATCAGTGATCAGATAGCCAGCCAGGTTGCCGGCTTCGTCGCTGCCGGCGATGAGGAAGCCGCCAACCGCTACACCACCATCATCAGCCAGTTCATCGAGAGCAACGCCGTGAAGCTGCAGCAGGCCGGCGTGCCCGACGCTTTCGCACAGGCCGTAGCCTCGGTGAAGGACATCCCCACGGCCATCGTGAAGTTGGCTACCCAGACCGCCGAGAAGACCGACAGCGCTGCCGCTGCCGTGCAGAAAGGCGTCGATGCCGTGCCGCAGGCCGTGAAGGAAGCCGTCAAGGAACATGCCGGCGACATCATCGACCAGGTGGCTGCGCAGGCCAAGAAGGAGCTCGGCGTAGAATAATCCTCGCGCGCGTACATTATTAATATATTATATGATATGGCAAATAACAACGAACAACCCAAACCTGGACAAGTGCAGGTGAACATGACGCCCGAAGTGGAGAAGGGCGTGTACTCGAACCTGACGATCATGGGCTTCACGCCCACGGAGTTTATCATGGACTTTGTGTTCCACCATCCCGGTATGCCTCGTGCCAACGTGCAGAGCCGCGTCGTCATGTCGCCCGTTCAGGCCAAGCGCCTCATGCGCCTTCTCGAACAGAACATGGCGAACTACGAAAAGGCCAATGGCATGATCACTTTGCCTGAAGATGTGCAGCCTAAAGGCCCTATTTCGCCCTTCAAAATCAACTGAGAAAGTTAAACTTTCTTAAATTACGCCCTTTTGGGGCTACTTTAATGCCCTCAGTGCAAATTTATGGCCCTGAGGGCATTGTCATTTGAATGTTTTTGCGTACCTTTGCAGCCCGAATGGGCATAGTATGCCCGTTTCCGTCGTGTTCAGACAATAAAATATACAATAATATATCATTAAAAATCAAACATTATGCCTACAATTCAACAACTGGTGCGGAAAGGCCGCAAGGTGCTTGTAGACAAGAGCAAGAGCCCCGCTCTGGACAGCTGTCCCCAGCGTCGCGGCGTCTGTGTGCGTGTCTATACGACCACCCCTAAGAAGCCTAATTCCGCCATGCGTAAGGTGGCCCGTGTGCGCCTTACCAACACAAAGGAAGTCAACAGTTACATCCCCGGTGAGGGTCACAACCTGCAGGAGCACTCCATCGTGCTCGTGCGTGGTGGCCGTGTGAAGGATCTCCCCGGTGTACGCTATCACATCGTTCGCGGCACGCTCGACACCGCCGGCGTGGCCAATCGCACCCAGCGCCGCTCGAAGTACGGAGCCAAGCGCCCCAAGGCCGCTAAGAAGTAACCAACCACTGACGTCGAGATGACGAGAAGCGAGCGTCGAGAGACCTCGAATCCGAAAATCGCAATTCAGTAAAGAAACATTTTATTAAACTGGTTTTGTGTTGTATAAACGCGGTTGAGTAAATGCCTCGGAGGAGGCGTTGAAGAAAAACAAACGAATACAGCCCAAACGAAAGAGTCTCACCCAACAAAATGAGAAAAGCAAAACCAAAAAAACGTTTAGTCCTTCCCGATCCCGTGTATGGCGACGTGAAGGTGTCGAAGTTCGTCAACCACTTGATGTATGACGGCAAGAAGAGCATCTCGTACCGTATCTTCTATGATGCTCTCGAAATCGTGAAGAACAAGATGCAGAGCGAGGAGAAGTCCTCCCTCGAGATCTGGAAGGAAGCCCTCCAGAAGGTCACCCCGCAGGTGGAAGTCAAGAGCCGCCGCATCGGTGGTGCTACGTTCCAGGTGCCTACAGAAATCCGTCCCAGCCGTAAGGAGAGCGTTTCGATGAAGAACCTCATCCAGTATGCCCGCAAGCGTGGCGGCAAGACCATGGCCGACAAGCTCGCCGCTGAGATCATGGATGCCTACAACGAGCAGGGCGGCGCTTTCAAGCGCAAGGAGGACATGCACCGCATGGCCGAAGCTAACCGCGCTTTTGCCCACTTCCGCTTCTAATTTAAAAAGATTCAATTTCAAGGTAACAAAGCATGGCAAAACAAGATTTGCATCTGACCCGTAACATCGGCATCATGGCACACATCGACGCCGGAAAGACGACCACGTCCGAACGTATCCTCTTCTACACGGGTCTGACACATAAAATTGGTGAAGTGCACGACGGCGCTGCCACCATGGACTGGATGGCCCAGGAGCAGGAGCGTGGTATCACCATCACCTCTGCCGCCACAACGACGTTCTGGAATTGGAACAACAACAAGTACAAGATCAACCTGATCGACACTCCGGGACACGTGGACTTCACCGCCGAGGTGGAGCGCTCGCTGCGTGTGCTCGACGGCGCCGTGGCTGCCTACTGTGCTGTGGGCGGCGTGGAGCCTCAGTCCGAGACCGTGTGGCGCCAGGCCGACAAGTACAACGTTCCCCGCATCGGCTACGTCAACAAGATGGACCGCAGCGGAGCCGACTTCTTCGAGGTCGTGCGCCAGATGAAGGACGTGCTCGGCGCCAAGGCTGTGCCCGTCGTCATCCCCATCGGCGCAGAAGAGAACTTCAAGGGCGTCGTGGACCTCGTCAAGATGAAAGCCCTCTACTGGCACGACGAGACCATGGGCGCAGAGTACAGCGTCGAGGAAATCCCCGCCGACCTCATGGACGAAGCCCAGGAGTGGCGCGACAAGATGCTTGAGACCGTGGCCGAATACGACGAGGCCCTCATGGAGAAGTTCTTCGACGATCCTTCCACGATCACCGAGGATGAGATTCTTGCTGCCTTGCGTGCCGCCACCGTGAGCATGGAGATCACGCCTATGCTCTGCGGCTCCTCGTTCAAGAACAAGGGCGTGCAGACCCTGCTCGACTACGTCTGCGCCTTCCTGCCCAGCCCCTTGGACACGCCCAACGTCGTCGGCAAGAACCCCGACAGCGGCGAAGAAGAAGACCGCAAGCCCGCAGAGGACGAGAAAACCTCCGCACTCGCGTTCAAGATTGCTACCGACCCCTACGTCGGTCGCCTGACCTTCATCCGCGTCTATTCCGGTAAGGTTGAGGCCGGCTCCTACATCTACAATCCCCGCTCCGGCAAGAAGGAGCGCGTGAGCCGTCTCTTCCAGATGCACTCCAACCACCAGAATCCCGTGGAATGCATCTCTGCTGGTGATATCGGTGCTGGTGTCGGCTTCAAGGACATCCGCACGGGCGACACCCTCTGCGACGAGGATGCACCCATCGTCCTCGAGAGCATGGAGTTCCCCGATCCCGTTATCGGTATCGCCGTGGAGCCCAAGACCCAGAAGGACCTCGACAAACTCAGCAACGGCCTTGCCAAGCTCGCCGAGGAGGACCCCACCTTTACCGTACGCACCGACGAGCAGAGCGGTCAGACCATCATCAGCGGTATGGGCGAGCTGCACCTCGACATCATCATCGACCGCCTCAAGCGCGAGTTCAAGGTAGAGTGCAACCAGGGCAAGCCCCAGGTGAACTACAAGGAAG
>JAEEGL012014554.1_pt1 | contig 11781 bp, 5 predicted proteins | sample 9134231 | NCBI WGS metagenome assembly JAEEGL01 (sample SAMN16246548, study PRJNA631951) | gut metagenome | biome: gut microbiome; feature: rumen; material: fiber-attached | host: Bos | place: Iran: Karaj | collected 2018-10
CTTGGCAAGCAACATTCGCTTCGTGGAGAGCGTGAACCTGAAGGCCACGCAGGCGGAAACGGGCGTATGCCGCGAGCTGCGGCCCGTCCAGTTCGTGCGCCACGCCTACGGGCTGCGCCACATCTACGACCAGGTGCCCTCGGCCATCAAGTCGCGGCTCTACCAGGACATAGTCATACAGTTGGGAAACACCATGTACTACCACTACTACAACGAGCGCAAGCCCATCACGCCCAGGGAGCAGGACATCATCGAAGCCGCATTCCGGAAATATGGCTTCACGGAGCCTGTGGCCTATCGCCGCTATGTCGAGGTGCCCGACTGGTGATGTTGCCATCGTTACACTATTGATGTAAACCAATTACACCATTGATGTAAAACCATTACACAGCTGATGTAAATGAATTACACAGCCGATGTAGAATCGTGTAAATACCTATGAAAAAGAAAAAAGAAGACAATGCAATCACCTTTACCTCGCTGCGCATCAGTCCGCGGACAAGGAAGGTTTACATGCGCAACATGTCGCTCGCCTCGATGGTCGGTATTATAAAGAGCGAGTCGAAGCGGGCCGTCCTCGACAAGTTTCGCAGCCTGACCCCCATCCTTGAGGGGCTGGAGGGGCAGATGGAGTTCAACCTGCAGCGCATCAGCGTGGCTGCCAGTTTCCGGAAGGAAGGCACAGGAGGCTACTGCTATGCGGCCTACAATGGTCTGGTGCTGCTCACCGTGGGCCGGCTGGGCGACACGGATGAGGCGGAGATGGTGAAGCGCCTAGCAATGCTGCACCCATCGACGCTGGCTGCCTTCGTGGGCAGCAGCGGGCGCAGCGTGAAGATCCTGGTGTGCGTGAGCCGGATGGACGGAGGACTGCCCACAGCGGAGTGCGACGCCCTCGCCTTCCACCAGAAGGCCTACCTGCGAGCCTACGTGACCTACGAGGGTACGCTGAACCACCCCATCACCAGGGTCGATCCGACGCTGGAGCAGAACTTCGTGCGCACCTACGATGCCCAGCCCTTCGTGAACCCGAAGGCTGTGCCGCTACTCGTCGATGACACGATGGAGGTCACGGTGGAGAAACTGGAAAGAATCTCGCTGCCCCAGCAGCCGCAAGAGCACCAGGAGCCGGGCCTCGCACGGTATGCCGACATGGAGAAACGCTTCATGGCCGTCATCACAAAGCTGATGCTGACGGAGAAGTACCGCAAAATGCTCGACGAAAAGTCCGAGGCCTTCATGTCGATACTGGCGCGCGAATGCTGCCGGACGGGATTCCCGCAGGAGGAGGCCATAAGGCATGCCTGCAACGACTTCGGGAACACCATCGAGGAAGACACCCTGCGCAGCCTCTTCGAGAGCGCCTACAGGCTGGAGGCTGCCAAGTTCGGCACTCTGTCGGGCTACAACAAGACACAGCGCACAGCCATCATGCTGCACGACTTCATGACAAAGCGCTACGTGCTGAGGCACAACGTGATACAGGATACTACCGAATATCGCGAGAATACCACCTGGGACACCCGCTTCCGCCTGCTCGACGACCGCATGCTGGGAAAGATGGTGAGCGAGGCCCGTCTGCGTGGCATCGACGTCTGGGACAAGGACGTACGCCGCTATGTCCTCTCGCCCGATACACCCTCGTTCGACCCCGTCGAAAACTTCCTCTCCTCCGTCCGGGGCACTTGGGACGGCGTGGACCGCATCACCCTTCTGGCCAACACGGTGAAGACGCGCAACCCGCAGTGGGGCAAATGGTTCCGCTGCTGGTTCCTGTCCATGACGGCACAGTGGATGGGCGTGATGGGAGCGTACGGCAACAGCGTGGCACCGCTACTCATCGGACGGCAGGGCTGGCGCAAGTCCACCTTCTGCCGACAGCTGCTGCCCGACGAACTGCAGTTCGGCTACACCGACCAGCTCGACCTCTCCAGCAAGAAGGAGGTGGACCGCACCATCTGCCAGTACCTGCTGGTGAACCTCGACGAATTCGACCAGCTTTCGCGCCACAACCAGAACGGCTACCTGAAGAACCTGCTGCAGCGTGCCGACATACGTGCCCGCAAACCATACAAGACGCAGGTGACCACCATGCGCCGCTATGCCTCGTTCATCGGCACCAGCAACCAGAGCGACCTGCTCACCGACCCCTCGGGCAGCCGCCGCTTCCTGTGCGTGGAGCTCACGGGCCCCATCGATGTCGCCAATCGTCCCAACTATCGCCAGCTCTATGCGCAGGCCATCCAGATGATTGAACAGGGCGAACGCTACTGGTTCGACGATGACGATGTGGAGAAAATCATGGACAACAACCGGCAGTATATGCATATGGGCATTGCCGAGATTGCCTTCCACGACCACTTCCGTGCGGCCTCGCCCGACGAGGAGGGGGCCGAATGGCTCAGCTCCGCCGCCCTGCTGGAGGAGATACGCTCCCACGTAGGCAGCCGCGCCTCGCTGTCGGCTGTCACCTTCGGCCGATACCTCAACGGATTGCCCGGCATGCAGGCAAAACGCTCCAGTCAGGGCAACAAATTCTGTGTAAAAAGGGTTTAAAAACGCTTTTTGGAGCACAAAATCATGCTCAAAATGCGTCTCAATCCCCCTTTTTGGCGTTCATCTATCACATCTATCACACCATCTATCACTCCCCAATCCCGCTACAGCAGCGGGCTTGTGATAGATGTGATAGATGTGATAGATGTTTTTCACATTCTACGGAGTTTTTTTCGGAATACGCTTGCGGCTGAGGACGATGGGACCGAAGATTCCTTGGGAGCGAATGTGAGTCTGAAGAACAATGGTGAGCCGTTACTCCTTCCAGGGCATCCAAACGCGCATCTCTCCTGCCAGGCGGTTGTCCCAGGCATAGTAGGGGATGAGTGTGAACGTCTGTCCGGCCTCGGTGGCTTTCAGCTCGACGATGCCGCGCAGGCGCTTGTCGTAGCGGTCGCTCCACACGGTTGAGGGTGAAAGGGCAATCTCGGCGAAGTTCTGTGGGTTATCGACCTCCTCGGCACAATAGATGAGCGGGCCACGCTGCACGGCGCGCTGTCCCACGTCTTCCTTTATGCGCGGGTCGGCCTCGACGAGCGTCGTCTTTATCTCGGCATTCACCTCTACCAGATCCCCTTTCTTCCACGAACGGCGCAGTTCCACATAGCCGCGATTGGCTTTGGCATCATGGGCATAGCGGACGGGGCTGCCGTTCACGCTGACCTTGAACTGCTCGGTCCAGGCGGGAATGCGCAGGCGAAGGGTCCCCTTCATGGGTGTCTCGAAGGTGAGGCGCGAAGTGCCCTGCCAAGGCATCTCGGTCTCCATCTTCACGCGTACATCTTTATTATTTAGCACGAAGGAGGCTTCGCTGCCGATGTAGAGGTTCACCCACAGGGCATCGTCGCTGGTGCCGTAGATGTAGTTGCCTATCGAGGGGATGAAGCGGCACACGTTGCTCGGGCAGCAGGCACAGCCGTACCACTCCTGGCGGTGGTGCTTTCCGTGTGAAGCCAGCGGATTGACGTAGAAGAACTTCTCGCCGGTGAGGCTTACGCCAGCGATTACGCCGTTGTAGAGGGAGCGTTCGAGTACATCGACATAGCGGGAATCGCCCTTCCATTCGTTCATGCGATGGTTCCACAGCACCATACCGATGGAGGCGCATGTCTCACAATAGGCATCGTAGTTCGGCAGGTCGAAGGGCTCGCTGAATCCCTCTGCACGATAGGCCACACCGATGCCGCCCGTGACATACATGTGGCACTGCGTGACATTGTCCCAAAGCGAATCGAGCGCTGCCATATAGCCTGTGTCCTTGATATACGAGGCCACATCGGCCATACCGCAGAAGAGGTACATCGCGCGCACAGCGTGTCCGTGAATCTGGCGCAGTTCGCTCACAGGGACCACATCCTGATAGTGCGTCGGATTCCAGGGCTTCCCGTTAGCAATACCCAGCCCGTGGCCGCGTTCCTCGAGAAGCCAGTGGGCAAACTCGAGGTAGCGCTGCTCGCCCGTCAGCGCATAGAGCTTGCAGAGTGCCAGCTCTATCTCCTCGTGGCCGGGCACCCAGCGACGCTTGCCGGGCCCGAAGGTGTCCATCATGTGGTGCACCATCCGCTTGGCAACGCCGAGCAGCTTGTCTTTACCTGTGGCCAGATAGTAGGCGATGGCCGCCTCGAGCATATGGCCGGCGCAGTACATCTCGTGCTTGTCCATATCGGTCCATCGGTTCTGCAAGCCGGTGAGGGTGTAGAACGTATTGATGTATCCGTCGGGCTGTTGTGCGGCTGCGAACTTGTCGATCCATTCGTCCATGTGATGCTCGAGGGCTGTGTCCGGGTTATTGACCAAGCTGTAAGCCACACCCTCGACGGCTTTATAGACATCCGAGTCGTCGAAGAAGATGCCCGAATGCTTGCCCTCTCCCTTGGCTGCGTTCTCGAAATTCTTGATACGGCCCGTCTTGTTCTCAATTTGGTCGATACATACGGGAATCGTGTGCAGTGCGTTGTTCTCGATGCGGGGCGACCAGAAGCTGTCCTGAATCTTCACCTGCGAAAAGTTCACCTGCTTGAAGGCCTTTTCTGTCTTGCGTCCTTGTGCGGAGATTGCTGCGCAAAGGATGAAAAATAGAATGATGTGTATGCGTTTCATAATTGTATGGTTAAAATAGCTCGCCGAAAAGAGATTGCTGTCCGCTGCCTTTTGTCTGCGAGGCTGATGAAGTTTTGCGATAAAGTTTCTGTAATGTCTGAGAGGTCTGGCGGAACTCCTCGCGCAGTGATTCGGGAGCCAGCACTTCGGCTACGGTGCCGAGTCCGAGCAACATCGCTTTGCAGGCTTCGTTGAGGGGCAGCTGCAGGGTGATGGTCTCGGCGGCATTCTCGCCATCGGCCTGTCGCTGCAGGACAACCGGATTGCCCAACATCGAAAGCAGCTGGTCGGCCTGCCCCGTTACACGCAGTGTTACAGCACAGAGTTCGCCGCTGAAGACAACTTGAGCCCCTTCTGCGGGTTCTTGCGCAAGCGAGCGTGCTGGCCTCAGCAAGGGATTCTTCCACTCAAGGTTGATGTAACGCAGGATGCGCTTATGTCCGCGACGGAAGCGAGGTTCCAGTCGCGCTCCTTTCTGCTGGAAGAGCGCCACATCGTTCTGCAGGTTTCGCTTGCTGCAACTGTAGGTGCGGTTTATGGCGCGCAGTCGTTGGTTGACATGATGAATCAGGCTGCGCGTATTTCCCGTCTCGTTTGTCTTCGTGCGCTCTCCCATGAAGTATTCCATCACAGGGTCGCGAAGTGCCTCGTCCAGTATCTGCCAGCGAAGGCGTTGTAGGTCGTTTACTATCATAGGTCAAGGGTTAATGGGCAGTTGAGTTCTTGAGTTCTTGAGTTCAATGTTCCGCTCGGCTTTGCCGCTTGGCTTGTCCAAGAATGGTCAACGTTCAATGGTCAATGTTCAATGTTCAATGTTCAATGTTCAATGGTCAACGTTCAATGGTCAATGTTCAATGGTCAACGGCTTGCGAATGTGTACGATCCGCTCCCCACTTCGATGCGGAGGAACTCGTCGTCGTTCTCCACTTTGTGGATGCCTTCACCAGCGGGTGCTTTTACACCGAAGCGCAGCGGGATGCGTACACTGGCAGTTGCGTTTGCCGGCACCTCGATATGCCACTCGAACGTGTCGCCCTGATGGGTCCATTCGCTGCGGACGATACCTGTGGCTGTCTTCTGCCAAGCTTTGACGTGATGCAGCTCTTCGGGGAAGCAGGGCGACATATCGAGATGTGAATATCCCAGCGCGCCCTCGGCATTGCGGATGCCGGCCAGGTCTTCGTAGTACCAGAGCAGCAGGTCGCCCAGGAGCATCACATGGTTGGCGCTGTTCATGGCCGGATTGGCCGTATCGCCATTCCACAGTTCCCAGATGGTGGTGGCTCCGTGGTCAATCATGTAGCCGTAGCTCGGGAATGTGCGTTGGTTGACGATGCGCCAGGCAAGGGGGAGTTGTCCGCGCCGAGTGAGTCCCCGCATGAGGTGTTGTATGCCCAGCACACCGCAGGACACGTGCCCGTCGAACTGTTGCTCGGTGACCTCCACGATATTCTTCATCACGCCCTCCTCGAAGCCCTGCGGTACGAGTCCCAACTCGAGCGACAGGATGTTGGCCGTCACAGTGTTGTTGCTGTATCGGGCTGTGGCGGTATCGAAGTACTTCTTATTATATGAGGCCTTGATGTGGGCCGCTTGGCGGGCATAGTAGCCGGCGTCGGCATCGTTGCCGATGCTCTTGGCCATCTCGCCCATCATGCGCAGGATATCATAGAAGACCGTCGTGCTGAGGACGGGACCTTCAGTCTTTCGTGCGGGGTCCTCGCTGTGGATAAGATCCTCGCGCTCGGGCGGCATGCACCAGTCGCCGTAGCGGTCAACGGTGAGAATCCCATCGACTGCGGTCTTCTCGTATGTGTAGTTCACCCACTTCTGCATGTAGGGATAGTATTCATAGACGGCAGCCAAATCGCCATACCGGCGGTAGAGCATGTAGGTGGCATAGACGAGGGCGCCGGGCCAGGTGACCCCATTGTGCCGAGCCGGACGGACCTCGGGTGCAAGGTGGGCAATCTGGCCGGCATCGTTCTGTGAATCCGTCAGGTCGCGAATCCATTTATAGTAGAGCGGGCCGTTGTCCAAGAGGATGTTCTCGCCGTAGCAGCCCGTCACGCGGTCGCCCGTCCAGCCAAGCCTTTCGTCGCGCTGCGGGCAATCGGTGGGCATCCCGTGATAGTTGCCGCGTATGCCCCAAAGCGCATTGGTGTGGAGGCGGTTGAGCAGTTCGTTGTCACATTCGAATCCGGCGCGTTCCTCCATCTCGTCGTACTGCACCATACCTGTGATGTCTTCGGGTCGGGGCGCTTCGGCGGCGCCCGTGATTTCGACAAAGCGAAAGCCTTGATAGACGAGCAGGGGCTGATAGGTGAACTTGCCGTCGGTGCGGGGGATATAAGTGTTGGTGCAGAGGGCGGTGCGCAGGTTGGCGACATAGAGCGAATCGCCATTCGGCGTGAGTGTTTCTGCATGCCGGAACACTACCGACTGGCCCACTTTAGCCGTAATCGTCGCCCGCAGCTGTCCGGCCATATTCTGCCCCATGTCGATGAGGTAGCGACCGTTGCCCATGTGGCGAATATCGATGGGATGTATCTCGTGCTGTGTGCGAATGCCCGGATTGGGTTGCGGCTCTAACGTGCCCGGCGGTGTGGGCATCAGTTCGGCTGCGTGCCAGCGGCTGTCGTCATATCCGCTTTTATCCCACGCGCCCAGTTCCTGACGTGCATCGTACAGTTCGCCATCGTAGAGGTTGTTGCGGCGGATGGGCCCGCGATTGGTTGCCTTCCACGAAGTATCGGTGGGGATGACGAGGGTGTCGTTAGCGGTTTCGACGACAAGCTGAGCCATCAGTCGCGGTCCGCCGAAATTGCGATAGTTCGGACGCAGGCCGAGCGTGAAGCCGTTGCCCAGTACGACCCCGATGGCGTTGTCTCCCTTCTGTACGAGCGGTGTGACGTCGATGGTGTTGTAATAGACTGTTTTGTCCCAGTCGGTCTGTACGGTGCCGAAGACGTCGGTCGATACGGGCTGCCCGTTCAGATATGCGGCGCTGTGTCCCATACCACTGATATAAAGTACCGCACGTTTCGCGCGTGAGGGCACATTGAACTCGCGGCGCAGGTAGCGTGCGGGCAGGTCGCGCCGCCCGTCCTCGATGATGGTGTGCTCGAAGTCGTTTACGCCTATCCATTTGGCATCCCAGTCGGTCATCTTGAGTCCGGTGATGAAGTGCTGTACGGGGCTCGAGGCATGTTCGCCGTTGCTGAGCCATACCTCCACCTTCCAGTAGATGTCGGAGGCGTAAGGCAGTTTGCGTCCCTGGTAGGGAATCGGCAACGTCTCGCTACTCTCTACGCGTCCGCTGCTCCACAGCTGTTCACGTCCGCCACCGAGACCGGCGCGACTGCTGGCCACTGTGATGGCGTAGGCCACCTGCGTGACATCTTGCTTTGCCGATTCCACTTGCCAGCTGAAGCGTGCGGTGCGCACAATACCCGTAGGATGTGCCAAACGGTTCACACGCAGATTGGACACACCCGCAGCCAGTGCCGACGTCACGCTTACACACAGCACCGCCAACAGCGCTATTGTTCTTGCAAAAAAAAGCTTGCTCCTCATCGTGTCGCAGGTCGTTAAATGGGCACGCAGAGACTGCGCCAGACATCGGCAAACGGTCTTCTGCGGCTTTTTCTCCGACAAATATATACTTTTTCCAGCAAAAAACGAAGCATATTGCACAAAAAATAATAACTTTGCATGGAAACAACCAAATAAATGAAGGTAACGTGAAGAAATTTAGTATGACTTTGGCTCTCCTTGCGTTGGCCAGCACACTGACTTTTGCCCAGGAGGCAATTTTCGAACGTCGCGACCAAGGGTCGCCCCATTTCAACGATGACGGCACCGTAACGCTTTCTCTGCGTGCGCCCGAGGCCGCACGAGTGGATGTTATCGGCGATTGTGTGGAAAACTTTCATGCTCAGATGACTAAGGAGGGCGACACCTGGTATTATACAACACCCGTTTTGCTGCCCGAGTTATACAACTATCGTTTCTACGTGAATGGTGTGGAGACCTTGGACTTGGCCAATATCGAGCGGAGCCGCGATGTGCGTTCCTTTATGAGCACCTTTGTCGTGAGCAACGCTGAGGGCGATCAGGGTTATCTTTATGCCAACCATCTGGTGCCTCATGGGAATATGGCGCAGGTGTGGTACGATTCGCCCACGTTGGGTATGTCCCGTCGCATGTCGATATATACCCCAGCCGGCTATGATAAGGGGAAGAAGTACCCCGTCCTCTATCTGTTGCACGGTTCCGGCGGCGACGAGGAGGCTTGGCCCACATTGGGTCGCACCCAGCAGATTCTGGACAACCTCATTGCCCTGGGACGGGCCGAGCCGATGATTGTGGTGATGCCCAACGGTAATGCCTCCGACGATGCTTCGCCGCTGCTCAGCGGAATGGTGAAGAAGGAGAATCCCAAGGTGACCTTCGAGGAGAGTTTCATCGACATCATCAAATACGTGGAGAGTCACTATAAGGTGAAGAAGGGTGCACGCAATACCGCCATCAGTGGCCTCAGTATGGGCGGCTATCACACATACAAAGTGAGCAACCTGCATCCCGGACGTTTCGGCTACATCGGGCTCTTCTCGGCTGCCATCAGTATGGACTTCGAGAACAAGACGCCCATGCAGGAACAGATTGCCAACGATGCCGTCGTTTCCAAGCAGGTGGCCGACGTCTTTGCGGCACGTCCGCAGCTCTATTGGATAGCAATCGGCAAGGACGACTTCGATTTCCTCATGAACCAAAACACCTCGTATCGCGCCTATTTAGACAGCCATCAGTACCCCTACGAATACTACGAGAGCGATGGCGGCCACTCGTGGCGCAACTGGCGCATCTATCTCTCGATGTTCGTCCCGCGTCTGTTCAAGGACTGAGTGCCACTTCCGAAACTTCAAAGAGTAAGGTATGAAAAAGATTGTTTCCCTTTGCCTGTCCGCATGTCTCCTGTATGCGCTGCCGACAGCCGCCCAGTACTATAAGACGTACACCACGCAGACCGACGGTTCCCAGTTGTTGGCGCTCGATGCCGGCCCTACGGGAACGGCCTACGGCAATCTGGTGACCTTGCAGCCGACTACGAAGTATCAGACGATGGACGGATTCGGCTACGCCATCACCTACAGCACCGCCTACAACCTGATGAGGATGCATCCGCGCGACCGGCACGCCTTCCTGAGCCGCACGTTCAGCCCCACGACGGGCTACGGGGTCAGCTATGTGCGCATCAGCATCGGATGCAGCGACTTCAGCAGCACCGAGTATTCGCTCTGCGACACAAAGGGTCTTGCCAATTTCCGCCTCCATTCCGATGAAGTGAACTACGTGATTCCCGTCCTGAAGGAGATGCTCGCCATTAATCCCGACCTGAAGATTATCGGCTCCCCCTGGACCTGTCCGCGCTGGATGAAGGTGAAGAACCTCTCGACCCTCGAAGCCCACAACTCGTGGACGAGCGGACAGCTGAACCCCACCTATTACGAGGACTACGCCCAGTACTTCGTGAAGTTCGTGCAGGCGATGCAGGCAGAGGGGATTCCCATCTATGCGGTAACGCCTCAGAACGAGCCGCTCAACAAGGGCAACAGCGCCAGTCTCTATATGCCTTGGGAGGATGAGGCCGCCTTCGTCAGCCGACTGGCCCCAGCCTTCAAGCACGCAGGACTGCAGACCAAGATATACCTTTTCGACCACAACTTCAACTACGACAACCTCTCGAGCCAGGTGGATTATCCGGTGAAGGTGTATAATGCGTTGCCCGCCGATTTGGAGGGAGGCGAACTTGTGGTGGGTTCCGCTTGGCACAGCTACGGAGGCGACCCGAGCGAACTGGACGACATACGGGCCAAGGCGCCGCGCAAGGAAATGATATTCACCGAGGCCAGCATCGGCTCGTGGAACAATGGACGCAGCCTTTCGGGAATGGTGAGCGACTTCAACTGGTCGGTACTTGGCACCGTGACCCGCTATTGCAGCGCCTTCATCGTGTGGAACATGATGCTCGACCTCAAGCGAGGCCCCAACCGTTCGGGAGGCTGCACCACCTGCTACGGCGCAGTCGATATCGACGAGACCGACTATCACAGCATTACTGCCAACTCGCACTACTACGAGATAGTCCACATGTCCAGTGTGGTGCAGCCCGGAGCGGTACGCATCGGGACACGCAGCAGTGTGTCGGGACTTAATATCGCCTGCTTCCAGAACCCCGACGACTCGTATGGCGTAGTAGTCAGCAATTCCTCCTCGAGCGAGAAGAAGATTACCCTCATGGCCACAGGTACAGGCTTTGCCGGCGTCGTTGTCCCGGCAAAAAGTCTGGTGTCCGTCCTGATGAGTCAGGTGAACACGGTGCCCGCGCTTTCCATTGGCGAGACGCAGATGGAACGCATCGATTTGGGGCGCTATCGCCTTACGCTCGACATGACGCAGGGCACATCCTACGCCACCAACTTTCTCAGCGGCGACCTCTCCGACTGGTTCATCGACAACGATTTCATCGCCGTCCAGCCCGACGGAAGTATCTGCCTGCAGGCACTCTCCGGCACCTACACGCTTGTGGCCGACCTGAACGAACGCTCGCTGGTCGTAACGCCCAAGTACGAGAAACTCGACGCCTCGGGGCAGGGGAATCTCTACATCATCGGTGCTTCCTCCTCCGTAGGGCACCCCTTCTACATCAGCGGCTCCGACGTGCGTATGGACCGCGCAATCCCGATGGCCGAGGTGAGCGACCGCGTGTATCAGGCAACGCTGATTGCGGGGCAGCAGATGAACACCTCCGACGTCTCCTTCGGCATCTATGGCAGCAACGAGGAGTGGACGCCTCAGTTCATGGGCCGCGCCGGCAGCGCCTATCGTCTCTCCTGTTCCAGCATCTACTTCGGAATTGGTTCCGGCACGTTCGGCACCACCAACGGCAGCGTCTATCAGCGTCCGAGCACCCACATGGTCGAGGGCGACACCTACCGCTTTACGGTGGATTTGACCGAAGGTGTGGAAAACGGCGTACTCACGGTGACGAAGATAGATGGGACGGGCATCACGTCTCCGGCTGCCGATAGCCGCCCGATGCCTGCGGGAGACACTTACGAC
>JAEEGL014049943.1_pt1 | contig 11781 bp, 9 predicted proteins | sample 9134231 | NCBI WGS metagenome assembly JAEEGL01 (sample SAMN16246548, study PRJNA631951) | gut metagenome | biome: gut microbiome; feature: rumen; material: fiber-attached | host: Bos | place: Iran: Karaj | collected 2018-10
AAATCTTTAAATATATTAAATTTAATAGTGAAGAAGAATTTATTAAATCATTAGTAGATACAATAAAAGTAATAACAAAAATTAATTCAAAGATGACTTTAAAACATAATGCTAAATTATTCTTTACTGTAAGTGATATAAATAATATAGACAAAGAAAAGATTATTACTACATCATCTATAATATCTCCATATATGAATTCTAATAATAAGAATAGAATTATTTGTGCTAATGTTAAAAAAGGTGTAAATATTTTATATTCACCTAAATATCTAAATATCTTAGATAATAAACTTGAAGAAATAGATAATAAATCAGAATTATTATTAGACACAAGAGATATTAATATAATGACTGATGAAAACACTATTATTTACACAAGATTTAAATCAAATATAGTAAAAACAGAAAAATATTCATATATAGATAAATATGATGTTAACTATAAAATTAGTATTAATAAAGCAATTATAGAAAAGAGGGATTAAAATGAATAATGAAATTCCAGAATTACCAAAACAGAATAAACCACAAGACGAAGTTATTATTCAAGAAACAAAAGAAAAAATAGAAAATGTTGTAAAAGAATCAAACAGAGTTATAAAAAAAGAAACTAAGTCATTTGTTCAATTCTTTAAAGATGTTAAAGAATATCTTTCAACTAAGAAAACAAGTGAAATAGGAGAAATGTTATTTAGAGAATTATTAATAGTAGCAATATTAATTGTAATATACTATCCATTTATGATCTTTAAAGATTTAATACCAAAACTATTAATAACAGTTAATATAAACTATGATTCAGTAGATAAATTCTATGCAATCATTGATATAGTTTATTCAATTTTAGTAATTGTTCTATTCTTTGTAATAACAAGAGATAGATTCTATAAAATGGTTAAAAATCAAGAAGAAATTAAGAATTCAAAAAAATAGCAAATATTGCTATTTTTTTATTGTAAAAAAGCAGTTTTTATGTTATTATTAATGCATTTGAGAAAAGAGATGGGTATTATGGATAAAATAATAAATATCGCAGTAGTTGCACACGTAGATGCAGGTAAATCAACACTAGTTGATGCCTTATTAAAACAAAATGGTGCATTTAGAGAAAATGAAGAAGTAAATGAACAAGTTATGGATAGTAATGACTTAGAAAGAGAAAGAGGAATTACTATTTATTCTAAACCTTGTGCTATTCATTATAAGGATTATAAAATTAATATTGTAGATACACCAGGACACGCAGATTTCTCTTCAGAAGTAGAAAGAATTATGCGTACTGTAGATACAGTAGTTTTAATTGTAGATGCTAAAGAAGGACCAATGCCTCAAACTAGATTTGTTTTAAAGAAAGCATTAGAACAAAATTTAAGACCAATTTTATTTATTAATAAAATAGATAAAAAGGATCAAAGAGCAGAAGAAGTTGTAGATATGACATTTAATCTATTTATGGAATTAAATGCTACTGATGAGCAACTTGAATTTCCTATAGTATATGGTATTGCAAGAGAAGGTAAAACTGGATTATCTGTAGATGGTGAAATGACTGATGTTAAACCATTACTAGATGTAATCTTAAATCATGTTAAACCATTCGAAGGTAGTGAAAGTGATAATCTTCAATTACAAATTTGCCAATTAGATTATGATTCATTTATTGGTAGACTTGGTGTAGGTAGAATTACTAAGGGTAAAATTAAAGCTGGTGAAACAGTTACATTAGCTAGAAATGGTTCAGATGCTACTACTGACTTTAGAATTTCTAAACTATTTGTAGAAGAAGGAATTAGAAGAAAAGAAGTTAATGAAGCATTCTATGGCGATATTGTAACAATAGCTGGATGTTCTGATATTTCAATTGGTGATACAGTATGTGAAAAAGGAAAGGTTGATCCTCTTCCTCCAATTACAATTGAAAGACCAACAATGTCAATGAACTTTATGGTTAACTCATCACCATTCGCTGGACAATCAGGTAAATTCTTAACATCAAGACACATTAAAGAAAGATTAGAAAAAGAATTAGAAACTAATGTAGGATTAGAAGTAGAAGAATTACCAGGAACTGATGGATTTAAAGTATCAGGTAGAGGTGAACTTCACTTATCTGTATTAATTGAACAAATGAGAAGAGAAGGATTTGAACTTTGTGTTTCAAAACCAGAAGTTTTATATGAAGAAATAGACGGAAGAAAATGTGAACCATTTGAAAACGTTATCGTTAATACACCATCGGAATATGCTTCAACTGTTATTTCTGATTTACAAGAAAGAAAAGCAACTTTAACAATAATGCAAAACTCTGAAACAGATGCAAACTATACTCATTTAGAATTTAGTGCACCAACAAGAGGGTTAATTGGTTATAGATCTGCATTTATTACTAACACTAAAGGTGAAGGTATAATGGTTAGATCATTTGACGAATATAAACCATATGTTGGTGAAATCAGAGGTAGAAAAAATGGTGTATTAGTTTCAATGGAAACTGGTAAAACGTTAGGATACTCTTTATGGAACTTACAAGACAGAGGAACAATGATTGTTGGACCTGCAGTTGATGTTTATGCTGGAGAAATTGTTGGAATTAATAATAGAGACAATGACTTAAATGTTAACCCATGTAAGAATAAAGAAATGTCTAATACAAGAAGTAAAGCATCTGATGACGCTATAGCTTTAGTACCACCTAAAACATTTAATTTAGAAGAATCTCTAGAATTTATTGCAGATGATGAATATGTTGAAATTACACCTGATGCAATAAGAATGAGAAAAAAAGTTTTAGATGCAAATGAAAGATATAGATTAAACAGAAAATAAAAGGAATTCACATTCCTTTTTTTTATATTGTGAAAATAAAATGAAATATTAATATATTTAGCGAATATATCGCATTTTTTTATTGTTTTACTTGATTTTGTGGTATAATTTTTATGGGAGGTAAAATAATGGACAAGAAAAAGTCAAAAGTTTCGAAAGAAAGTAAGAAGTCTACTTCAAAAGAAGTAAAACAAAAAGCTGTAAAAACAGTAAAAAAAGTAGAAGCTAAAGTTGAAGCAAAAGTTGAAGCTGTTAAAGCAGAAGTTCAAAAAACTAAAAAGGCAGATCATTCATCATTCAAAATTGTTGGTGTTATTATCCTTTTAGTTGCCTTATTAACTTGGTTTATTAAAGGTGGAAATTGGGACTTCACTAATGAAGAAGCTGTTACATTTGTTGCAAATGAAGCTGCTACAAAAACTGGAATTCATGAATTATTCTTAAGTTTATACTATGGAATTAATTATTACTTAATTCAAATTGTATTCTTAGGTATTCTTGGTGTATTCTATGGAGTTGTTGGAAAAACAAACGGATATAAAGAAATGGTTAAAAAGATTGCTAAAATTTTCACTGGAAAAGAAACAATCTTCGCTTTAATTAGTTCTTTATTAATTGCTGTTCTAACTTCTGTTACAACTCAACCAATCGTAGTTTTAACATTCATTCCATTAATTATTAGCGTTGCTAAAGAATTAAGAATGAGCAAAATTAGCACTTTATTAACAACATTTGGTGCTATGGCTATCGGTTTAATGGGATTAACTATTGGTACATATGGAACATACTATGCAAGTACTCAATTAAGTACAGAAATTACTGAAGGATTAGTATATAGAGTATTAGTTCTTGTAATTGGATACTTAGCATTAAATATCTTTATGGTATTATTCAATAGAAAAAATAATAACCAAGAATTAGTTGAAGAAGTATTCGAAGAAAGCAAAGAAGAAAAGAAAGCTAAAGCATGGCCATTCTTCGTAATGTTTGGAGTATTACTAGTATTAGTAGTATTAGGATACATTGGATGGTCAAGCATATTAAATATTGATGTATTTGATAACTTCCATGAATGGTTAACTACTAAAGTAGTAGTTGGAAATGAAGTTCCAATTTTTGGTGACATCTTAGGAAAAGCTACTGCATTTGGTACTTGGGATCCATTTGTATTATGCTATATAATGATTATTATTTTAGTATTTACTAAATTCTTAAATCATATTAAATTAGATGTGTTATTAGACAATGCATTAGCTGGATTAAAGAAAATGGCTAAACCAATTGCATTAGTTGCTATGGTTTACTCAATCTTTGTACTTTGCTATTGGTCAGGAATTACTAATTCAATTGTAAATTTCTTCAATCAAGGTTCAGGATTCAATCCATATATGGTTGCCTTAGGTAACACAATTGCAGACTTCTTACATGTTGATGTTGAATACACAGGATTTGCATTTGGTGCATTCTATGCTGCTAAATATGCTGAACATCTTCCACAAGTATTAACTATTTTTGCTGCTACTAGTGGATTAGTTGCATTAGCTGCTCCAACAAGTGTATTTATGTTAATGGGACTTTCATTTACTGATGTTTCTTATAAAGATTACATTAAAGCTATTTGGAAATTCTTATTAGCATTAGTAGTTGTATTAGCATTAATATTAACTGTAATTACTTATCTATAAGAATATAAATTAATCTACGAGTAATCGTAGATTTTTTTTATTTTTAAAAATATCGTTTAAAATGACAAAATATTGCTCATAACAAACATAGAATAATACTATGGAGGCAAGACATGAATGAACTAGATAAAATATTAAAAAAGGCAGAGAAGGAACACTTTGAATTAAATCATCCATATGTAGGAACAGAACATCTTATGTTAGCTATATTATCATATGATAACGACCTAACAAATAACCTAAAAGATTATAAATTGACATATAATAAATTCAAGAAAAAACTGATTGAAACAATTGGTAAAGGAACTAAAACTACTAAATATATTTTATATACTCCAATGCTTAGAAAAGTATTAGAAATAGCAAAAGAAAATAGTGATGAAGTGAGTTCAAAGGATTTATTAAAAGCTTTATTCGAAACAAAAGAAGGAATAGCTATAAGAATATTAGAATCTTTAAAAATAAATTATATGGATATAGATTTAGATTTTACAGAAATAGTAAGTGATACAATAATTACAAATAGAGACGAAGAAATTGAAGATATATTACAAATATTAATGAGAAAAAACAAATGCAATCCTCTTTTAATTGGTGAAGCTGGTGTTGGAAAAACAGCAATAGTCGAAGAAATATCAAGAAGATTGAAACTAAACTTAGTGCCTAAATCTTTAATAGGATATAAAATAAAAAATGTTGATATATCAACACTAGTTGCTGGAACAAAATACAGGGGAGATTTTGAAGAAAGAATTAATAAACTAATAAATAATTCTTTAAACAAAAAAGTTATACTTTTCATAGATGAAATACATACAATAATAAATGCAGGAGGAGCTGAAGGAGCAGTATCTGCTGGTAATATAATTAAACCATATCTTGCAAGAGGATCAATAAAATGTATTGGAGCAACTACAAATAAAGAATATCATCTATACTTTGAAAAAGAAGATGCTTTAAATCGAAGATTCCAAAGGGTAATAATAGATGAACCTAATAGTGAAAAAACATTACAAATACTAAGGACACTTAAAGAATCATATGAGAATTATCATAAAGTATTAATAGATGATAGTATTTTAAAAGAAATAATATATATATCAAAGAGATATATTAAAAATAAACACAATCCAGATAAGTCTATTGAACTACTAGATTCTTGTTGCACTAATGCAAGATATAAAGAACAAAATAATGTAACAATTAACAACTTATATAACGTATTTAAATCTAGATATAAAATAGATATATCAAATAAATACATAAAAGAAATACTAGATAAACAAGAAATACTTCTTGCTAATAAAGATTTTATAAATAATATAAAATGTAATAATACTAATATTATTAAAATAGATGGAAATAATTTTAAAGAAGATGAATGCTTAACTAAACTATATGGAAATTATAAATCTAATGATGATTATATTTTAAAAAGAGTATATGAAAGTCCTGTTGGAGTATTAATGATAACAAATTATAATTATAATGAAATATTAAAAGAATTTATACAAAAAATAATAAATAATAGATTTGTAATAGATAACTATGGTAATAATATAGATTTAAGTAACTATATAATAATCATGGAAAAAACAGATATTTCAAATGAAATAGGTTTCAAATCAGAAAGTCAAAAAAACAAGATAATATTTAAGGAAATAAATAAAAAAATACTACTACCAAGCCTATAAATGTGGTAAAATATGAGTATTAAGGGAATGATAATATGTTAACGAAACGATGTCACACTCTAAGAAGAAAATAATAAATAAATAAAAAAAGGAGTGTAGAAAATGAAATTATATAATACTTTAACAAGAAAAATAGAAGATTTTATTCCAAATAATAAAGAAGATGTAAAAATCTATACCTGTGGACCTACAGTTTATCATTATGCTCATATCGGTAATATAAGAAACTATATTGGACATGATATTCTAGAAAAGACTTTAAGATACCTTGGATATGGAGTTACAAGAGCAATGAATATAACTGATGTTGGTCACTTAACAAGTGATAGCGACTCAGGTGAAGATAAAATGGAAGTTGCTAAAAAAAGAGAACATAAAACAGCAATGGAAATTGCAAAATTTTATACTGATGAATTCTTTAAAGATTTCAAAAAAGTTAATAACAAAATGCCAGAGATAGTTTCTCCAGCAACAGATAATATTGAAATGTATATTAAAATAATTACTAAATTACTAGAAGATGGTTATGCATATATATCTGGTGGTAACGTATATTTTGATGTATCTAAAGTAGATGATTACTACAGATTAACAAACCATAAAATTGACGATATGGTAGTTGGAGCTAGAGAAGGAGTAGAAGAAGACGGAAACAAAAGAAACCAAGCTGACTTTGCTCTTTGGTTTACAACATCTAAGTTCGAAAATCATGAATTACAATGGGATTCACCTTGGGGAAAAGGATATCCTGGATGGCATATAGAATGTTCTGGTATTTCAATTAAATATCTTGGAGAATATTTAGATATTCACGGTGGTGGAGTAGATAATATTTTTCCACATCATACTAATGAAATTGCACAATCTGAATCTTACCTAGGACATAAATGGTGCAACTATTGGTTCCATAATGAACATTTACTTGATGAATCTGGTAAGATGTCTAAATCTAATGGAGCAATTTTAACAGTATCAGTTCTTGAAGAAAAAGGATATGATCCTTTAGCATTTAGATTTATGTGTTTAAACTCTCATTATAGAAAACAATTAGTCTTTTCATACGAAGCTTTAGAACAAGCTCAAAATACATTAAATAAATTAAGAAATAGAATATCTAATATCTCAAAAGAAGGGGAATTAGATCAAAATAAATTTGATGAATATAATCAAAGATTTATTGATAATATTTCCGATGACGTTAACACTTCTAATGCATTAACTGTATTATATGACTTATTAAAAGACGATACAGTAAATAATACAACAAAATTAGAACTTATTTCTAACTTCGATAAAGTATTTGATGTTAATTTAATTCAATCAAAAGAAGTTGATGAAGAATTATTAAAATATATTAATGAAAAGATTGAAGAAAGAAAACAAGCAAAAGCAAATAAAGACTTTGAATTAGCAGATAAAGTTAGAAATGAATTACTTGAAAAAGGTATTCAATTAAAAGATACAAGAGAAGGAACAACATTTGAAATTATAAGATAACCTAAAAGGTTATCTTTTTTAGTATAATTAACTGATAATATCATAATATATTAATAGGTGATTATATGAACAAAACTAAAGGTATTATTATAAGTATATTAATACCTAATATAATAGGGATAATAAGTGCTTTAATAAGTAATATAAGTGATAATATTAACACATTTAATAAACCATCTATTACACCACCTGGATTAGTATTTCCAATAATTTGGACAATACTATATGTACTAATGGGTATATCGTCTTATTTAATATATAGTGATAACTCAAATTATAAAAACAAACCACTAATAATATATGGAATACAATTATTATTAAATGGAGTATGGACAATATTATTTTTTAAATATAAATTTTTCTTATTATCATTTATAGCTATATTAGTGCTTATTGCATTAAACATCTATTTAATAATAGAATACTATAAAATAAATCCAACAGCGTCATATCTACAAATACCATATATTATTTGGCTAGTATTTGCATCAATATTATCATATTTTGTATACATATTAAATTAAAAGATTACTTTTAATTTTTTTGTTTATTATGATATAATTATTCTTAAGAAAAGAGCTGATTATATGGATGAAGAAAGAAAAATTGATAATAGGGTAGAGAAAATAAAAAGAGCAATGATGCAAGAAGGTATGAAATTAACAAAAGAAGAAAGTCAAATAATTAAAGATATATATCATGGTAAAAATACTTTTAAAGAAGCAAGAATGCAAATCATCCAAGAATATAAAAGAACTCTATTAGAAAACCAAAAACAAAACGTCAATAATCACAGGAGATAATAATGAAAGATAAGTTTGAAAAAGTAAGCGATTACTTTTATAAGGATTCATATGTATTAAAAAATAATTTAGAAATAAAAAATGAAAAACAACTAAACATAATGGAAAGAAAATTATCATCTCTAAGATTAGCTGAATTTATGGATAAACCAATAAAAGGTAGATTTGACTTTAAGCAATTAAGAGATATACATCATTATCTTTTTCAAGATCTATATCCTTGGGCAGGAGAACTAAGAAAGTGTGAAATTAATAAAGTATCACTTTTTTGTTTATTTGATTTAATAGAAGAGAATGCAGCGGTAATATTTGATGGTATATTTAATGATAATTACTTTATAGATTACGATGATGAAACAAAAATAGCTAAACTTGTTGAATTGTTTGGAAATGTTAATGTTTTACATCCATTTAGAGAGGGTAATGGTAGAACGCAAAGAATATTTATAGAAGCCCTTGCAAAAGTAAATGGCCTAGATATAGACTTAACTAAAATAACACAAAGTGAAATGATTCAAGCGTCTATTAAAGATGCCTGTGGGGATAGCTCATTATTATTAGAACATTTTACTAATAATTGTAGAAAGTTAAATAAAGAAGATCAAATGTATTATATATGCAAATACTGTGAACCAAGACTTGCAAAATATTTAATGACAAGAGTAATGGAAAAACAAAAAAATAGGAGATAACTCCTATTTTTTATTATTTATCATATAAGTTTTCACTAGATGAACCAATACTTCTTGTTTTACCTGTTTGTGTCCATCCATCTAAACTTGATTCACTACTCCATTTGTATTCATATGTAGTAGATGAATTAGTAATTGCTTGTGGAGGAACACATTCCTTAGAATGTTTTATACACTTATCTTTATCTAGTATATAACCAACAGGACAATCGTATCCTTTTAATCCACCTTTAATAGTTTTAACACATTTCTTGTCTACTAATTGTTCTTCCTCAGATTCACAATAGTATTCAGTTTTTGATTCAATATACTTAGTACATTTAGTATTTTCCCCTTCGCCTTCTTTTTTAAATTCAGTAGGACATTCATATCTATAAGTTTTCTTAGTTGTAGGTTCAGTATATTGATAACATGTAGTACCTTGTTTTACATAACCAGTAGGACAAGTATATTGAGTTTCAGTTGTATGTGCTGTAGCATTAATTGTTTTAACACACTCAGTTCCACTCATTGTATAACCAGTAGGACAACTATAAGTTGTAGTTTGGTTATAAGTTGAATTTACAGTTCTTGTACAAGTATTGTTACTATTTTTGTTATATCCACTTGGACAAGAGTAAGTTGTAGTTCCAGGAGTTGTAGTACAATTCTTATTAGCGTAAACTTTTTCAGTACATACAGAACTTGATTGAGTTCTACCATCTCTACAAGTGTAGTAAGAATTTCCTGGAGTAGAAGGTCTAGACATATAACATGTATCACCACTTCTATTTCCTTGTGAACAACTATAATTTCTTACAGCAGTATATACAACATAATAATATGTACATCCACTTAAATCACACTTTGGAGAACCATTTCTAACTCTCTTAGTTGTTCCATTATCATATTCAGATAATTGTGTTCTTGATGAAATATATTGAGGATTTGACCAAGTAACACTTACATTAGCAGCTTTAGCACATTGAGTAGTATTATATACTGACCATCCACTAGGACAACTACCATAAGTAGGAGTTCCAGGATGATATGTACCAGTATAAGAATTATCTCTTGCACAATTGCTACCGTTATCATAGTATCCACTAGGACAACTACAAGTTGTAGATCCTGGAGTAGTACTTGATGTAGCATTAACAGTATGTGTACATCTTAGTTTATCAGCACTCATTGTATATCCACTAGGACAAGTATAAGAGTAAGCTTTATTTTCAATTCTTGCAACTTTAGAAATACAAGATGTTCCATTTAAAGTATAACCATCAGGACAAGAATAAGTAGTAGTACCAGGAACAACTGTAGCATTCATATATTTATAACAAATGTTACCATTTTTAGTATATCCTTCAGGACATACTTCTTCACTCTTAACTTCTATTTTCTCAGCTTCAGCAGTCTTAGTATAACCACCTGTTTTATTTTCTTTAGCAGGAGTTTCTTGTTTTACATCATCAAAATATAATGGTGTAGCAGGAATTGTTTCACCTGTTTCATATTTATAACACATATTATTTTTATCTTTAACATAACCATCAGGACAAACATAAGTTGTTGATGTCTTAGTAATAGCTCTCTTATATTCGTATTCTACAGAACCACCTTTATCATATTTAGAATCACCACTATTTATGATAGAACTATCTATTTCAATACCATCATCTTCATCTTTATCAACAGTATTTGACTTACTTCCATCAGTAGCCTTAGAATTAGTATTATTAGAATTACTATTATTATTAGTATTACTACTATTACCCATATTACTTGATGCACTAGTAGTATTTAATGTTTCTAAAACATAATCTGTTTTATCATCACATGATAATTGTACTTTTAAAACATAATTATTATTTTCAGTTTTAGTAACTTGAGCAAATGAATTAGTAGAACTACATTCATTATTATTCTTATCAGTAAATTCAGAAATTAATTTCTTTTCAACCATTTCTTGTAATTTTAATGTATTTGATCCACCAGTTTTATCTGGTAATTTATCATCTACAAAATACTTTTCAGCTACTTCCTTCATAGTATTTAAATTTTCATTATAAATTCTATTATAGAAAGTATCTAATTTTGGCATTGGAAATAACCAAATAATTACAAGTATTATTAATGCAACTGCAATAAGTTTAAGAATTAAACCTTTCCAATCAATTTTAATTTTTACATTATCTTCATAATACATAAATTTACCTCCTATCTTGCTCTTTCTTTAGTTAATATAGTAGTGAAAGCATCGTCTACCTTTTGGTATGGATAACTTCCATTATTGCTTATCCATTTATCTGAATTTTTGGTATCAAATTTACCAAAAACTTCACGTACAGTATTAGGACACATATATGAAGCATATTTAGTTTCAATTGCTTCATTATTAGTAGAATAATAATAAACATCTCTTTGATCTACTTGATAGTAATCATTCTTTTGATTTTTAGCTGCTGCATACATATCTCCTTCGTTATAATAAACTCCAAAGATTTCTCTTTCTAAATCTACTAATACACTATTCTTAATAGATTGAGATATTGCTGTTTCATCATTAACAAAATTATTTTCTATCCAAATATAATAATTA
>JAEEGL014050527.1_pt1 | contig 11781 bp, 9 predicted proteins | sample 9134231 | NCBI WGS metagenome assembly JAEEGL01 (sample SAMN16246548, study PRJNA631951) | gut metagenome | biome: gut microbiome; feature: rumen; material: fiber-attached | host: Bos | place: Iran: Karaj | collected 2018-10
CTTTGAAGCCTATGCCGCGGAATGGATTGATGCCGATGCCCTCAAGGCCCTCCTGGACAGCTACCATATTCCCGGAACCGCTTTCAGGACAATACATTACAAGCCTCTTGCCGGCTCCAAGGCGGGCGTGCTTGTACACGGAGTGCAGTTCTTCTTCACGGACTGGCTGGCGGCGCCTGTAACGCTGGTGCAGTTCTATGTAATGCAGGCGGTGAACCAGTTGTATCCGGACCACAATCCTCTGCCTCTGAAGAGCACCAGGATGCTGGATATCATCTCTGGTACGGATTATGTAAGGACAATTTTTGGCGAGCGCTTCAAGGTTGAAGATATCCTCCCCTTCTGGACTGGGGACGTTGACAACTTCAAAGCCCTTTCCGCAAAGTATTATTTATATCTTTAAAAATTTTGATGCTATGAGACGTTTAATGACAATGGCCGCATCGGTGCTAATGGCTCTGTCCGTCGTTTCAGCACCCGATATGGTGGCTCAGACCCGAACAAGCAGCGGGTCACGTAATTCTTCTTCTACTTCGCAGCAGCAGAGCACAAGGAGCAGCAGGTCATCAGCAGTGCGTTCAAGCGCCTCTGCTACCCGCTCCAGCGCCAGCTCCGGATCCGGCACTACCCAAAGCGTTACCCGGAACTCAAGTGCAACGCGCACTTCAGGCGCTACCCGCAGCTCAGGCGCTGTGCGCAGCTCCGCTTCCAGTTCAAGCACTGGCTCCCCCACCCGTTCCGGTGCCCAGCAGGTAAGCCGCAGCTCTTCATCTTCTGGCAGCAGTTCCGGTTCTGTAAGGAGCAGCAGCCCTGCAAGGAGTTCCAGCTCATCAGGCTCAAGATCAAATGCCGTGCGCTCCAGCGTAAGTTCCGGTTCCAGCTCCAGCTCCGTGCGTTCAAGCGCAAGCTCCGGCAGCTCTTCCGGCTCCAGCGCCAGCAGTGCAATCCGCAGCTCGGCAAGCACTTCCAACAGCTCCGTGAGCAGCACTTCCAGCGCCAGCAGCGCCGTACGCAGCTCGGCAAGTACCACCACCGGTAACAACACCAAGGTTGTGACTGCCACCAACGTTACCCGTTCCGGCCTTTCCGGAGACAGCCACCTCGTGAGCAGTACCACTACCAAGAGCGACGTTTACCGTGATTCCGGATTCAACTACCGTTATGCCGACGACATGCGCGTGGACAACTCCCACAACATGCACAGGGTACCTCCCCGCCAGAGGGACGTGATGCCTTGGGACAGGCCCGGCCACTTCTGGGGAGACCATCCTCACTACTATGGCTACCGTATCACCAGCCGTCCGCCTCATTGGCGTCACATCAGTCATTGGGGACTGGATTACTACTACTACAACGGTGTCTATTACCGTCCTTACGGTGGTTACTACGTAGTTTGCCGTCCTCCTTTCGGCACTCCTCTGGAGGTTGCAATAGACAGGGCTATCCTGCACAGCATCAGGTTCGCATACTACTGCGATGTTTACCGCACTTTCGCCCGCAACTTTGACTATTACAATGTGATTGCAAGGCAGAACCTGATCATCGCCCAGCAGAACGCCCGCATCATAGCCCGCAACTCCGCTTACGCCCTCAACGGCAACCGCGCCCTTACCGCCTATGAGCTTGCAAACAGGCTTGGCCTTGTACAGAGCTACGCTTACGCCAACTCACAGTATTTCTATCAGGACGGCGTGTTCTACACCATCAGCGCATCCGGAGTGTACACCACTATCGTTCCTCCTGCAGGCGCCCTGGTAACCTCACTGCCCGACGACTATGAGATAATTGTCCTTGACGGCATAGAGTACTACATGGTAGACAACACCGTATATCGCACCACTCTCTTTGACGGTATGCCTTACCTGGAGGTCCTTGGCCAGATGTACGGCTCACTCTACAACCAGTACGACATCTATCGCTAGTATATCTTTTAAAGAAGGCTTGACTAATGGATTCCCTCTGTTAGTCAAGCTTTTTTTTGTATATTTGTAACCTATGATTACACTGGAACAGATAAAGGATCTTCAGGAGCGGGTAAACAGTCTGGAAGGCTGCCTGGACATTAAGTCAAAGCGCAAGGAAGTGGAGGCCAAGACAGCGGAGACGCTTGCCCCGGATTTCTGGAATGACCCCAAAACGGCAGAGGCGTTCCTGAAGAAACTTTCCCTTATAAAGTCATGGGTTACGGACTTTGACCGTACCCGCAGCGCCACAGATGACCTGGAGGTGCTCTCAGAGTTTGAAGACCCTGAATCCCAGGAACTGGCGGATGCCTATGCCCAGGCCATGGAATCCGTGGAGGCCCTGGAACTAAAGAATATGCTTGGCAACGAGGGAGACAACCTTGGCGCGGTCCTTACCATAAACTCCGGCGCCGGCGGCACTGAAGCCAACGACTGGAGCGCCATGCTGATGAGAATGTACCTTCGCTGGTGTGAGCGTAACGGTTACAAGTACACTGTTACGTCCCTTCTGGAAGGGGAAGAAGCCGGCATCAAGAGCTGCACCATAGAGGTTGAGGGAGATTACGCCTACGGATATCTCAAGGCAGAAAACGGCGTCCACAGGCTTGTGCGCATCTCTCCGTTCAACTCCCAGGGAAAACGCCAGACCACCTTCTCCAGCGTATTTGTTTATCCGCTTGTGGATGACAGCATCCAGATAGAAATCAATCCCGGAGACCTGGAATGGGATACCTTCCGCAGCGGCGGTCACGGCGGGCAGAACGTAAACAAAGTGGAAACCGGTGTGCGCGTGCGTCACATTCCTTCCGGAATCATGGTGGAGAACACGGAAACCCGTTCCCAGCAGGACAACCGCCAGAGGGCCCTCCTCATCCTGAAGTCACGCCTGTACGACATTGAACTCCGCAAGCGGCAGGAAAAGCAGGCAGAACTGGAAGGCCAGAAAAAGCGCATAGAATGGGGCTCCCAGATCCGCAACTACGTGCTTCATCCCTACCACATGGTAAAAGACCTGCGCACAGGTGTCAGCACAGGAGATACCCAGGCCGTCCTGGACGGGGATATCAATGAATTCATGAAGGCTTTCCTCATGGGTACGGGCAGTGCCGTCACGGACCCTGATGATCTGGATTAGCTGTTTGAAATCTGCATGAAAAAAATTAACTTTGTTTTTTAGAAACCACAACGCTATATGAGAATCCCTGAATCAGAACTTATCATCAACAGCGACGGCTCCGTATTCCACATTCATCTCAAGCCGGAAGAACTTGCAGACAATGTCATCATGGTGGGAGACCCCTCCAGGGTGATGATGATTGGAGAGTACCTGTCGGACATAGAGTTCCAGCACGCATCCCGTGAGTTCGTCTCCACTACAGGCCGATACAACGGAAAGCGTATCACCGTCATTTCCCACGGAATCGGCCCGGACAATATAGATATCGTGATGACGGAGCTGGATGCACTTGCAAACGTGGATTTCTCCACCCGTGAGGTGAAACCCAGGCACAGGGCACTGAACATCCTTCGCATAGGCACTTCCGGAGCCCTTCACGCAGATATTTCCCTTGGAAGTTTTGTCCTCTCGCATATCAGCGTTGGTTTTGACGGAGTCATGAACTGGTACGGCAACCGTGAAAAGGTTACCATCCCTGCCGTGGAAGAGGCTTTCAAAAAGCACATGAGGTGGAATCCCTATCTGCCTTCACCGTACTTTGTGAAGGCTTCACCCAAGATTATAGATGCGTTCAAGGATGCAACCGTGAAGGGTGTCACCATATCGGCATGTGGTTTCTACGGTCCCCAGGGCCGTGTGGTCCGCGTTCCGCTGGCTATGCCCAACATGCTGGAAGACATTGAAAGTTTCCACTTTGAAGATTCCGGTGAGCCTTACCGCATCACCAACTTCGAAATGGAGAGCGCTCCTCTTGCCGGCCTGGCCGCACATCTTGGCCACAATGCCGCTACGGTTTGCTGCATAATTGCAAACCGCTATCTCCAAAGCTCCAATCCGGACTACAGGCCGCAGGTACGCAAGCTTGTAGAGCTGTCCCTGGAAAGGATGTCCAGACTATAAGGATAACATAATATCGTTGAGGAGCCCGCCAGCTGTCTGGCGGGTTCCTGCGCCTGCACCCTGTATGAGCATGGGGGAGGGATAGTCGCCGGTAGTGATGAGTATGGCGTTGTCCGTGCCCTTCAGGCCAAAGAGGGGGCTCTCCGGGCCAACTTCCTGAAGTCCCACTTTAGCGTGGCCTTCCGCATCCACTCCTGCCACATAGCGGAGTTTGCGGCCAGAGGCCGCAGCATTGCTGTAGCGCTTGGCAATATCGGCGGGGATGGGTTCCAGCTGGACCTGATCTGCCTCCAGGGGCAGACCGGCCTGACGGCTCAGAATGAGGATTTTACGCAGCACGTCCTTGCCGCTGAGGTCAATTGAAGGGTCCGGCTCCGTGTAACCTTTCACTCTGGCTTCTTCAACAAGGGCGTCCCAGCCGGTGCCGTCGTAGCGGTCCAGCAGGTAGTTGAGGGTGCCGGAAAGGACGGCCTCCATGCGCACCAGGGTGTCGCCGCTCTGGACAACGCGGTCCAGGGTGACAAGGACGGGGAGGGCTGCGCCGGCAGTGGTCTCGTAACGGAGGGTGACACCTGCCCTGTGGGCTTCCAGCTGCAGATTCTTGAACTGGGCGTAGGTCCCGGAGAAGGGAATCTTGTTGCATCCCACAATGCTGTAGCCGCTGTGGAAGAGGTCCGGGTAGCGGAATCCTATCTCCTCGTTGGCTGTGCAGTCCACAAAGATGGGATTCTCAAGCGAGAGCCTGCAGAGTGCATCCGGGAATGAACCGGGAGTGCCATCGGCCAGGAGTTCTGTGGCCTGTGACAGGTCAATTCCCTCTGTATTAATCACATATCGCTTGCTGTTGGCTATGCCGCAGACGCGCAGTTCCTTGCCGGAGCGCTTTGCTATGGCGGCGGCGTTGTCCCGGAGCATCCTCACAAGGGCCTTGCCCACTCGGCCGTAACCGGCTATGAAAAGGGGAACCACCTGGGTGGTGAAACGGTCGAAGAATTCGTGGTGGATGGCGCGGATAGCTTCATCGGCCCGGTCAGAGGGTACTATCACGGAGATGTTCCTTTCCGACGAGCCCTGGGCGGTGGCGCGGACGGGGATGCTGTGACGGCCAAGGGCTGCCAGCATGCCGCCGGTGGCGCCGCTGTGGCCAAGGATGTCGTCGCCAATGACGCACACTATGGAAAAGCCCTTTTCCACCTTGAGCGGATTCAGTTTTCCAAGGGAGATTTCGTAGGCAAAGCAGGTGTCTGCTGCGCGGCGGGCCTTTTCTGCATCGGCCTCAGCGATGGCTATGCACATGGAGTGCACTGAGGATGCCTGGGTGATGAGGATGATGTTGATGCCTTCGCGGGAGAGGGCGTCAAAAAGGCGGCTGCTGAAACCGGGGACGCCCACCATGCCGCTGCCTTCCAGGGAGATGAGCGCAATTCCACCGGAGTTGGCTATGCCTATCACTCCGCCCTGGGTGCGGGGCGGGTTCTTCTCCACCAGAGTCCCGGGCTCCTGGGGGTGGAAGGTGTCCTTGACGTAGATGGGAATACCCTCTGCCACAACGGGTTGGATGGTTGGCGGGTATATCACCTTGGCGCCAAAGTGGGACAGTTCCTGCGCTGCGCGGTAAGAGATATTTGCAATTGGACGGGCCGATGGAACCACCTTGGGATGGGCGGTCATGATGCCGGGGACGTCTGTCCATATCTCCACGCGGCGGGCGTGGATGCCTACGGCAAGGAGGGAGGCGGTGTAGTCGGAGCCTCCGCGTCCCAGCGTTGCGGGGCGGCCTTCCTCGTCCCTGGCGATGAATCCGGGGACTATGAAAAGTTCGGCCCTGCTCTGGCGGTCAACTGCCTCCTGGATGAGGCGGTAAGTGGTGGCCGAATCCACGGCGCCGCCCTTGAGGCGGATGAGCTCACGGGAGTCCAGCCATCGGCAGGCAATGCCCTGGGACAGGAAACGGTCCGTGAGGATGCGGGTGCTGAAAAGTTCCCCGAAGCTCTCAATGGCGCTGAGGCTGGTGGGGGAGAGCTCTCCCAGAAGGAACACGCCCTGGGCTATGCTGGAAAGCTCATCAAAAAGCCCGTCCACCGCCGCCTGCGTCTTGGCGCGGTATCCTTCCGGGATCAGCGTGCCGATAATCTGGGCGTGCCTTTCACGGAGGGCCTTCAGATCTTCCTGGTAGGAGGTGTCGCGGGCGGCGGCCTTTCCGCCAAGGCGGATGAGGGCGTCCGTGCATCCGCTCACGGCGGAGCTCACCACAATGGTCCTGTCCTGCTCAAGGGCTTTCTCAATGATATGTGTTGTCTGAAGCATGGCTTCAGCGTTTGCGACCGAGGTGCCGCCGAATTTCAGTACCTGCATTGGTTATTTCAGTATTATGGCCGACAGTTTGGCGGTCTCCAGCAGGAAGCCGTCGTGGCCGAAGTTTGAGCTTATTTCAATGAATTCTGCGCCGGGGATCCAGGAGGTCCACGGGCGTCCTTCCTCCGGGGGGAAGATGGCGTCCGTGTCCACTGCCACTACGGTGACATCGGCCTTGATGGTGCCCAGGGCCTTTTTTACGCCGCCGCGGCCGCGGCCGGTGTTGTGGCTGTCCATCCCGTTGCAGAGGGCGTAGTAGGAGTAGGCGTCAAAGCCGCGGCGCACCAGCTTTTCTCCCTGGTAGCGCTCGTAGGAGGCTACGCGGCCGGCGAAGAGGGTGTCCTGGTCCGGCTCTGCCTGGGTGAGGCCGTAGCCCTTGAAGCTGCGGTAGCTGATGAGTGCCTGGGCTCGGGCGCATTTGAGGCCCGCCGCTCCGCCGCCAAGGTCCTTTGCCCCACGGAAGGTGGGGTCTGCCTCAAGGGCCATGCGCTGGGCCTCGATGGTGGCGCCAAGATAGGGGGAAACGCGCGGGGCCGTGCAAAGCAGCAGGCAGCGCTTGAAAAGTTTGGGCTCCGTTACGGCCCATTCAATTGCGTGGAAGCCGCCGTTGGAGGCGCCTATAAGGAGGTCTATCTGGTTTATCTTCAGGTGTTTGCGTACTTCCTCAATGGCGGCTACGGTGTCCCTTATGGTGACTTTTGGGAAGTCCAGGAGCCAGGGCTTTCCGCTTTCGGGATTGATGGAGGCGGGACTTTCTGAGCCGTAGGCGCTTCCAAGCATGTTCACGCACACCACAAGGTTCTTGTCCGTATCAATGGTTTTGCCAGGGCCAACCATTTCAGGCCACCAGTCCTGGGGGTTGGAGTTGGCAGTGAGTGCATGGCAAATCCAGATTACCTTGCCTTTCCTTACTCCGGAGGTATGGAAGACTATGCGGGCGTCCTTGAGTTCTCCGCCGGCTTCCAGTTTCAGCGTCCTTTTGATTTCTTCCCTTTTCATCTTGCAGCTTGTGTCAGGGCCTGCTCAAGGTCTGCAAGTATATCTTCCGGTGCTTCAAGGCCGATACTGAGGCGGATCAGGTCCGGTGCTATACCGGCCTGGCTGAGCTGCTCGTCGCTCAATTGGCGGTGTGTGTGGGATGCCGGGTGGAGGACGCAGCTGTGGCAATCGGCCACGTGAGTCTCTATGGTGATGAGTTTGAGAGCGTCCAGGAAGCGGTTGTCAAAGGCTCGGCCGACCTTGAGGCCAAAGGCCATGACTCCGCTGGCTCCAGATGGGCAGTACTTCCGGGCAAGGGCATGATGGGGGTCTGATTCCAGGCCGGGGTAGTGAATCCAAGCCACTTCAGGACGTTCCTGAAGCCATTTTGCCACTTTGAGTGCGCTGTCGGAGTGGCGCTTTATCCTAAGGTGCAGGGTCTGGAGGCCAAGGTGAAGGTAGAAGGCGTTCTGTGGGCTCTGTGTGGAGCCAAGGTCCCTCATCAGATGGGTTGTGGCCTTTACTATGAAGGCTGCCTTTCCAAACTTCTTTGTATATGTGAGGCCGTGGTATGAGGCGTCCGGGGTTGTGAGGCCGGGGAATTTGGAAGCGTACTTGTCCCAGGGGAAATTGCCGCTGTCTATGAGGGCGCCGCCAACGCTTACTCCGTGGCCGTCTATGTATTTGGTTGTGGAATGGGTGACAATGTCGGCCCCCCATTCAAAGGGACGGCAAAGCACGGGGGTGGCGAAGGTGTTGTCCACTACCAGCGGCAGGCCGCTCCGGTGTGCTGCCTTTGCCCAGCGCTCAATGTCAAACACTTCCACCCCGGGGTTGGAGATGGTCTCTCCAAAGACCAGTTTGGTGTTGGGTTTTATGGCCTTCTGTATTTCCTGGTCCGTGGCGTTTGCGCTCAGGAAAGTGATGTCTATCCCAAGTTTTGGAAGCGTGACGCCAAGGAGATTGAAGGTGCCGCCGTAGATGTTGTTGGCTGCTATGATGTGGTCTCCTGCGCTGGCTATGTTGAGAACGGCAAACAGGTTTGCCGCCTGGCCGGAGGAGGTGAGTATGGCTCCTACGCCGCCCTCAAGGTTGTTGAGCTGCTCTGCCACTGCATCTACCGTGGGGTTCTGCAGACGTGTATAGAAGTATCCGCTCTCCTCAAGGTCAAACAGGCGGCCCATCTGGTCCGATGTCTCATATTTAAAGGTAGTACTCTGGATGATGGGAAGCTGTCTGGGCTCTCCCTTTCCGGGATTGTACCCGGCGTGTACGCAACGTGTGTCTATCTTTGCCATAATAAATTTGTTTTCCCGGATTAGGGTATGTATTCCTAAATCGTCAACTTCGTTGACCCCTCCCATCCTCACGGATGGGCCCCTACCGGGGCCGGGAGGATTCTTGTCCCCCCATCATCCCCCGAGGGGGATATTTGCCCTACCGGGGCCGGCCGAGGGTGGCCAGAGATTTCGGAACACATACCCTAATCCGGATGCAAAAGTAGAATATGTAGAAATATTTTACAAGCAATTATTAAAACTTAGAAAATATTGCTATTTTTGTACTTGATAATAGAAAAATAGCAAAATTATTTGGTTTTTTGGGCTTCAAAATAGAATGAGTATGCAGAACAACGTTATACTGGACACTACTGACCTTCAGATTTTGAGGGCACTGCAGGAGAATGCGCGTCTTACTACAAAGGAGCTGGCGGCAAAGGTGCACCTTTCCACCACTCCTGTGTTTGAGCGGATGAAGCGTCTGGAGAGGGAAGGGTTCATCAAACAGTACGTGGCGGTGCTGGATGCGGAGAAACTGGGCCGTGGTTTTACGGTGTTCTGCTCCGTGAAACTTAAGCAGATGAACCGTAGCGTGGCGCGGGATTTCATATCAGTCATCCGTGACATCCCTCAGGTGGCGGAGTGTTACAACATATCCGGAGAGTATGATTACCTGTTAAAGATCCAGGCTCCGGACATGAAATACTATAATGAGTTTATCATCAACGTTCTGGGAACCATAGACGCCATAGGATCAATCCTCTCATCCTTTGTGATGGACCAGATCAAGAATTCCCATGCAATCTATCTGTAGTTGCCGTTGAATGGAAGTGCTTGCCCCACAATGACTTATGCAAAAGCCCCTATGCGATTTTACATAGGGGCTTTTGTGTAATATGCTGATTGACAGTTGTTTACATTTCACGGACGTTAAGCTTGTAATCCGTTGAAATGCCGCCAAACTCCTCAAGGGTCATCAGCTGGAGGGTACCGGCCTTGTCGTAATCCAGGATTACGCCGGAATAGCCTTTGGGTGAAGGCTTTTTGACCTTGAGTTCCACGTGCTTGCCTCCGTTCTTGCCGGCGGTCACGGTGCAGGTTGCATCCATCTCCTGGGCAATCTTTTCATATTCACCGGTGCAGCTGTAGAGAAGGGCGTTGCGCTGAAGAGCAACCGTCTTGTTGGTCTTTGAATCAATTTCTGCCTGGACGCCGCGCATGTCCATGCGTACCTGGCTTCCATCAATAATGAAATAGTCACCCTCCGGGTTGGAGTACATCATGACCAGCTGGTCCGGGGCGGTGAAGGTGATATCACCAGCGCTCTTTATGGTTTTCTTTGAGACCTTCAGGGTCTTTACCTGTTCAAATGTTCCGCTGAAATTCTGTGCCCCTGCGGTAATAGCGCACAAGAGCATGGCAATTGCTAGTATTTTTCTCATAACTTGCTATCTTTGCAAAACTAATACCTGCAAAGGTAAGCATTTTTTACAACTTTATGCAATTACAAGTTTCTGACAACCTTAATCTAGTCATCAAATACGCTCGTGAAGAGGCTATGCGTACGGGTAGCTATGGTATCGGCCCGGACCATCTTTTCCTGGGAATTATACGCCAGGAGGACAACGAGGCCTTCCGCACGCTGCAGAATCTGGGCGTGGAGCCGGCAGAGCTAAAGGCCTTCATAGACCAGCGCATCTTCACCAACGAGACTATTCCGTATGACCAGATAGACAATATCAACTTCTCACGCCAGGCGCAGAACGTGCTTAGCATTACGGTGATGGAGGCTACAAGGCTCAAGAGCCCCAGGGCCGAAACACATCACCTGCTGCTGGCCCTTTGCCGTACTACGGAAAGCTATGGCCAGGCGTACCTGAGGGCACGCGGGGTAGATTACGGCCGCCTGCTTGCAGTGATGGAGGACGAGGGTCTCCTCAAGCCTGCAGACCAGGCGGGCGCACCGCAGAACACCCAGCCTAGCCAGGGGCCTGAAGATGAGCCCAATGCAGAGAAAAAACTGGACATTGAGGAGTTTGCATACGATCTTACACAGGCCGCCAGGGACGGAAAACTGGACCCGGTGGTCGGCCGTGACACTGAGATTTCACGCGTAATACAGATCCTTGGCCGAAGGAAGAAGAACAATCCCATGCTCATCGGGGAGCCGGGCGTTGGTAAATCGGCCATAGTGGAGGGCATTGCGCTTAAGATTGCGTCCGGGAATATATCGGCCGCACTGGCCAAAAAGCGCATCCTGTCGCTGGACATTGCGTCCGTGGTGGCCGGTACAAAATACCGCGGAGACTTTGAAAAGCGCCTCAAGACCATCATCCAGGAGGCGTCGGAGAATCCGGACATAATCCTTTTCATTGATGAGTTCCATACTATTGTGGGCGCCGGCGGTGCCTCCGGAAGCCTTGACGCCGCCAATATGCTCAAGCCCGCGCTGGCCCGCGGAGAGTTCCAGTGCATTGGGGCAACCACGCTGGATGAGTTCACAAAGATTGTGGAAAAGGACGGCGCTCTTGACAGGCGTTTCCAGAAAATAGTTGTGGAGCCTACGGACGTGGCCCAGTCAATTGACATACTCCGCCATCTCAAGCCCAAGTATGAGGAATTCCACGGTATAACATACTCGGACGCTGCCGTAGAGGCTGCCGTAATCCTCACCAACCGCTATATCACGGACAAGTCCCTGCCGGACAAGGCCATCGACGCAATGGACGAGGCGGGCTCAATGGTGCGCCTGGCCCTTTCCAAGAAGAAGGGTGCCTCCAACGTGGTTGAGGTGGAGGATATCGCCACCGTAGTATCCAAGATGACGGGCATACCCGTGAACAGGGTGGCGGAGAGCGAAGGCAACCGCCTTGTCAAGATGAGGGACCGCCTGAGGGAGCGCATTATCGGCCAGGATGAGGCCGTAGATACTGTTGTAAAGGCTATCCAGAGGGGGCGCGCCGGGTTGAAAGACCCTCACAGGCCAATAGGCGCCTTCCTCTTCTTTGGTCCCACCGGAGTTGGAAAGACCCAGCTTGCCAGGTCTCTGGCCGATTATCTGTTTGACAGCGAGGACAACATGGTGCGTCTGGACATGAGCGAATACATGGAAAAATTCAGCGTCTCA
>JAEEGL014165290.1_pt1 | contig 11781 bp, 8 predicted proteins | sample 9134231 | NCBI WGS metagenome assembly JAEEGL01 (sample SAMN16246548, study PRJNA631951) | gut metagenome | biome: gut microbiome; feature: rumen; material: fiber-attached | host: Bos | place: Iran: Karaj | collected 2018-10
AAGCAGATTAAGACTCTCAATAAGTTCGCTGTTCATTTTGTTTTTTCCCTTTTCCTTTCTTTTTTAAAAATCCAGTGTCAGCCTGATCTGTGAAATATCACTTCGCTGCCATTCGGACGAACTTTCTGTTTCGGTATCCGCGATCGTGATCTTGTCCTTGTCGTAAGCCTTGAGGATTCCCGTCACGGATTTTGCTTTTATCTCTTTTTCCTTTTCAATGCCGATAACCTGCGGCTTGTAAAAAGAGAGTTCAACTTCTTCTCCCAGGGACTTTTCGAGATGCCTGTCCTTGGTAAGCGCCCTGCCGAGTCCCGGGCTTGAAACTTCCAATATGTACTGATCGTTGATCAGTCCGGAATCATCAAGCACTTTTTCAAAGGCACGGCTCACGTTCTCGCAATCATCTATGGTAACTCCGCCTTCTTTGTCGATATACGCACGAAGGTATCTTTCACCGTTCTCCAGAACATATTCGACATCATAGACCGTAACGCCGAAGCTTTCCGTGACCGGTGTAAGGAGTTCCTCTGCCTTAGCGGCAACCACATCGGATTTGCCCATTCGCACACCCCCTGCGGAACAAAACTGTTCCTAACAAACAAGTAAGAGTGGCACTTGGCCACTCTTACATCAATTACTTAACATAATGTATACCACTTACGGGGCATTGTCAAGCGAAAAAGCCCTAAATTCCGCGATTTTATACGCCGGTTTAATATCCGTTCGGGGTTCCGCCCGCATAAGGCTGCCTTGTGATCGATGTCAGGTAATCCTTGTACTGCCTGTAATCCACGAATCCCGTGAGATTTCCGATCTCCTGATACCTGTGGAAATACTGCTTGCTGAAGACTATATGGCACATCTTGGGAACCTTCTTGAAGGTCTTGACGATGGCCTCTTCCGATCCGTAGATATTGAAGATCTCGTAATACATCAGGAAAGGATTGATGAACATCTTCTGAGCGGGAGTGCTGTAGAGCGGGACCTGAAGGAGGTCCTTTTTGCCGAATAACGGCTTGACAAGATATGTCGCTCCCTGTTCCGATACCATCCAGAAACGGTCCCACTTACGCATTCCCTTGATATTGGGGATGGGTCTCAGAACGTAGACGGGAATGACCATCTGTACATTCTTACCCGCAAGGAAAGCCCTGACCTTCTCGGGAACCTTCTTCTCCGTAAGAATGGGAATATTTGCATCGTAGCCGCCGAAGACCCTCTTGAAGATGGTCTTTACATAGATGTTCTCAAAATACCTGACTGCCATATATGCGGTCCTGAAAAGGAATGCGGAAACGATCACAACCACACCCGCGATGATAAAGAAAAACCACGGAATATATATCGCAAAGAGGATAAATATCCAGATAAGTGCAAGCTTTCCGAAAACGAAAAGGAATGAAACAAAAGGAACGACCGTGCATACCGGTACCATTATGATATCCAGGAGCGAGAAGGTGTAATGAACCAGAAGATAAATGATCATCGCAACGATCAGGATCACGAAACAAGCGAGCGCACTTATACCGAGCTTGAAGGTCCTGCTTACCGCTCCCGCGGCATGAACCTTCATGGAAGGATCGGTCGTCATGATCAGCTGTGAAAGCAGAATGATGACCATAAGGATGCCGTTTACTTTTTTCTGTGCGGATTCGATGGACGTTCCGATCGCATTGGTCTTGCTGAAGGATTTAAGAAGGATGGGAACGCCGAACCATACAAGAAGGGCAATGCTCACATATTTGTTTTCGAATATGCCGAACGAAAAACCCGAAAGCTTGCTTATTACGGGAACGCCGTCTCCGACACCCGATGCGGCTCCGAGAGCGGATGCACACATGATGATCATTACCCATGATATGTCTATTCCGTTTAAGAATCCCGTAGATACCACGGGGGCGAGAGCCTCGCCGAAAGATCCGCCGGCGCCCGCGACAACGGTCGCACCGTCAATATCGATCGCATTAACGGCCGTAAGCCTGCCGAAAAAGATCATGGAAAGCACCATGCAAAGAGCTATACAGAATCTTATATATCCTTTGTTCTCTCGGTAAACCTGAGCCAAAAACTGTCCGTATGACATTTCGTTATCCTCATATACAAACAATCAAAAAACCTGCAAAGAATATTTTACACAAAGTTGGCTGCACTTGCATCATTTTATTGCATATATCACCGGAGATGAGAAAAAGCTGCCGCGGGTATGCGGCAGCCTTTTTGTTTTATTTTCTTGTGACCCTGTATTCGTAAAACTCACCGGGATTAAGAACAACATCTGCGGTAAGCTCCGTTACGGGTCTCATATCCTGTCTGAAGGTTCTCTTGGAAAGTTCGATATTCTTTTCTCCCTGTATGTAGGGGGCAAAGAGTTCCGTAAGTTCGGCTTCATCACCCTGAATATGTATCATTGCGCGGACGGGATGTGCATGACCCGTGACATGTGCATAGAGGATCATGACATCGTTGTCATAATGGAATACCGAAACATTGGGCGCACTCACATATACACCGTTATAGTTCAGTTCGGCCTTGACGGTATCCATCGCCCAGGCGGGGATCTTCGAAAGGTCCGAAGGATTCTCCGGAGTGTTGATAAGATACATTCTTCCCTCACCGTATGTATCCCTCAGGAAAAGAGTCGAATGGTATTCGCCCGCGCCGCCGTTTAAAAGCGACCATGACAGATTGTTCGAATGCTGTACATCGGCAAAGAGTATGGGCTTTACTCCTTCAAGATATCCCGCCCTGTCATCGGTCTTGTAATATCTCGTCACGGAAAGCTTTCTTCCGGTGTGATATGCGCTGCTTATCTCCTTCCATTCCTTCTCGGGAGAATTTGCCATGAAGCCCGTTGTGACAAATGCCTTTCCTCCTTTTACGAGGAAGCTGCCGAGCTTATCGAAAACATCGGGATCGCAGAGTGAGCTCTCCGTAAGAAGTACGCTCCCCTCCTCGGGGAATATGGGAGTCGGATTGAGTGCGAAGCCCTGCATTCCGAGGAAGTCCTCGATATGATTCTCGCCTTCGGATGCGTGGGGAATATATGCGGGTATGCCGACGGGCTTTCCGGTCTTGTCGAGCATACGGTCGATCCTCTTAAGCTGAAGTCCGAGAGGTGTTACGAGTTTGTTCTCGAACAGATCGGTCCACTGGAAAAGAGTTATCTCCTCGGGCTTTGCAAATGCGGACAGATATCCCTGCTCGAGATAATCGTCGATCGGCCAGCACTGATATGTATCAAACCAGGTTCCCTGATTCCTTCCGTCCGATGCTTCGTCCATCCATCTTACGAGACTGTAGCTGAGGTAAGTGGGAAGATGCTGGTCCTGGTATGCGCTCGCTCTTGTCTCGGTTCCCGTATAAACTCTGTCGAAGATATCCTTTTCGACATCGGGTCTGTATCCGGTCGCATGATATGATTCCCTCCAGTTGGGGAATTTGATTATCATCTTAACGTCCGGGTTTACTTTCTTTGCGGGACCTACGATGAGATTCTCGGATACATCCTTCATCAGGTCGCGTCTGAAATCGGTCCACGATCTGTCGCCCTTTGCCTTTATGCATTCTTCGCAGGTGCAGTTTGTAAAATAAAAATCATCAAGGATGACCTCGTCAAAAAGCTCAGCGGTATATTCCGAGATCTTCTTTATGTGATCCCTCATGCCCGCATTCGTATAGCAGAGCGTTCCGAAAAGTCTCTGCTTTTTCTTATCGTCTTCGGTCAGGGGAGGACATACGGTGGTAAGTCCGCCGGACACTTCGACACCCCTGCTCCTGAAAAAATCGGTTATCGTACGGATCTTGTTCTTATCGACAAGAACGGGGCCTCTGAACGGCTCCAGATAAACTTTGTCTATTCCGACATATTTCTCTATGAAGTCATACTGCTCTTCAAGTGTTTTAAGATCCATACGGTTAAGGATCTCTGCGACACAGTAGACAGTCACTTTGAAGTTTTTAAAGTGTCCCATGATAACGGTGCCTCCATCTTCCGCCCGGCAGGCTGAATTTATTTGCATCATCCGCGCCTTCGCTTTCAAGGAGCGGTATCAGATATTTTGCAAGGGCATAGGCATTCACAACGAGTGCACCCACCCACGCACTTATCTCGGCGTAAGCGGTTGCCCCGAATCCTATCCTGCCCATAAAGAATGATATCACAAAAACCCTTAAGACCATTTCCAGAATACCCGAAGCCATCGGAAGCATCGGTTTGCCCATTCCCTGCACACAGTTTCTGACAACGAAAAGGGCATCGACAAATATGAGCATCATCCCGCATCTGGGCATGAACAGACAAGCAAGTCTTATCTGCTCACTGCCGCTCAGCAGGATTCCCGCGAGCATGCGGGGGAAGAAAACCATCAGCGATCCGAGGATTATGTAGGAGACCGCCGATATGGACAGGCTGACCTTAAGTCCTTCTCTGATCCTTCCGAATTTACCGGCACCGTAATTCTGTGAGGTATATGCACTCATTGCATTTCCTGCGGTCGATGCGGGATTCATGAAGAGGTTCAGATACTTGCTGCATGCCGCATAAGCTGCAGTATATACAACACCGTATCCGTTGACGAAATACTGAACCACCATGCATCCGACTGCGGTAATGGAATTCATGAATGCCATCGGAAGTCCGTTCGCGAGAAGTTCGGTATAAACCTTCCTCTCGTTAAAGAAGTGCCGCTTTTCGAGTTTTATGACAGGCATCTTCGCAAGTCTGCTCAGACAGAAAGCCGCGGAGATGACCTGGGAAATGATCGTGGCGATCGCAACGCCCTCCACTCCCATCTTCATTCCGAAGATGAAAAGACAGTTGAGCGATACATTGAGTACCGATGAAATGACTATTGCCTTCAAAGGTGTCTTGCTGTCACCGAGTGCCCTGAGCACCGCACCGGAAATGTTATAGCAGATACCGGTGGCAAGTCCGCCGAAGATTATATATCCGTACTTAAGGCTGTCGCCCATGATGATCTCATCGGTCTGAAGAAGCCTTAATGCAAAAGGAAGGAATATCACGCTGAGAAGTGAAAGAAGGATCGATATGACAGAGCCGAGTTCGATCACCGCAGCGATCCTTCTTTTCAGTTTTTCCGGATCACCCGCGCCGTAGCTCTGTGCGACGAGGACACCGAAGCCGTTTGCTATTCCGAATGAAAATCCGACAATGAGAAAGAAAAGCGATCCCATGTTTCCGACGGCGGCAAGGGCATTGTCCCCGAGTCCGCGGCCGACGATCCATGTGTCCGCAAAATTATAGAACTGCTGAAGCATACTGGTCATAAGAAGGGGCCAGTAGAACGACAGTATCAGCTTTGAAGGTTTTCCCGTTGTAAAATCCGTCTCACGGCTTTTCATATAATTCGTATAATCCTTTCCTTGCACCTATACTATGCCGTGAAAATAACAATTTTTATTATATTCTTGTTGAGTTTTGCCCATTTTTTGTTATTATTTAAATATGGACAGAAACTCCAAGGAAACCATCATATTCGATACCGCTTCATCCGTTCAGGTAACACGTGATGCAACACCGGAGATATTCCCGCCGCACTGGCATAATGCGGCAGAGTTCACCGTTGCATTAAAGGACGGATGCAGATACAAGATCGGTGATACAAGCTACAAGCTTAATACGGGTGATATCCTTCTCGTCTGGCCCGGACAGATCCATGAGACCGTCAAGATACCGGCAAAGGGTGCCGTCTTTATCCAGTTCTCTTCCCTCATACTCGAGAACAATATGGACCTTCTTTCCATTTCGGGATTTCTGTACGACCACCATCTGATATCTGCAGAGGAAAATCCCAAGCTTGCAAAATACATTTCGAACAAGATCCTGGAGATAGAAAAGATCCATTCATCGGGTGATACTTTTTCGGAAACAAAATGCAAGGGAAAGATATATGAGATCCTTTTGAAGCTGGGTGAGATAATAGTCACCGAGACCGGATATGATTCAAATACGGACGATCCCGCCAAATCCGGATGGCAGTACATTCACGCGGCTTGCAATTATATCGCGGAGAATTCCGCAAACGATATTTCACAGACGGTTGTTGCGGACCACATCGGGATCAGCACGTTCTATTTTTCAAAGCTGTTCAAACAGTACATGCACACCTCGTTCCCCGCATACCTGGCAAGTATCCGCGTAAAGAGTGCGTCATCCCTTCTTATGGACAAAAACCTGTCGATAACCGACTGTGCCTTTATGTCAGGCTTCCAGTCGACCACAACATTCAATAAAGTATTCCGTGAAGTAACGGGATATTCTCCCAGAGATTACAGAAAGCTTTACAGATAACCCTGCGTTTTAAAACCGCAGGGTTTATTTATAGACAAAATCCGAAAAGGCGGCACTTCCTCCCGCGGATAATTCAGACATCATAAAGAGACCGAAACGGCATCCCGTGAAGTGATCAAGCCTGAACCTGAGCTTTTGGTCACTTCCTATTTTTTTCTTTTCACCGTTTATATATGCAAAGCACTGCACATAGTCGGGCTCCGCAGGTGACGAAGCGAAATGCGCAGATACGGATACCTTAAGTGAGGATCCTTTTATCTCTGTCTTCTCCATGCACTGTGCCGGTTCTTCGCCGAGCTTCCATATATCGCCGGAAGGATTGGTGTATGAACTCATCACGGCATAAAGCTTTCCGTTTTCCCTGCGGATGCCGGCAAGGGCATAATCGCCCTGGAACGCGGACAGTCCCGCAAAGTCACCGTCATTAAGTAACGATCCGTCTATTGTGACCTCAGCTTCGCATTCGGGAAATGACATTTTCTGTGTGAGGATATTCTTTGCATGGAAGATATTTCCGACAGTCCTGTCGGTTTTGATCATCAGTCTTCCTTTTTCCGGATCGGTGCTTACAAGTTTTAAGTCCGGCTCATGGTTAAACTGCCAGAAGCTCTTAAAACCAAAGCAGCCGTAATGAACGGAATCTTCTTCAAGTCTCTTCGCGGGATCGTATCTGAAATCATCGCTTCCGATGAGCGGAGCGTATGAATGATCTTCCCTGAAACTTTCAAGTGAAAAATCCGGAAGTGCTTTTCCGAATACGGGAACCGCCTTGCCGTTTTCTTCCTTCCAGGTAACGGGAACCAGTACGGGAATCCTTCCTATTGCTCCCCTGTCCTGGAAAAGTATCGAATTCCATGTTCCTTCGGGACCTTCGACAATGCCGCCCTGCGCTATTCCGGAATTTCCGAATCCGAGGTCATCTTCATAGATCTCCCCTCCGGTGAATTCGCCTTCGAGGGAATCGGATACAAAGCAGCCTTCCGTTCTTTTCCATTCGTTCCGTTTCGAATGGATCAGGAAGAGATAATATTTTCCGTTTATCTTATAAAGATGTGAGCCCTCATATCCGAGATTCGGATTTCCTTTGTCGGAAACGATGAGACGGTGTAGCCCGCCCTCCTTGGGTCCGCTCATTTCTTCATTTAATTCCGTCAGATATATTTCGGTATTTCCGTAGACAAGAAATGATCTGCCCTCATCGAAAAGAAGTGAACAGTCATGATAGAAGCCTTCGATATAGCTTTTGGTCCAGGGACCTTCTATGGACGAAGAGCTGTACAGATATGTCTTCTGCGTATCGTTGCAGACAAAGACAACATAATATGTGCCTTCATGGAATCTGAGTGATGCGGCCCACATGCCTTTACCGTAGATATATCCGTCACCATCAAGGCACTGTGCGGGCGTGGAGTCAAGACGGTCATAAACAAAGGAAGCATGCTCCCAGTTTATAAGATCGTACGATCTTAATATCTCCGCTCCCGGAAAGAAATGCATCGATGTACTTATCATGTAGAAGGTATCATCCACACGGATAACATCGGGATCGGGCATATCAAACTTAAATATGGGATTGCTTCCTTTTATCATAAATCCTTCCTTAAGCTCTGAGCATTGATACGATCCACTCGGGGTCGGGTGTCTTCATTTCCTTATCGGCGGACATCTCTTCCATGATACCCTGAACGGAAGCCCAGAAGCACCTTGCCATCGTATCGGCATTGCCCTTGCGGAAGACGCCGTCCTTCTGTCCTTTTTTGATAAGCTTTACGGTCGGTGTCAGGGCATCGACGGAAAGTGCAAGACGTCTTGCTTCCTCGGGCATCCCCACTCTCCTGACCTGTGCCATGAAGACGAACATGTAGAAGACCCAGGGCTGCTCCTTTGCAAAAGAAAAAATGCTGTTTAAGAACATAGTCAGATATACATCGGGCGGGATCTTCTCATCATATGCAAACGAGCCGGGACCCTGCGTTCCCATCCTGACAAGTTCAAGAAGAAGTTCTTCCTTTGATGCAAAATAATGGAACAATAATCCCGTACTCATCGGGACGGCTGCGGCGATATCCGCGATCTTGGTATCGTAATATCCCCTCTCGACAAAGAGAGTGAGTGCCGTCATGAGTATGGCCTGTCTTCTTTCTTCTTTCTGTTCTTTTCTGGTCATATACCGTCCTCAGATTTCGATGGATCTGCCCTGTTTTTTGAGAATCCTCTGGACCGCGAACTTGCCGGAGATAACAGCAATGGGAAGTCCGCCGGGGCTCATCACCCACTGGCCCGCAACATAGAGGTTGTCGATCCCCTTTACTACGCCCTTGAATCTCATCTGCTTATTTCCGACGGTCGTAACAAATCCCATGTACGATCCGTGATAAGCATTACAATATCTGTTATAAGTCAAAGGAGACCATGAATCAAGAAGTTCGATCCTTCCTTCAAGCTCCGGGAACTCTTTTACGATCCTCTTTGTGATCTCTTCGGTAAGTTCAGCTTTCTTCTGCGCGTATTCTTCCTTACTCAGGCTGCTCCAGAAATCGTAATCCTCATCGCTCTGAACAAGGTTGGCCTGAAGGACCGCTCTTCCCTCGGGTGCAAAGCTCGGATCGTATGAATAATTCTTGACTGATATTCTGCGAAAGGTTCTTGTTCCGACAGTGATGGGATCGATATCAAAGAAGATCGTATCCTCACCGGAAAAGTCCGCGGGGATGGCATATGCAACCTGGAAGCCCGTGGTAACGGGATAAGCATCCCTTCTTTCATAGGCCTTAGCAAGTTCCTTGGGCATGTACTTTCTGTCAATGAGTCTTCCGAAAAGGAAATCGGTGTCGACCGCACTGATGACGTGGTCCGCCTTAACGATGCTTCCGTCCTCAAGTTTTATGCCCTCAGCCCTCTTTCCTTTTACAATGATCTCCTTAACGCCTGAGCCTGTATGGATCACACCGCCCATCTCCTTAAATCTGTCGGCGATGCGGAGTGACATTGCAAGGGAGCCCTTCATGGGGATGTTACCGTTTCCGCTCGTCATGGTCGCATATGATACAAGAAGCGAATATGCGGTGTACTCCTCGGGTAGGTAATCGGTCATAAGCTTGCGGATGACGGGGGACTTAAATCTCTCACCGAGCTGCTTACAATCGATCTTACCATATTCCTTCATGACCTTAGGCATATTTGCCATGCCCTTGCCCATCTCGATGTAATCCTTAATACCCATCATATCAAGGGGCTTGATCGAAGGTATAACGCACTCCTCTGCATATCTTACATATTCGATGAACTTTTTGATCTCTTCCTCGTCTTCGGGAGATTCTGCGATGAGTTCTTCCTGAGTCTTATCGAGATCGTTCCAGAGAGTCACTTCCCTGCCTTCGAACCTGCTTGAATAGAACTTGCTCGTCTTAGCATACTCGGTATTCTCATCAATGGCACCCACGGTCTTCCATACCTGCCAGAGTCCGGTCCCCCGGTCGGTACCTGTGAGCCAGTGGATGCAGTTATCGATGTGATAGCCTTTTCTGTTCCATCCCATGCACTCTCCGCCGACGATGGGGTTCTTCTCATAGATCTCCGCATCAAAGCCTTCCCTGAGAGCGTATATTCCTGCGGACAGTCCCGCGATGCCTCCGCCGATGATGATAATCTTTTCTTTATTTGCCTGTGACATTTTTATATCCTCCGTAGATTGAATTTGCGTTCATTGAATGTAAATTCAATATAATGCACCCGAAATCATTTGTCAACAGTTTTGTTGAATTTAAATTCAACGAAAATAAAACAGGCCACGGGAGTTCTTCCCGTGACCCATAAATGTCATATGAAACTGTCTATACAGCGATATACGCTCCCGCCTGCACCTTCCACATGCGTGCGTACTTTCCGCCCAGGGCAAGGAGTTCGTCGTGGGTTCCCTGCTCCGCGATCCTTCCGTCTTCAAGCATGATGATCCTGTCCGCGGTCCTGGTGGTGGATAACCTGTGTGAAATGAATACCACAGTCTTATCACCCGTTGCCGTGAGCATCGCATGATTGAGCTGATACTCCGCGATCGGATCGAGAGCGCTCGAAGGTTCATCAAGGATCATAAGTCCGGCATCCTTGTAGAACACTCTCGCAACGGCAAGCTTCTGTGCTTCTCCTCCAGACAGGTTCACACCGTCCTTTTCGAATTCGTTGGTAAGAGGTGTTTCGAGACCCTTTTCAAATCTCTCGACCCTTCCTATGAGTCCGCTGTCAGTAAGGGATCTTCTAACCTTTTCTTCATCGGCATTCTCCGGAACATCAAGGATGACGTTCTCCTTCACGGTACCGCCGAAGATCTTGAAGTCCTGGAAGACCGTACCGATGGTATCCCTGTATTTCGCGACATCGTAACTTCGTATGTCCCTGCCGTCCGCACGGATCTCTCCGGACTTTACATCGTAGAGTCTCATGAGGAGCTTTACCAGGGTTGTCTTGCCCGCACCGTTGTATCCGACAAGGGCGATCTTCTCACCCGGCTTTATATGGAGATCGATATCCTTGAGAAGCATATCTTCACTGCTGCCGTATGCAAATGAAACATTATTAAGTTCCATCTCCTTGGGTGACTTATCGGGAACAAGTCCTTCCCCGGATACGATCGAAGGCTCGTAATTCATGAACTTTCTGATCTTATTGATATAAAGGCTGGTCTCGCATGCGAAGGGATAGGTCTCCGAGAAGATCCTCATGCCCTCTTTAAGTCCGCCGAAGGATGCGTACAGAATGGCAACACTTGAGAAGGAAAGTCTTCCGAGGACCGCAGCCTGATACACAAGATAAGAAATGAAGATTACGTCGCTGATCATCGCATTTGAGACATAGCGCTTCATAAAACCGAAGAACCACTTTCTGAATGCGTATTTCTTTTCTACCCTGTAGACCTCGTCATTGGCCTCATCAAATCTCTTCTCAAGGACATCCGAGATGCCGGGATTGAGACGGATCTCTTTGGCGTAATCGCTGAGGTAATAGATCCTCTTGATGTAATCACGCTTTCTCGAATGAGGCAGGCTTTCGATCTTGACCTTATAGTTCTGCTTATTGTAAAGCTGCTCGAATGCAAAGGAAGCCACAAAGGAAATCGCAACAAACAGTATCGAAAGAGGATCCTTGATCAGGAAGAAAACACCTCTGGTAATGAATACCGTAACTCCGGACAGAACGCTCTTTACGAAATTGATGACCCTGTCGATCTGGTTGTCAACCTCGGAGATCGCAAGTACCTGCTCATTGTAAAATTCGGGATCGTCGTAGCATGCCAGGTCGACGGACCTTGCTTTTTCGTAGAGCATCATCTTGATCTTCTTGCGAATCTTGGGGCTTTCCCTGGGTGTGATATAATCACCCGCCCAGACTGTGTAGACCATGCCCAGCGTGATGAGCGCAGCGACAAGAAGTATGATGGCTCCCACTTTCCTGAAAGGATAACCGAATTCCGCCGC
>JAEEGL015718547.1_pt1 | contig 11781 bp, 1 predicted proteins | sample 9134231 | NCBI WGS metagenome assembly JAEEGL01 (sample SAMN16246548, study PRJNA631951) | gut metagenome | biome: gut microbiome; feature: rumen; material: fiber-attached | host: Bos | place: Iran: Karaj | collected 2018-10
AAGTTCCCTAAGAACAAGGTAGTTCAGTTCTACCTCCGCTACATCGCTCCACTTATCATCCTGGTAGTATTCATTGCCGGATATTTTGATATCTTTGGCAAAAAATAATTGAAGCCGAGATTAATCAGTATTATATAGAAAAAAAACTGATAAAAAGTATAAAAATGGCCGCCCGAGCAAACACGCAATCGGGCGGCTTTTTTGTTTAGCTGGCGGAGTTTTTTACAGGAACAGGCTCTTTTACAATTTCTCGAACCTGTTCTTCGGTCATCCCCAGCGATTTTGCTATTAGTTCAACAGAAGCACCGTTTGCAAAGAAGCTTCTGGCTGCTTCCATTGCCTTTTCTGCGGCACCTTCTTCTTTGCCTTCGCGGAAGGATTGGGACATATAATGTTTAAAATCCATAAACTGTTTTCTCCATTGCGTATTATGCTTTGCGTCTTCTACCAGTTTAGAGACAGTATCAGCAAAGGTACTGGTACTCTCATTGCTGGTAACTAACTTCATAAATGCTTTCTGTTCTTCATTTAATAATTTATCATAGTTTTTAGCAATAAAAAAGAGTTTGTATGCCCGGTCATTTAGTTTTAGCTCAGGTCTTTCAAGACAAATATTTTCAAACGAATACTTCGCAAGACCTTTACCGAAAATATCCGGAACACATATAAAGATAATATAACTTGTTTTAAGCTCTTTGTAATCACTTCCTGCATTCAAATCATCCAAATCCAGTGTACTTTGATAATATCGCGAGCGTTCCGGCAATTCTTGTGTATCAGTGGCCTGCATTTCAAGATTAAAGGCTTTATCTGAGCCTATGGCATAAACATCGAGCCGAATCCCTTTCTTGCCATAATCAATTTCGACATACTCTTCCTGTGTCATTTCAATATGATCGATTTTGATTTCAAGTAAAATCTCCAGTAACTGCTTACAGACATCCGGATTGTAGCGCATAACCTTATAAAATATAAAGTTATTAGCAATGGTTGCGTTTTTCCATTCTTCTTCCGGAGTAATTATATTTTCTTTTTCATATGAACACATACTGTGCCCTCCTTATAAAAGTGTTGAGAATAAAATTGATCTCACACTATATAAATAGAAGCACTTGAACGATTTTAGGAAGTCGTTTTGAAAAAAAAGCGAAAAAAACTATAAAAAATGGACCAATAAACTCGTTTCACAATATAGAAAAAAAATTTGCTTTAATTATAAAATTATATTATATTTACTGTGGTGGGTTCTTTAGAATTAATCTAGGGGATCTTTTTTTTTTGTGCATTTTTTGCTATAATTATTTGTTATAAAAATAGGGGAGTGTTTATAAAGTTAATAGAAAAATGTACCGAAAATAGAAGTTGAATAATAATCTATTTAAAAATGTTTCTTTGGATGAGTTATAAATGTGTCTTGCTAGAGGGGTATAACCATGAAGAAACTGAATGTTTTTTTATTAACAGTATTAACTATTTTCTTATCGATATCCTGCGAAATCGGCCTTGGTTCTGCGGTTGATACAGAGCCGCCTTCTATTGAAATAAGCAATCCGCCGGTAGATACCATTGTGCGCGGCGATTTTGCTGTTTGCGGAACCTGGAGCGATGACGGTTCTATCGCGAGTGTTACTGTAACCCTGACCAGAACAGATGGAATAGGCTCTCCTGTGACCACAGCGGCTGTAGTTTCTGGCGGGGAAGGCGGAAAAGGAACCTGGCGCGCCCCTATTAATCCGGCAGAAGCAGAAATTTTAGACGGTTCATACGAAGCTCTCGTTGAAATTACAGATGCGGCTGGTCACAAAACAACTCAGCCTAGAACCTTTGCTGTAGATAACACACCTCCTCTCATAGTATTACAGCGTCCTGGTACAAAAATCACAGAAACTCCAGATGCCTACGGACAAACCTTTACTCTTAATGGTATGGGTGCCGACGACAATTCAATCGACCACATCGACATCAATATTTACAGCGATGCAGACTGTACTACTCTGCTTAAAACAATAACGAAGTCCAATGTACCGCCAACAATTCAGCTTGATGTAGCTGTTTTTGAAGAAGGCGTGGAAAATGATTATGCGACAATTTACGGCAGCGCTACAAAAAACGGCGCTCAGACCCGCTATTGTACAATCACAGCCTACGATAATGCAAAGCGATATTCAGGAGACGGCGAGCAGACCGACGAAGACAAAAAGGGAAACTCAACAACTAATTATTATCTTTATGATGATATTTACGACACTGTTCTCGATCATTACACAATTAATGATGTTTACAAAATGCTCAGCGGCACTTACCTTCTTGCAGATACAAACCGCTCGGCAGACATCGTAACAAACGTAAAATCACTTTTAAATCAGTATAAAATAGAAAAAAGCAACTTCAGTCTGGACCCGGAAAACAGTCCGCAGTTCTTTGTAAACGGCCGTGACCCTCTTACAGGCAGTGCCGCAGACTTTGAAGGTTCAGACTATAATATAACTTCAGGTTCCAGCGTTGTAATTGAAGTTGCAACTGGTTTGGATGGAATTCCTCTTGAGCCAAGCTCAATTCGACCATATCTCTTGCCATGTATTGCAGGTGGCTTTACTCTTGCAGATGGAATTGATATTCCAGAGAATCGAATCTATCTTGCTGAGGCAGGAAGCGGTACAAAATCTGGAACTTCTTACAAATACACAGTAAATTTTGACCACACAACAGCATATCCTGGTGAAAAGTTCATTACTCTTGGCAGTGCCTATATAATCCGCGTGGAAGGTCACGATAAAAACGGTAACATAGTTCGTCCAAAGGGCGGTGAATACGGCTTTAAGCTTGCAAGTAATGGTTCGGCTCCAGGACTCACAGTTACTAGTCCTGCGAATGCACTTGCCCGTGTAAAGGCAAACGGCAGTCAGATTTTCAGCGGTATTGTTACCTGCCAGGACGGATTCCCGACAATTTCCATTAAAAACGGCGATACTACAATCTGGAGCAAAACCTTTGTTTCTTCAGACTTAGTAGTTGTAAACGGTGTAAATCAGTTCAACTTTACTTATAATTTAAGTTACGAGGGAGTAACTGAAAATAATCAGATTCAGTATACACTCGAAGCCAGTATAGGCGACCTCAAGACCTCTGTCTATAAAACTGTTATTTACGATAAAGATGCTCCAGATATTGATATAGGAAGCATTCTGCCTGTAGCCCAGAAATATAATGTGGCAGCAGAAAGCACTCAGCCGGAGTCAGGCGAGTACCTCAACGGAGTTGTAACCCTTAAACTTACTGTTACAGACGGTTATGATGTAATCGACACAAGCACAGAAGGAAAGATTCCTTATTTTGAAGTTATCGAAGTTGCAGATGATGCTGCTCAGACAGAAACAGTGAAGAATCTGTGGCTCAATAAAGTCGGCCTTACAAACGTTGATATAGTTTCAGAACCCAATTTCACAGACAAGCATTATATCAAAAAGCTTATAAATGCAAATATTGATATTGATACTACTGATATTCAGACCGCTACAGATACAGGCGACAAGAAAATCAAATTTAAGGTACATGCCTGGGATATGGCAGGAAATGAAAAAGTTTATACTTATCCTGTTCCTACGGAATCAAATCCTAATCCTTGTCTGATTGTAAGTCAGGAAACTGATAAGCCTGTAATTATTCCGGCTGGAGATTTAACCTTTACAAGATTTGCTTATACTTTAAGCAACGACAGTGATAATCCAAATCCTGTAAATCAGGATGAAAACAGAAAAACTCAAGTTTCTTCCGGTGGAAACATTCAGTTCTTTATTTATGATGATGATAAGATTGATACTTACAAAGTCTGGTGGGTTCCAATTGCAAGCAATAGTGAAACAAAAGAACAGGCTGCAAGCCGCATAGAATCCGCTGCGGAAGATACTACAAATAATAGAACTCCAACATACCGCCAGGAAACAGGTCTGTCATCAACAGAACTGACAAAATCTGTAAATGCAGAAAGCCAGGCAGGCTTCTACTGGTACAAGCTTTATGCTAAAGACAAGAATGGCAACGAAACTACAGTCGGACCTTTCATGATCAGGGTAACTACTCCGGCTCCTGTAATTACAAGAGTTACTGCTGTTGAAAGTGATTCTGATGTTGCAGTTGGAAAATATATTTCGACAGTTGGTGGCGAAAAAACAAAGTGGAAGAATAAGATTGAAATAAACAGCTCAGAAAACTCATTTACTCTGTTTAGATATAAGGCGCCGTCAAATCCGGATGAAGCAGCTCCTTCAAATCTTAATAATTACGAGCCGGTTCCTGCATATAACGAAACCAGTGGGGAAGGTTATATAGTAGATCCAGATAATGAAAAGATTTTGTACGATACAATAAAGAAAGATTCGACAATTACTTCAAGTGCTGGAGATATAACCTATTATTATTATGTAAAAGACGGTAACCAAAACCCAAGTAATACAATAGAATGTAACTGTCTAACAGACAGCGATGTTCCTGGTCTTACCATTATTAAGCCAGAAGCAGGTAAAACCTTTGAAAATTCAATAAGCTCTTCTCCATACCAGTTTAAGGGAACTGCACAGGAAAATAAGGCAATTTCTGGAATTTATTACAAAGTAGTTGCAGCAAATTCTGATGGAACATATACAGAACCAGCTGCTCCAACAGCAAATCTTGTCTCAGAAGCGGTTTGGACAGCAGCTGGCTGGAATTCCGTATCTACAGGTTTAAGCTGGGAATTCTATAGAAATATTGGTAGCGGTGAAAATTGCATAGCAGAAGGTAAGCATAAAGTTTACATGTATGTTGTTGATGCTGCCGGAAATGTTAGTGATGTAAATCTTTCTTCAGACGGTAAACAGCCATATGAGCTTGAATTCCATGTTGATACCGGCGTACCAACTGTAAGTTTTACAGAAACGTCAGCAGATGGAAATACAAACCCTGCTGCAAATACCTACAGAAATAATGACTTTACACTCGAAGTTTCAGCCGCAGATACTTACGGCCTCAAGCAGGTAGATATAAAAGGAAAAGTAACCTGGACAGGCGAAACTGCACCTGCAAACTGGGGAACTGCTTGTACAAGATATTATACTGATGAAGAGTATACATCAGCATTGACCTCAACTTCAACTTATGCTGCCGGAACCTATTACCTCAAGCAGACTGTATTTACATATACAGAAGGGGCAGAACGCGTTAATAGTGGCATCTACTCAAAAGTCTTTAAGGTTGGAAGCGAAAATACCGCCGACGCAATTCCACTTGCCGACGGAACTTACACCTTCTGGACAAGTGTAACAGACCTCGCAAACAAAACAACAACTTCAGAAGAAAGAAAGTTTACTGTTGATACTGAAAAACCGACAGGAACTTTGACTGCACCTGCGGGAAATACTGTAGGCGAGGGAGCTGCAGCTAAGACATGGTACAAATCTACTTCAATCAGATTTGAAATAGAGGTAGATGATCCAAATATTGATATCGTAGAAATCACAAAAGATGATATTAATGACACAACTAATACTCCAAGTTATGAACCGATGAGTCTTTCGAACGGAAAATATACTGCAACCCTTACAGACTTCACTGCAGGCGAAAAGACAATTACTGTACACATGAAAGACCGTGCATTAAATGAAAATACTACAAGTAAGACAATCTATATTGATTTGAATGTACCGGAACTTTCGGTAACTAATAAGCTTTCATATATGCCACCTGAAGGATTCAGTATAAGTGGAACAGCTTCTGATAATGGAACTGAAACAACTGCTTCTGGAATTGCTGATCTTATAATAAAAGAAGAGCACAGAAGTGGAACCTATGATGAAACAGCTGGCACCTGGAACTGGGCTGCCTGGACTACAACAGAAGCATCTGGAACTGACGGAGCTTCAAGCACCGCAACTGCTTCTTTGAACAAGCGTCTTCCATTAGGAACTACAGACAATCCAACTCCAAACCCACAGGAAGGTCAGTACAGATATACAATTACCCTCAAGGATAATGCAGGTAATACAGCCACTGATTCCTTCACGACAACTGTCGATACAACGGCGCCAACTTTGACCTTTACAAATCCAACAGGCAAAACTGGAACAAGTGCAATTAACAGTTCTCCTTATATGTTCTCTGGAACAGTAACAGAGGCAAATACAATTTCTGCAATTTATTATAAGTTAGTTCCAGCAAACTCTGATGGAACTTATACAGCTCCGACAGCACCATCTGGAAATGTAAATTTAATGGATTCTGCTGTATGGACAAGTGCAAGTGAGGGCTGGACTCCGATAACTGCAGAAAAAGACTGGTCGTTCTATAGAGATATAGGTTCAACAACAGGGGCAATCTCCGAAGGCAAATACAAGATTTACATGTATGCCCTCGATGGCGCCGGAAACTTAAGCGATGGTGATACAACAGCAAGCGGCAAACAGCCATATGCTTGTGAATTCCATGTTGATATGGCAGCGCCTGGAAATACGATTAGTGCTCCTAATTCAAATACTTACAGGAACCAGGGCTTTAGTGTAGGAACAACTGCAACAGACTCTTATGGCGTGGAATCTATAGAACTGAAAGGATCTGTAACACTTTCTGTTCAGCCTGAAAATTGGGCAGACATTTGTTCAAATTATTATTCAGATGAGGGTTGCCAGAACCCGGCAGAATCAAGTTTTACTGCCGGAACATATTATATTAAAGATATTAAAACAGTAACTGCTGCAACTCCAGTTACCAGTGAAACTTATTCTAAGACATTCAGTGTTGGCAGTGTAACAACTCCAGCTGAAGCTATGTTGCTTGCAGACGGAACCTATAACTTTACAGTAACAGTAAAGGACCTTGTGGGAAAAACTACAAGTGAAACAAGAAACTTTACTATAGATACATTAAAACCTGAGATTGAGAATTCTTTACAGGTAAAAGGAACAGCCTGGTCTGCCACAAATTATTACAAAGACACAACTCTAAAGATGAGCGGTAATTTTACAGATGCAACTTCTGGAGTTGATACACTGTATTACTATGTTCAGTATCCTGGAAGAGCTGCTCCAACTGATACAAACGACATTACCGGTACAGCCGTTGACACCGTAAGTCTTTCTCAGAATCAGACAGACAACACAAAATATGACTTCAACTTTACGGTTGTTGATTACAAAAATAATACTTACTCAGAAACAGACCATACAAGTACAGCAAATACTCTTTACATTCAGGCTGTAGACAAGGCCGGTAACAAGAGTGCAGTAACATCTTACAAAGTAAACGTAGATACAACTGCACCAGAGCTTGAGACCAAGTTCTATAAGATAGCTGGTGATCCTAAGCCTGTTTCTAGTACCGTTTATGTAAAAGCAGGAGCAACTACAATCACTATCTATGGTAATTACAAAGATGTTGAAAGTGGTGTAAAAGAACTTGCAGCGTTTAAGGTGGGAGAGACAGATGTAAGTACAGAAAATGTATCCGTAACTTATTCTTCATCTGTACTGACAGATGAGACATCAAGTATTCCGGCAGATACTGCCTTTGCTGCTTATAACTCTGAAAATGCTAAAAAAATCCGTTCTTTCAAAGCAGTATTAAATCTCAATAGTAATGCAGGAAAACTTGAATTTGAAGGCCGCAATGGAACTTATACTGATGGCTCTAATGACGGCAAGAAGGCTGAAAGTCCATTTACAATCAGAATTGATAGTGTAATGCCAAGCTTCTCAAATATCATCAGTATAACACCTACAAGTAACACTGTTGCTTACAAAAAGACCGTTTCTGGAATAGACAATTATTATGTAAACAACTCAAGTGGAACAACCTTTACCTTTGCAGGAATTGCAACTGATAATTTTGGAGTTGATTCGGTTAAGCTTGAAATTCTTAAGCCTAAGTTAAATGAAAGTGGAGAACTTGATCTTAGCACTGGTAATGTCGTTTACGAAACTCATGGAGACATCCTGTCTAGAACAGGAGAACAGGCTTCTGAATGGAGTTTTGAAAGCATTAATTTGACTGACCTTTATGGTACACCTGAGGTTCCTTCTAAAGCTATTCTTACTGTAACCGATGTTGCAGGTAATGAAACAGAAAAAGAATTAAAGCTTATATTTGATACTAAAGCACCTCGTGCAATGCACTGGGCAGATTCAAAGAATAAGGATGTTTACTTCCGAATTGGTAACGCAGATAATGAAAGACAATCTACAGATACAACTTCTGGTGATTACAATAAGGTAGAAACTGGAGAAGCCTGGGATGGAGACCTTGATGTAGGTGTTGGAAGTAAGTATGCCTTCGGTTCTTATGGTAAAGACAGTACAATTGAACTTCGCGGAACCTTTGAAGAAACAGGCAGTGGACTTAAAGCTGTACACTATAAGATTTTCAGTGCAATACCCGATTCAGATGCAATCAGTAATTTGGGAACAACTGCTAACCCTTACGATGGTGATATTGCTGTAATTACTGGAGAAGGTGAAACAAGACGTGTTCCTTATAATGTTAGCGCGTCGACAAAAGCTTTAATGAATGTTACAAGTAATTTCCATGATCAGATTCCTGGCTTTAATGGAGATAATAACTATCTTGTGCTTGTCGCAGAAGATAATGTAGGAAACCTTGCCGTAGATACACTTGCTGTTTATGGTGGGCCAGATGCAAATCCAGAAACTGGAGATAGTAAGTGGAACTCTGCAGATCATAATACTGAAACAAAATACTTCTCTCTTAACAAGGATACAAAAGTTCCTGTAATAACAACTACAACTTCTACTCAGGTTACAGCTGGAACTAAAGTAATAACTGTTACAGGTACAGTCAGCGACGCTGATGCCGGCGTAAAGTCTGTTACAGTTTCTATAGATGAAACAATCAATTCTCATACAATTACCTATACAGATGAAGCCACAATTACTGCTACAAGTACTGAAAACGAAGTAACTAAGGCTGGAAGCTGGACAGTTACAATTCCTGCATCAACCTTTAATATTGAAGGTGTTAATGAAGGAAACGTTACTGTTTATGCAACCGCAAAAGACTATGCCGGTGCCGGTAACACTAAAACTATTAGTGCCGCAACTGTAATAATTGATAAGCGGGGACCGGAACTTGTTATTGATACAGACCGCATAACAGATGCCGATGAAACAAGAGAAGGAAAATATGTAAACGGTACAATAAACATTAAGGGTACCGCTTCAGATACAAATGGAATCAGAACCGAAGTCACTGGAGCTCAGACCCTTCAATTGTACTATATAACTCCAGCCGCAGCCGAAGACGGAAGTTATGCCGTTCCTTCATCAAGTGTAACATACGGAAATGACGAAACTCCAACAATTCCAACTGAAATTGAAAAGAGCACAACAGCAACTGATTCAGCAACTAAATGGATTGCAATAAGCACTGCCAAGGCAGCCCACTCTGCAAACTGGACAATTCCATTAGATACCACAGCCATTGCATCTGGTACGACAATTAAAACAGCCTTTTTAATTGTAGAAGGTTATGATGCAGCAGGAAACGTTGGATATTCTGCACCTGTAGAAGTTATTGTTGACCAGGATACAGACCGTCCTGTAATTACACTTTCAAATCTCACTTTGCAGACTACTGGAACTTCTTATCTTAAGAATTCTAAGACCCTTTACCTTTCTGTAAAGGATGATGATGGTGTTGATTTTACAAAATATACAATTGATAATGGAACGTTACAGAACTTTAACGGTTCTTCAATTGTTATAAACGGTGAGGGAAGTCATACGATTGTATTCACTGTAAAAGATAAGGCTGGACAAACATTTACTTCAAGTGCAACTACTACTCCAACTCCTAAAATTACAGACGGTACAACAACTCGTTCAGGTAATCTCTTATTCAACCTTGCTACAAAGGCACCAGAAGTTAAGAATATCGAATATTCAGTATTTAATGCAAAGGAAACTGATACTTCTGCACAGTGGAGCGACTGGGGTTCTAGCGCAGGAACTGTTGGAGGAAGTAAATATACAAAAATTAAGGTTCGTCTTAAGGCTTCTTCTGCACAGTCTGTAGCTTCTGTTACCGCAACTTATAATGAAACTCCATATACATTTACTTGTAATGATACAGAACATGATGATGAAAATGAGCATTGGTGGATTTCACCAGAAATCACAGTAGGTACAACTCTTAACGGTAAGCAGAATATTGAACTATCTGTAAAAGATGCAATCCCGGAAGATCCAATGGAGAGTACACCAAGTGCTGCTATAGAAGTGGATAATACAGCTCCAGTAATAGATATAACAAAACCATCTTCTCTCATTGGTCAGGCTGAAACTATTAAAGGTGATGTAAACGAAGATGTAATCATGTACTATGCGGTTTCAAGATACTGCAAACTAAAGGATGACGGAACTCCAAATGAGGATGACTTGTATGAAGTTGATGATGTAATTCCAAATTCTGAAACGAACTCAAAGACCGCTTCAGATGGAACTGTTCTTGCAACTAAATGGACAGAACTTGTTTGCGAAGATACAGGTACAAAATGGTATGTTTACTTTGATGATAAACTGGCAACCGGTTCAACTACGGAATATGAAACAGACCATACTGCTAAGCTCGGTACATACCTTACAGAAGAATATCTTGGAATAACAACAACAGATGATGTTGCTTCAACAACAAATCCATATGAATCGCGAACACCTGTTTATTTCTGGATTAAGGCTATTGATAGTTGTGGAAATGAAAAAATTGAAAAGAAGAAACTTGATATTGATCCTCAGGGTGAAAGACCTGTTGTAGAGATTTCTTATCCTGAAAATGAGGTAAAAAATGGTGTCAGCGAAGTACCTACTCTTGGTGGTACAATCCGTATGACTGGTACAGCAACAGACAATAATTCTGCAAAGTATGTCTGGGTTCAGATAGACCGTGATGGAAATGGTTTCAGTCAGGAAGATCTTACACACCTTAAAGATAATAATTATAAGATAGGTAGAATAAGTACAAATACTCATCTTACAGCAGCTCAGGTTCCAACTAATCTTGGTGATGGCGCAAATGCCGCTGCAGACTATGGTATTATGGTTGATGTAAAAGGTACTGGATGGGGACAAACCATAAATAGTGATGGAGAATTCAACAATACAGGTTCTACTGCAACTATAAAGATTACTGTTTATGCTACCGATGCTGATGCAACACCACATAAGAGTCTTCCTGCAACACAGTCTGTAATTCTCGATTCCCGTATTCCTTATGTTGAACAGTCTAGTCTTGAGTTTGTTCAGTATAATTCTTCGGGTGTCGTAACGGCTCGTAAACCATATACTCAGGATGCAAGAATTTCTGGTATATGGTATCTTACAGGAAATATAAAAGACGATGACTCTGGTATTGCTAAGATAAAGCATAATGGTTCAGAAAGAATCTCATCAACAGGTTCAGAATATACTACTTCTTCTGATCCTAACTACTGGTTCAAGAAAATTGAAAAGACTGTAAATGGTAATACGATGTACGATTACCAGTTCAGTGTTCCTCTTGGCAATATTACTCCAAATTCTGTTGGAACAGATACTGCGTCATTTATTATTACAGAAAATGTAGGAAACGGATCGGAAATTCAGCCAAGTTACTCAGTTGTTTATGATAATAAAGCACCTGAATTAATTACCGACTCAGATAATAATCTTGGAAATCTTGAACATAATGTTCAGAACAGTAACGGCTGCTATACCTCTGGTGCAATTGCAGCGGAAACTGCAGGGGGAGGAGGAGAGAATGCAA
>JAEEGL011325432.1_pt1 | contig 11780 bp, 7 predicted proteins | sample 9134231 | NCBI WGS metagenome assembly JAEEGL01 (sample SAMN16246548, study PRJNA631951) | gut metagenome | biome: gut microbiome; feature: rumen; material: fiber-attached | host: Bos | place: Iran: Karaj | collected 2018-10
CTTTCCGCGAGACGGGCGGCGAGATAATCCGCGGCGAGGCCGGTGTTGCCGTAGACGGTCGAATAGGCGATGAGAACTCCGTTCGTCTCCGGCTCGTAGGAGCTCCAGCGGGAATATTTTTCGAGCATGTAGGCGATGTTCTTTCTGATCACGTGACCGTGGAGCGGGCAGATCATTTTTATATCGAGAGCCGCGGCCTTGCCAAGGACAGCCTTCACCTGCGGGCCGTATTTGCCGACGATGTTCGTGTAGTAACGGCGGGCTTCATCGATGTTTTCGGCAAAGAAGTCGGCCTCATCGTTGAACAGCCGCCCGTTCAGCGCTCCAAAGGTGCCGAAGGCGTCTGCGGTGAACAGGGTCTTGTCCGTCAGGTCATAGGTCATCATCACTTCGGGCCAGTGCACCATCGGGGCCATGACAAAGGTCAGCTGATGGCGCCCGACGGAAACGATATCGCCTTCCTTTACCAGATCAACTTTGTCCGAAAAGTCAGTGAGGAAGAACTGCCCCAGCATGGTTTTGACTTTCGCGTTGCAGAGAATGCGTGCCTCGGGATAGCGCAGCAGCAGGCTTTCAATCGTGGCGGCGTGATCAGGCTCCATATGGGAGATGAGAAGGTAATCCAGCTTCCGCCCGCCAAGAGCGTAAGCCACGTTTTCAAAGAAAACTTCATACACGGCTTTGTCAACCGTGTCGAACAGGACTGTTTTTTCATCCAAAAGGAGATAAGAGTTATAACTGACGCCTTCGGGAACGCCGTAAACCCCTTCAAAGCAGAAGAGGCGGCGATCATCGGCGCCGACCCAGATCAGGTCATCATGGATTTTTCTTGTGCAATGCATGAAAGCTCCTTTCCGTCCGCGGTTCGGCGGACCGTGCACTGAGAATGTCTTGTATCATCATTATAAAAAAAACTGGTTGTACATGCAATCATTTTCTGATAAAATCCAGTCAGTTTTTCAAGAGGAGGAACCGCTATGGCAGAGAAAAGATTTGCGGGAGTAGACGGAAGTGTCGATGCCCCTGAGGTTACGGCCGACTTTGACAGTGCACAGGTATTTGAACGCCTGCGAGTCGGGGAACTGGGCGTTTATTTCCGGGACGGGCTGAAAACCAGGTTTATTCCCTATGCATATATCGACCGGGCATTTATCCGGGTTCAGGAAACGCGCAGCCGCATGTGCTGCGGCCAGGCGAACTTCAACTACTTCCGCGTAGTGTTCGTCCACGACGGGAAAGAGTTTGCAGACTACATCAGCGAAAAGGAAGAGCTGATGGACGATGCTTTGGCCGCCATTGGTGCGCACGGGGTTGCCACGGGCTTTGTAAAAAGCGAGGCGAGCGCCTGATGAGGCTGATTATAGCCAGCAACAACAAACACAAGCTTGAGGAAATCCGAGCCATTCTTGGAGATCATTTTGCGGAAATCCAGTCGATGGCGGAAGCAGGCATTGAACACGAAACCGTGGAAGACGGGAAAACGTTCATGGAGAATGCCGTGAAAAAGGCTCGTGAGATCGCTGAAATCAGCGGATGCTGCGCACTGGCTGATGACAGCGGCCTTTGTGTGGACGCCCTGAACGGCGGCCCGGGGATTTATTCTGCACGCTTTTCCGGCGTCCATGGAGATGATGAGGCGAACAACGATCTGTTGTTGGAGAAGCTGAAAGGGTGTGAAGACCGCGGCGCACATTATACCTGCGCCATGGCGCTCGTATATCCGGACGGACGAACGCTGACCGCGGAAGGCTACCTGTACGGAACAATCGGTACCGACCGGAAAGGGAGCAACGGTTTCGGCTATGACCCGCTGTTCGTTCTGCCGGAGCGCGGCTGCACAACGGCGGAACTCTCCGCGGAGGAGAAAAATGCCATCAGCCATCGGGCAAACGCGCTGCATGCGTTGGTTCGGCAGCTGAATATGGATCAGCAGGTACAGGGGGACAGGATCGATGATCTGGAGTGATCTGCTGTTGGGCGAGCTGCCGCTGTCCATGAATATTGATTTCTGTATCCGTATGCTGCTGGCCTGCGCCTGCGGCGCCGCCATCGGTGTGGAACGCAGCAGGCATTTTAAGGATGCCGGCGTCCGTACACATGTCATTGTCTGCGTCGGATCGGCCCTTGTGATGATCGTCTCAAAATACGGGTTTGTAGACCTGGAACTTCCCGGCGGAGCCATGTTCCCGGGTACCAACGGAGCGGATCCCGCCCGTTTGGCTGCGCAGGTGATCAGCGGCATCAGTTTTCTTGGTGCGGGCGTAATCTTCAAGCGGGAAGGCCTGGTGCGGGGATTGACGACAGCAGCCGGAATCTGGGTGACGGCGGCGATCGGCCTGGCAGTCGGGGCAGGAATGCTGCTAGCGGGTTTTTTTGCCTCGGTAATTGTGTGTGTCCTGCAGATTCTGCTGCACCGCTTCGTGATCGGTCAGGATGATTATGCGACAAATCAGCTGCACTTTACCGTCAAAAACGGTTATGATTTTAACCACTCCCTGAATGAGCAACTGGAAAAATGGGGCGGCACCGTCCTGGAGAGCGCTTTCTCCCGTGATCAGGAGGACGGAACGACAGAGTACGATCTGACCGTTCGCCGCAAAAAAGAAATCAGCTATGCAGAGATGAAGGAATTCATTGCCGAGCACGATGAGATTATCTCCTGCACCACAAGTTCTACGAAGAAGTAATGTTTATAAAAGAAAAACTCGGCCCGCCCTTCAAAGGGGCGGGCTGAGTTTATTATCCGGTTGCGTTACTCAATCAGAAGTGCATGTTCCTGTCCGTCCAGGCGGTAACGGACGGTCAGACCGCAATCTGCTTCGACCCGGACGTCCGTGGCGTCCCGCAGGTGCCGAATCTGCCGGTACAGCGCATCCTGATCAGGACGGTAATGCGACATGTTGTCCGAATGGAACAGCACGCCCCCGAACAGAGCGTTGACCGTATACAGCTTTTTCTTCTGAGCTTCCGACAGCTTCAGATTTTCATCCCGCAGGAAGAAAACATCCGGATCACTGAGAAAGGCCCGTCCGTTGAGTTGCCGGCGAAAAATGGAATTGCCGATAGCCTGACGGGTGGAAACCCGCTCGCGGTGGATGTGCCGCTTCAGCAGTGTATCATCCCAGTCCAGCGAAACATCGCAGCTGACGCGGCAGTAATCCACCAGCCCGAAGGCGGGCATCAGCGGTACGCCGCAGCCCAGAATGAGCTTGTCTCCGCAGAGTTCGCGCAGGAATTCCATGCCGCGGATCATTCGCCCGGCGCGGCTCTCCCGTTCATTGCCGAAAGGAGCGACTCCGTACAGGAAATCGAGCTTTACCAGGTCGTAGTCCCATTCATTCAGAACTCGGTCAAATACCCGGCGCAGGTAATCCTGCACACCGGGATGATCCAGATCAAGGGAATAGAAGCCGCCCCAGTTGCAGCCGCATGACCATGGCTTGCCATCCACTTTCAAAAGCCAGTCCGGGTGAAGTCTGTATACTTCGGATTCCTTGGTGGCGACAAAGGGCGCAAGCCAGAGCCCTGCACGAAAACCGGCATCATGGATTTCCTGTGCGGCCTGCTTCATCCCGTCCGGGAAACGGACGGGATCCGCCTCGAGCCAGTCGCCGACAAATGGTTCCCAGCCGTCGTCGATCTGAAACACATCACCGGGCTGCAGCTTTCCGATGCAGGCCTGAAGGTCCTCGCGGATGGTTTCCTGCGTGATATCCTCATAGCGGTTGTACCAGCTGCTGTAACCGGCAATATGCTCACCGGTACGGGGGCGAATACCCATGGCGGCAAACCAGGCGTCAAAGACCTCATCTTCGGTACCTTCGGCGTAAAATAGGTCAAAGGCATGGAAGGCTCCGCAGCATGTAAGACCTTCGCAGTCGCGCTCAATGCGCAGGGTTCCGGTTTTGCTGTCATACCGAAAAAGCGTATAGCCGGGGTGTTCATCGAGCGAAGCCAGCAGCCGGAAACGCTTTCCCTGTCGGAAATAGCAGTAACTCTCTCCGTGACTGATGCCGGGCTGTTCCGGGTAATCGACAAAGTGATAGTCACCGTATTGCTCCAGCTTATAATGGTCCAGCAAAGGTTTCGGGAAGTGCCCCATCCGGCGGGTATAATCCTGTCGGCCGAGTTCCGGGCAGTAAGTCCATGTCTGGTAACCGTTCATAAATATTTTTTCCTGCGCAACCGTTGGAAACTGCATCACAGCGGTAACCTTGCGCAGGGTAGCCTGGGGCAGACGCTCTATGATGATGTTGGGACCGCCAGTCAGTTCGTGAGTACCGCTGACCGTGGCAATGTTTTCCTGAAACTGAATCTGGTAACTGAGTTTAGATGGTACGGTGTTGATTCTGATCATCTCCTGTAAAACAATGGCAATCTGGCGGTATTGTAGTTGAGAACGATGTGCTTGTCAACTGAAAGAGCAGATCAAAATGTATTTTACAAATCGTTTGAATTATGATATTCTGGCGTGTAAAGCAATTTGGTTCTGAAACAAATTAAAATTCTGCGATGCGGTGTTTATCCGGCATGGCAGCGTAGGACCAGGATTCCGGAGAGGAGGACGGCAACATGCTTCAGTGGCAGCACCTGTTTCCGACTGCAGTCGTGCAGCGCGGCAGGGAATACTATAAAAAGAATCTGGTGCGTTCGCTGATCCGGGACGGCGAGACCTATTATGCGGCCGTGCAGGGTTCCCGGGAGTATCAGGTAACCGTTCATCTTCGGGGAGAACGGATTGAAAGCATGGAGTGCGACTGCCCTGACGCATCCGAAGGAAACCGCTGCAAACATATGGCGGCTACTCTGTATGAAATCTCTGCCCGTCAGATTCCCGGAACCAGGAGCGAGCGGAAAGCCGCCGCAGGGAAAACAGGCCATGTGCGAATCTACCCTTATGCGGAAGAAAACTTCCCCGAGGAAGGAAAGGAACGAGAATACCGCTACTATGTGCCGGCCCGCTTTACCGGGAATCTGGCAATCTATGCCGACACCTGGGAGAAGGCGCACGAGCTTCTTGCAGATGGTACCATGCATGATATCGAGGTGCACAACAGCTACACGGACGAACCGGGAACCGGTGGGAAAGCCGTGATCGTTCGCGGCTATGTAAAAAAGGGCGCTTACTATGCAGCCGGGATCCGGTTTTCCAGAGACCGTGTCTACAGTCTGAACTGCCCGGTGTTCGGTTGCAGGGGCTATTACCGCAGTTATCCCGATCGAAACAACATGGAAATCTGCGAGCACTGTCTTGCCCTTCTGATCCGGGGCGTCGAGGAGCTTGGAGACCAGAATGGATGGGATTCAACGGACCTTCGTGCCCGGAAGCTGATCGACAGTTTCTGGGGCAGATACCGGCATGCGGTCCTGCGGGCGGACGAAGCAGAACAGGAGCAGGATAAGACCGCAGGGCGGACAGTACGCCTGGAGCCGAGACTTCAGGACACTGAGAACGGGCTGGAACTTGGATTCCGGATCGGAATCGGGGAAAAACGCTATGTCCTGAAGAACCCGGAAAGCCTGGTGGAAGCGGTACAGCAGGGAGATGAGTTTCCGTTGGGAAAGAAAGTCTCGCTTCACTTCAGCAGGGATCAATTCGGAGAGAAAGACCAAGCCTGGTATGATCTGCTCCGCCAGGCGGTCCTGGAAAAGCAGCATCACGAAGAGCAGGGCTACGGAAGGTCCGCAAAACTGCAGGGCATCAGTCTGTACGGTGCGCTGCTGGACGACTTCTATGAGATGACCCTCGGCGAGATGATGGAGGTGAAAACTCCGGCTGGGAGCACCCGGAAGCTGACAGTCACCGGGGAAGCCCCGAGAATCCGGATGGAACTGGTCAAGGACGTCACGGAAGACGGCGTTTTCCACGGGATGATCCTGCAGGGAGAGCTCCCGAGAATTATGGACGGCGTACACGCCCGCTACTGCCTGCAGGAAACACAGCTTTCACGCATGGATCGCGAGCGGCTCCGGGCACTGGAGCCGCTGCTGGCCGACAGCGGGGAAGGAAACGTGCAGATGCACATCGGCAGAAACTTCCTGACCGATTTTTATTATCATATACTGCCGGAGCTCGCGGATTGCATCGAGCTTTCCGAACCGGACCGGGATGAGATCCTGCATTATCTCCCGCCGGAAGTCAGTTTCCGTTTCTTTCTGGATGCAGAGGAGGGAATGCCGCTCTGCCGGGCCACAGCGCAGTATGGAGAACAGACAGAACTTCTGCTGGCCGACTGGGCCCAGGAGGGGAAGCCGGTGTCGGAGTTTCGGGATCAGTTCCAGGAAACCGCTGTCCTGATGCGGCTGGAAGAGTTTTTTCCGCATCTGCGCGAAGGCGGAGAGTTCGCCGCCGACGCGGACGAGGACAGTGTGTTCCGGGTACTGACCGAGGGAGTGGACCTTCTGTGCCGGATGGGCGAGGTGATGAGCACTTCGCGCTTCGATGCCCTGACGGTCCGGCGCGGCGTGAAAGTTCAGGTCGGCGTTTCGGTGGAGAGCGGCCTGATGGACCTGAAGATCACTTCGGAAGATGTGAGCCTTTCAGAGCTGGTTGAGATTCTGAACAGTTACCGGAAAAAGAAGTTGTATCACCGCCTGAAAAACGGTGTTTTTATCCGGATTGACGACAGCATCGGGGAACTTGCCGCCCTGACTGATACCCTGCAGTTGGGAAAGAAAGAACTGCTGAGCGGCGCAGCCAGCGTACCCGCTTACCGTGCCCTGTATCTGGAGCAGATGCTGGAAAGCGCGCAAAAGATCTACACGACCCGGGATCGGCATTATCGGCAGCTGATCAAGGACTTTCGCAGTGTGCGGGAATCCGACTACGATGTGCCGGAAGAACTGAGGCAGAAACTGCGCGGTTATCAGGTCTACGGCTTTAAGTGGCTGCGGACACTGTCAGCCTGCGGCTTTGGCGGAATCCTGGCGGATGAAATGGGCCTGGGGAAAACACTGCAGATGATTGCGGTGCTCCTGGCCGAAAAAGAGGAAGGCGCCATCGGCACATCGCTCATCGTATGCCCGGCTTCGCTGGTCTATAACTGGGAAGAGGAATTCCATCGCTTTGCTCCGACGCTGACCGTGCGAACGGTCGACGGGAACCAGCCGGAACGGCTGGAGATGATCGAACACAGCGGGAAATGGGATGTTCTGATAACTTCATATGATACGCTGAAGCGCGATATTCACGCCTATGAGGGTAAAATCTTTCTGTATGAGGTGCTGGATGAGGCACAGTTTATCAAGAATCAGACCACCGCATCGGCCAAGGCGGTAAAAATCATTACAGCGAAGCACCGTTTTGCGCTGACCGGGACTCCCATTGAGAACCGGCTGAGCGAACTGTGGAGTATTTTCGACTATCTGATGCCGGGTTTTCTGTATCGGTATGAAACGTTCCGGAACGAGCTGGAAAAACCCATTGCCCGGGACGGGGATGAACAGGCATCCTTCCGGCTCAGAAAGATGGCGGCGCCCTTCATCCTGCGCCGGCTGAAGACCGAAGTGCTCAAGGATCTTCCGGAAAAAATGGAAGAATCGCATGTGGTGCGTTTCGGGGAAGAACAGCAGAGGTTGTATGATGCACAGGTCGTACGGATGAAAAATATGCTGCAGGATGAAACAGAAGACAGTTTCCGCAAAAGCAAGATCCAGATTCTGGCGGAGTTGACGCGCATCCGGCAGATCTGCTGCGACCCGGCTTTGCTGTTTGAAAATTACAGCGGGGGCTCTGCCAAGACGGAAGCCTGCATTGACCTGGTGCGGAGCGCTATCGAAGGTGAGCATCGGGTACTTCTGTTTTCTCAGTTTACCAGCATGCTGGATCTGCTGAAGGACCGTCTTCGGCAGGAAGGCATTGATTATTACGAAATCACCGGAGCTACCCCCAAGAAGGAACGCCTGCGCCTGGTGACGGACTTTAACGAAGGCGATGTCCCCCTGTTTCTCGTTTCGCTGCGGGCAGGCGGAACCGGGCTGAACCTTACCGGAGCGGATATCGTCATTCACTTTGATCCCTGGTGGAATGCCGCGGCACAGAACCAGGCGACCGACCGTGCACACCGCATCGGTCAGCGGAAGCCGGTAACAGTCTTCAAACTGATCGCCAGGGACTCTATCGAAGAAAAAATCCAGCAGCTGCAGGAAGCAAAGCTGAACCTTGCCGACGAAATCATCGGCGGCGAACAGGTATCCTTTGCGTCCCTCTCCAGGGACGAGTTGCTGGAGCTGATCCAATAACCGCAAGGAAACACCCTTAAACAGCTCAGCGCCGCCCCGCATGCGGGGCGGCGCTGAATGCACCTCAGAGGAAAACGGGGCTGTGCTGGAAAACGGTCATGTGATGAGGCGAGAATTACCGGGTGAGGATTCTCTCCACTTCCTCCGGGTTGGGCATCGAACGGATGGCGCCCTTGCGGGTGGTGACAATCCAGGCCGCCGTGTTGGCAAAGCGCAGCATAGCGTGCAGGTCCTGCTCACCGAGCCCGTCAACGCCGTGTTCCAGCAGGTAGTTCAGCACACAGGCGCAGAAAGTGTCGCCGGCGCCTGTGGTTTCAATGACGCCGCCGAGTTTGCAGGCGGGTTCAAATACCCAGTGCGGGCCGGTCAGGGAGTAGCTGCCGTCAGAACCGGCTGTCACATTCAGAACACGGATGTTCGGGTGGCGCGCCTTCAGGATGCCGGCTCCTCGGGCGTAGTCCGCTTCTCCGGTCATAAAAAGCAGTTCGTTATCGGCAATTTTCAGAATGTCGCACTGATCCAGCCCCCAGGAGATTTCCCGGCGGGCGCTTTCTTCATCCGGCCAGAGAGGCGGGCGAAGGTTCGGGTCAAAGGAAATAAGTGCGCCTGCCTCTCTGGCCAGACGGACGGCTTCGCGCGTGGCGGTGCGGCAGGGCTCATCCGTCAGGGAGAGCGTACCAAAGTGAAAGATGCGGCAGTTCTTCAGCAGCCCGCGGTCAAGATCATTTTCGGAGAGGCGGATGTCAGCGCCCGGTTTGCGGTAAAAGCTGAAGTCCCGGTCTCCGTTTGCAAAAGTGTGCACCAGGGCCAGTGTTGTGGGAATCTCTGGGTCACGGGAGAGCCCGCGAATGTCGATCCCGGCTTCTTCGACTGTTTTGGCAAGCATTGTGCCGAAGCTGTCAGAACCGACCCGGCCGATAAAAGCGCACTTTTTCCCCAGCTTTCGCAGCATGGCAAGAACATTGGCGGGGGCGCCGCCGGGGTTTGCTTCAAAGAGGGGATTGCCCTGGTCGCTTTTCCCGTTCTGGGTAAAGTCTACCAGCAGTTCACCCAGGGCGACGACGTCAAATTCAGGCTCTTGATCAAAGACAGAGTTCTTCATGTTCAGCGGGTTCCTTTCCAATGGTCAGAGTTTATCGAAATCACAGAGCAGCCAGCGAAAACCGCCGGGTTCCAGCGTGATTTCGGAGAGGTCGACGGTTTCAGCCCGGACGCCTATGTCTGCGGCATAAAGATCGACGAAGGCGCCGTCTTCAAGGCTTTGCACCGTGCGGGGCGAATCTGCAAAGTTGAAAAAGGCAAGCAGCTTCTCACCGTCCCGGTAGCGCCCGATTCCGAGAACTGCGTTATCGCCGGTTTCTGTCAGCCAGACGTCAGCCTGTCCGTCAAAGACCCGGTGGTTCTCCCGCAGGGTTTCCAGCCGGCGGAGTGCCGAAAAGATCCTGCCTTCCGGAGTGCCGGGAAGGCTCCGTTTTTCTGCAGAGGGCCAGTTCATCTTTCCCCGGTGCAGATAGCGGCTGTCCGCGGATTTTAAAGGATCGTTGTGATAGCTGTAGTCGTTTTCCTGGGCGATCTCGTCGCCGCTGTACAGAACGGGAATGCCGCTGAGCGTGAACATAAAGGCGTGCAGCGCGGTATCCGCGCGCAGTGCCAGGTCAAGTTTGTCCTGATCCTTTTCATACCGGGCGGCCTCGACTCCGCAAAGGGAGGCCGTGGTGCCGCAGAGCCTGGCGTCGCCCAGCCGCGGGTCGTTGTTGTACAGTTCTCCGCGGGCGGAGCTTCCTGGCCACTGCCCGGTGAGATAGTCGTTCAGATACTTCTTGTGTGGCACCTCGCCCTGCCCGAACCGGGACAGGAAGGGGTAATCCAGCCCCCAGCCGATATCGTCATGGCAGCGCAGGTAATTCAGAAAGGTGTATTCCCTCGGCAGAGCGAAAACCTGCCCGAGCTGGTGCCTCAAGAGGCGCACATCACGGGTGGCAACCGTGTGCCAGGTGCTGGCCATGGTAGTCACATTATAAAGCAGGTGGCATTCGGGCTTTTCGACCGTGCCGAAGTACGGAACAACCTTTGCCGGTTCCATCACCACTTCGCCAAGCAGCAGGCAGCCTGGGCAGACGATTTCACATACCATGCGCATCATCCGCACAAGCATATGTACCTGCGGGAGATTGCGGCAGTTGGTGCCGAGTTCCTTCCAGATGTACGGCACGGCGTCCAGACGGATGATGTCGATTCCCTGGTTGCACAGGAACAGCATGTTTTCAGTCATGTCGTTGAAGACCACCGGGTTCGCATAGTTCAGATCCCACTGATAGGGATAAAAGGTGGTCATAACAACCTTGTTCGCTTCCGGGCACCAGCTGAAGTTCCCGGGGGCGGTGGTGGGGAAGACCTGCGGAACGTGCTTCTCATATTCCTCCGGGATGCTCCAGTCATCGTAGAAAAAGAAGCGATCCTGGAATTCCTTTTCTCCCGCACGTGCCCTGCGCGCCCAGACATGGTCTTCACTGGTATGGTTCATTACAAAATCCAGACACAGGGAAATACCGCGGCTGTGACAGTCTTCCGCCAGAGCTTTTAAGTCTTCCATTGTGCCGAGTTCCGGCTGCACGCGGCGGAAGTCCGAAACGGCATAGCCCCCATCGCTCCGGCCGGCCGGGCTTTCCAGCAGGGGCATCAGATGCAGGTAATTCACGCCGCAGTCCTGAATATAATCGAGCTTGCCCCGGACGCCGGCAAGGGTGCCGGCGAAGGCATCGGTATACATCAGCATGCCGAGCAAATTGTGGCCTTTGTACCAGGCAGGATCGGCGAGTCTCGCCCGATCCAGTTTTTTCAGCGCTTCGGGACGGGCCTCCCAGCAGCGCCGCAGCATACCGCAAAAGTATTCCCAGGCGTGTGTATCCCCGGGATAAAGCTGAAGGAAAAGACCGCGAAGTTCATCTTCATGTCTGAGAAAACGGGTAGAATAATCGCTTTGGGCATTCACGCTGGGCAACGGTTCCATATCGACGGTTCTCCGTTCAACGAATAATTTGACCTGCCCGGAATGCCGGGCAGTGAGATCGGAAGGGCGTTCAGCCGGAATAGACGATTTTGCGTGCAATTTCTTTTGCGTGCTCCTCAGAGTCCAGGTACGCAATGATGGCCAGCGCAAAAGGAATCGTAGTTCCCGCGCCGCGGCTGGTAATGATTGTTCCGTCACAGACAACAGTGTCGGTGCTAGCATCCGCGCCGGCAAGCATATGCTCCACACCCGGATAGCAGGTTGCCCGGCGGCCTTCCAGCAGGCCGGATTTCGCGAGCACAGTTGGTGCGGCGCAGATCGCGGCGGTGAGCTTCCCTGCAGCGTGCATCTGCTGCAGCAGGGTAAGAACCCGTTCATCCGCTTTCAGCGCATCGGTGCCCTTCAACCCGCCGGGGAGAATCACGGCGTGATAACTGCTGAAATCTGTTTCGGAAAAGCAGCAGTCTGCTCCGATCCGGATTCCGTGAGACCCGGTGATGACTTCTGCATCAGAAAGAGCGACGATGTC
>JAEEGL012883076.1_pt1 | contig 11780 bp, 6 predicted proteins | sample 9134231 | NCBI WGS metagenome assembly JAEEGL01 (sample SAMN16246548, study PRJNA631951) | gut metagenome | biome: gut microbiome; feature: rumen; material: fiber-attached | host: Bos | place: Iran: Karaj | collected 2018-10
CCGGACAATCTTTTCTTTGGAACAAGCATTGCAACCTGTATTATGGTTCTTAAAAAAGGAAAGGCAGAAAATAAAACTCTCTTTATTGATGCTTCAAAAGAATGTGTAAAAGTAACCAATTCAAATAAACTCACTGAACAAAATATTGATAATATCCTCAAAGTATTTACAGAGCGAAAAGATAAAATTGATTATGTGAGCCGTCTTGTAGAAAATTCCGAAATTGCCCAGAACGAATATAACCTAAGCGTTTCAAGTTATGTAGAAGCCGAAGACACAAGAGAAGTTATCGACATAAAAGTTTTGAATAAACAGATTGCAGAAATCGTTGCAAAAGAAAATACACTTCGAACAGAGATAGATAAAATCATCAGGGAGATTGAAGGTTAATGAGTAAACTTGATGATTTGATAAATAAGTTGTGTCCGGATGGGGTCGAATATAAAAAACTCTGTGAAGTATGTGATATGCAACGCGGTGTATCACTGACAAAAGCAAATTCTGTTGACGGTGAATATCCTGTAATATCAGGTGGAAAAGAACCGGCTTTTTATTGTAATCAATATAACCGTGATGGGGAAACTATAACCGTTGCAGGAAGTGGAGCTGGCGCTGGTTTTGTACAATATTGGAATCAAAAGATATTTGTAAATGATGCATTTTCTGTAAAGGGAAAAGAAAATCTTTCTACAAAATATGTGTATTACTCTTTAACAAATTTGCAAGAACAGATTTATGCAACAAAAAAAGGCGGAGGAGTTCCTCATGTTCATATCTCGAGTATAGAGAAGTTTGAAATCCCTGTACCACCTCTCGAAGTGCAGAATGAAATTGTCCGCATCCTTGACAAATTTACATCGCTAGAAGCGGAGCTAGAAGCGGAGCTAGAAGCGGAGCTAGAAGCTCGTCGCAAACAGTATGAATACTATCGCGACTCGCTTCTTACTTTTGGTGATGATGTGGAATGGAAGACATTGGGAGAAATTGCAACAATAAATCGAGGTGTCCGTGTAACGAGAGATATGTTATCTAGTAAAGGTGAGATACCTGTTTATCAAAATGCATTGGCCCCTTTGGGTTACTTTGATAAATCTAACAGAAACAAAAATACTACTTTTGTAATAAGCGCAGGGGCAGCTGGCCAAATAGGATATTCAGGAATAGACTTCTGGGCTGCAGATGATTGTTTTACATTTGATGAAACAAAAAATGTTATTTCAAAATATATCTTTTACTATTTACAAACCAAACAAAACTTTATTGATTCAAGAGTTCGAAGGGGCAGCATACCACGAATCAGTCGTGATGTTTTTGCAAAAATGTCGATACCTATACCATCAATAAAAGAACAACAACGCATTATTTCAATACTCGACCGTTTCGAATCCCTCTGTAACGACATCACCTCCGGTCTTCCTGCAGAAATCGAAGCACGTCATAAGCAATACGAATATTACCGCGATAAGCTTTTGACTTTTAAGCGTAAAGAGGCTTAAGAATGGTGAATATGATTTTTAATTCTATCAAAACAATCAATGATGCTATTAGTTATGTAAAACAATTCCTTAATGACTATTCATTAGATTTAGATGGATTAAAAGATTTCCCATTCAAAAGACTAGAGTCAGATTCAGAATATGGATGCCTTGGTAGAAGTTTTGATTATGATGATACAAATCTTGCAAAGGCAATATATTTTATTATCTGGAATGATTTACCAGAAATGGATATTTCAGAAATTGGAACAGGCAAGAAATATCGCGGAGATACATTGAATACTTTTAATACAATGTTTTCTGCAGATTTATCTCGATGTGACATTCTTTCTGGTGGAAATAAAGAGTTATGTAATAAAGCAGAAGCCTTCAAAGACATTTGCTATTCTCTGGGTAATTTCTCTGTGCTACCAAATATTTGTAATCAAAAAACTACAATTAATCTTTATAGAGGTAAGTGGTGTGTCTGGAAAGATTTTTATGATACATTTTTAAGAGAATTAAATCTTTGTTTGCCAGAATCAATTAATGCAGATGAAGTATTAGCTGGGCTTGTAAAAGCTAATTTATTTTATTTTTCTCAAATTGATTCTATTTCAAAGTTCAAGGACATAAATTTCTTAACATCATATTTTACAGAAAGTGATACTGTAAAAGAATTATTTAAGCACGATTTTTACGGATGGAGAGCAGATCCAAAAGCATATATAGATTATTCAAATTTCTATATTGATAAAGCTACTGAAATAATTAAATTCCGTGCAGAAAAAATGATAAACTCATTAAGAACGAACCTAACAAAATAAAAACTTAAATATTTACAACATAATTTCAGAAATGAATAAAGTTCACTTTTTTAGAAAAACTACTTACATTTCCTATTTCTCAAAACTGAAAAAATGTTGATTTTGAGAAATAGAAGACTTATAATACAGATATGAAATTAATTGAAAGAAAAAGCTATCTTGAAAAACTCATTCATACTGTTGAGACGCCTGATATAAAAGTCATTACCGGTATAAGACGAAGTGGAAAGTCAAAACTTCTGGAAGCTTTTATTGATTATGTAAAAAAGACTTATAAAAATGCAAATATTATTCACATCAATTATAACCTGATGAAATTTGAGTCGCTCAAAACAGCCCAGGCACTTAATGATTTTATCGAAGGTAATTATAAGGATAATGTTGAAAACTTTGTATTTATTGATGAAATCCAGATGTGTGAAGACTTTGAGAAAGTTATCAATTCCATTCATTCAGAAGAAAAGTTTCACATTTATATAACTGGTTCAAATGCATTTCTTCTTTCGAGCGATCTTGCAACCTTGTTTTCTGGCCGTACTTTTGAAATCAAAGTATTTCCTTTTTCATTTTCTGAATATCTTGAATATTTTAAAGAATCTGATATTCAAAAGGCTTTTGATGATTATGCAAGATATGGTGGAATGGCAGGCTCATATCTTTATAAGACGGAAAATGAAAAATATGATTATATTGCTGATGTTTTTAAGACATTGATTGTCCGTGATATTCAGCAGAAATATAAAATCAGAAATGTAAATCTTCTTTCTAAGGTTTCTGATTTCTTAATTGATAATATTTCGACAGAAGTTTCTACACATTCAATTGCAAATACCCTTACTTCTGCAAAAGATAAAACTAATAATAAAACAGTAAGTGCTTATCTTAAATATTTATGTTCATCTTTTGCATTTTATAAAATACGACGTTATGACATTCGCGGAAAAAAGTATCTTGCTTCACAGGATAAATATTATCTGGCAGATCATTCTTTTAAATATGCTCTTTTAGGAACAAAGAATCTTGATTACGGCCGAACTTATGAAAATATTGTAGCACTGGAACTTTTGCGCCGCGGTTATGAATTGTATGCTGGAGTTCTTTATAAAAAAGAAATTGATTTCGTTGCTATAAAACAGCATGAAAAAATCTATATTCAGGTTAGCGATGATATCAGTAATGATAAAACCTTTGAGAGAGAAATCACACCTCTGCTCTCGATAAAAGACGCTTACCCGAAAGTAATTATTGCACGTACTCGTCATGAAGAATATTCAAAAGATGGAGTACGAATTTTAGATATAGCATCATGGTTGAATGAAGGGAGATTGTAAGTATGTATAACATAGTTTTAGAAACCAACGAAGCAACTGTAGTTACAGAATATACACCTCTTAGAAAACGTCGTGCTGATTATCAGAGCGAGGCTGAACTTGAAAAGTCTTTTATTCAAGATCTCGTTGAACAGGGCTATGAATATCTTGAAATAAAAACAGAAGATGACCTTGTAGAAAACTTAAAAATAAAGCTTGAAAAACTTAATCATATAACTTTTAGCGAAACCGAATGGCTACGCTTTTACGGGCAGTATCTTGCAAATCAGAATGAAGGAATTGAAGAAAAGACTTTTACAATTCAAAGCGATTATATAAAAGTTCTTGGCCGTGATGATGGTTCTACAAAAAACATTTACCTTTTAGACAAAGAAAATATTCACAATAATTCTTTGCAGGTTATAAATCAGTTTACACCGGAAGGTGGTCGCTATGCCAACCGTTATGATGTTACAATTCTTGTAAACGGTCTTCCACTTGTTCACTGTGAATTAAAACGTCGTGGCGTTAATATCAGGGAAGCATTTAATCAGATAAAACGATATCAGCGTGACAGCTTCTGGGCTGGTGCCGGGTTGTTTCAATTCATTCAAATTTTTGTAATTTCTAATGGAACTAATACAAAATATTTTTCAAACACAACACGCGAAAATCATATTAAAGAAGTCTCTACAAAAAAAGGCAGTGGCAAAAAGACAAGTAACTCTTATGAGTTTACTTCTTACTGGGCTGATGCAAATAACAAAATTATTAATGACCTTGAAGATTTTGCCCGCACTTTCCTGGCAAAGCATACTATCTTAAATATCCTTACAAAGTATTGTGTATTTGATACTTCTCATAATCTTTTGGTAATGCGTCCGTATCAGATTGCGGCTACGGAGAGAATCTTAAACAAGATTGTTATTTCAACAAATTACCACAAAGAAGGAACTATTGAAGCAGGCGGATTTGTCTGGCATACGACAGGTTCCGGAAAAACACTTACATCTTTTAAGACTGCAATTCTTGCAAGTATGCTTGATTGTATAGATAAAGTTTTATTTGTTGTAGACCGTAAAGATCTGGACTATCAGACAATGAAAGAATATGACCGCTTCCAAAAGGATGCAGCCAATTCGAATAAATCAGTTGCCGTTCTTAAAAAACAGCTCGAAGATGATAACTGTAAAATCATCATTACAACAATTCAAAAACTTGGAATCTTTGTTAAGAGTAATAAAGGGCATCCGATTTTCCAGAAGCATCTTGTAATGATTTTTGATGAATGTCATCGTTCTCAGTTTGGTGAACTTCATAAGGAAATTGTAAAAAACTTTAAGAAGTTCCATTTGTTCGGTTTTACAGGAACTCCAATCTTCCAGAAAAATGCTGGAGCAAATGGAGCCGGTGGTATCAGAACTACAGACCAGGCTTTTGGCGAAAAACTTCATACATACACAATCGTTGATGCAATTAATGATCATAACGTTCTTCCATTCCGTATTGATTATATCAAGACAATCAAAATGAAAGACGGGATCAAAGATAAAGATGTTGCGGCCATTGATAAAGAAAATGCTCTTTCTGCAAAGGAACGTATTGAGCAGGTTGTTTCATACATCATCGAACACTTTGACCAGAAAACAAAAAGAAATACTAACAGCGGTAAATATGAATTCAGAGCACTTACAAATATTAAAGAGGTTGCAAAAGCCCGCGTCAGAAACAGCGTTCAGGAAGAAAAATCTCTGAAACATCTATCTGGCTTTAACTCAATGTTCTGCGTTCAGTCCATTGAAACCGCAATCAAATATTACAATGAGTTCAAACGTCAGCTTGCCGAACATCCAGAAGTAGATCTTAAAGTTGGAATGATTTACAGCTTTGGAGCAAACGAAGCAGAAGATGAAAATGGCTTTGTTGATGATGAAAACTCTGATGATACAAGCGGACTTGATGTTGTAAGTCGAGACTATCTTGAAAGTGCAATCAAAGATTACAACTCATACTTCAAAACTGATTATGATACTTCTGCAGACAAATTCCAGAATTACTACAAAGATGTTTCACTTCGAATGAAGAATAAGGAACTTGATATTCTGATTGTTGTAAATATGTTCCTTACAGGTTTTGATGCCACTACCTTGAATACTCTTTGGGTAGATAAGAATCTCAAAATGCACGGACTTATCCAGGCATACAGCCGTACAAATCGCATTTTGAATTCTATCAAAACCTTTGGAAATATTGTCTGCTTTAGAGACTTATCAGAACAGACAGACGAAGCCATTGCCCTCTTTGGCGATAAAGATGCAAAGGGAACAATTCTCTTACGCAGCTTTGATGATTACTACAACGGCTTTACTGATGAAAAGAATAAATACCACAAAGGATATACAGAACTGGTTGATGAACTTCTTACCAAGTTCCCTCTGGATTCATTCAGAGAAAGTGTAATCACACAGGAAGCAAAAAAAGAATTTGTAATGCTTTACGGTGCAATTCTTCGTATGCGAAATATCCTTACTACGTTTGATCAGTTTGAGGGAGATAATCTTTTACCAATAAATGACCTGCAGGATTACCAGAGCCATTACCTTGATATTCACTCAGAAATCAGACCAGGCGAAGAAGCTGAAAAAGAAAACATCAATGATGATATCGTCTTTGAAATGGAACTCATAAAACAGGTTGATATCAACATTGATTACATTCTTATGCTTGTAGCAAAATATCATGAATCTAATTGCCAGGATGCAACTATTCTTGTGGATATTAGAAAAGCAATTGGTGGAAGTATTGAGCTTAGAAGTAAGAAGGACCTTATTGAAGACTTCATTTCTAAAATCAATACATCAACAGATATTCAAAAAGATTGGCTCGAATACATCAAGAAAAAGAAGGTAGAAGAACTTGCTGCCATTACAGAAGAATTAAAACTTAAACCAGAAGAAACCAAGGCCTTTGTTGAGAATGCTTTCCGTGATGGAACTTTGAGAACAACAGGAACCGACATCGATAAGATTCTTCCGCCAACATCACGATTCGGCGGGGGTAATAGAAGTGAAGTTAAGAAGAATGTAATTCAAAGATTAACAGAATTCTTTGAGAGATATTTTGGAGTGTAAATTCACTATTGGTAAAATGAATCTTTTTTTATGATACTTGGTTTGATATAATTAAAAACTATAAACGCTTTATATAAATTAAAAAATTGGAGTAAAAAAATGAGTCTTTTAGAAGCTCTAAATGAAAAATCGTTGACATGTCCTCAAAATGAAAAAATATTGCATATTGCTCAAGATATAGTAAAAGATGTTATTGAACATTCAAGATTAATCTCATCTCAAATGACCACTTATGATATTCATGATGAAAGACATAGTGAATGTTTGATTTCGATTATAGAACAATTATTAGGTGATAAAATTAATTCTCTAAATTTTTATGAATTATTGATGATATATTTATCTTCATATCTACATGATTCTGGAATGGCATTACCGAATTGGGAATATGAAGCTTTAAAAGCTGTAGAAGGTAATGAATCTTTTTATGATACATCAATAAAATATCCTATCAGAAATGATTTTAAGGCCGTACAGACGATTGAAGAAATTAAAGCATATTTGCAAACTAGTAGATTATGTGATTATGAAAAAGCAAAAAAATTTATTTTTGTCGAAAAGACAGAAGAAGAATTATTAAATCATATTGCCAATTTAATAAAAGAATATGAGATCTTTAGAAATAGATATGTTACACAATTAAAAAGTAAGAAAAATTGTCCAGAATATCTTGAATATAGTAAAATAATCCGTTCTGAATTTATTCGATATAATCATCCCAAAAAGGCTGCTTCAAATATTCATAATTTAAGAAGTAAAATTGAGAATGGGTTACAGAGTTTTTATACAAACATATTAATCGAAGATTTATCGTTAATATGTCAATCTCATGGGGAAGATTTTAATTTTATAAAACAGCAAAAAACAGAACGACTAGATTGGGAGAATAAAAAAAATAATATACAATTTATCTCATCTTTATTAAGACTTGCAGATATAATTCATTTTTCATCTGATAGAGCACCTATGTCATTGTATGCAGAAAAACAAATTACAAATGAAGATAGTCTGATTCATTGGAAAGCAAAATTCCAAGATACTAAATACTCCATTTCTATTTTAGAAACACAGATTTATATTTCTTTTCAAGCATATTGTACTGAACCTGAAACATATTATTTTCTGTATGATTATATAAAATATATTGATGCAGAAATTCACAATTATTTTGAGTTAAAACGAGAATGGGAAAGGCTAGAAAATTTTAATAATTATAATCTAAATTTTCATCCAAATGTAATTACAGAAAATATTAAGTATGATGTGGAAAAATTTATACCTGATACAAAATTAAAATTTACCTTAAACCAAGCAAAAATTCTAGATTTATTAATGGGTGTTCAACTTTATAAGGATAAATATGCTTGCTTAAGAGAAGTATATCAGAATGCATTAGATACCTCAAAATGTCTCATTGCATATAATAAAAAACACGGAATTACAGAAAGCATCTCCATCGAATTTGGTATAGGGGAAGAAGTTTTAGAAGGAGTTACAAAAAAATTTATTTATTGTCTTGATCATGGTCTAGGTATGAATAAATATATTATTGAAAATTATTTGCTTCATATTGGAAATTCGTATTATAAGTCCAAGGATTTTGACGAGAAAAATACTGAATGGAATTTTGGCGTAAAACCGACTTCTCAATTTGGAATAGGTATTCTATCTTGTTATATGATTGCTGACAAAATTGGGATAACAACTATCTATTATGATGATAAAGAACCATTATCTTTTGTTTTATCTGGTATTTCGGAACGATTTTATTACAAAGCGGCACTTCCTAGTGATTTAGAAAAAATAGGACAACATGGAACACTTTTAAAACTTTACCTTAAAGAAGATATCTCACAGCATATAAATTCTGAGTTTATTCAAAAGATGCCTTTGTACCTATCAGATGTTCATGAAGGAGAAGTGCTTTGTACAGATAATAAACGTACACAATTTATAAAAGAAAACTTGTTTTATATTCTTTTCGATTATCTCGGCTTATGTAATTCTGAAATTCCTGTATTTATAAAATGTTCTGATAAGAAACAACATCCAATTTATCAATATAACCAACTCCTAGAAACATCTGATGTAACTGGAATAACAAAAGATGATATTGGAAAATTACTAAAACCTATAAGGTTTTATGATGGAATAAAACCTTATGAGGAATATCTAGAGAATATTGATTATATTCAAAACTATGTAGTAGAAACAAAAACAAAAAATGTACAGATCCATTCCTTCATATCTCTTCCTAAAAAGGGTATAAAGAATCTTGATATACATATCTTACGTTATGTCGATTTTTTGGGAAATAAAAAAGGAAGTGTTTGTATTGATGGTATAAGTGTAAATCAAAGTTCAACAAACTTAGCAGAATGTTTGAATATTGATAGTAGATTACTTGTTTATTCAATAGTTAATTTCGTAGGAGAAAACAGACCAATATTATCAATTGATAGAACAACATGTGTAAGCTACCCATCTCTTGACAAGAATGAACTTATTGAATTACAGGAGCAATGTTATAAAAACATAATTACAACAATTGAAAATCATCTTCAAAAAGAAAACATAAAATGTAACCAAAATGAATTTTATTTTATATATGATTATATTTGTGATAAATATATAAATATCGCGCAGAATGTTCTTTTCGATCTGGTTAGCAAATTAGAAGAACCGATTAGTTTTCCAGATGAAGCTTTAAAAGATAATACAATTAATGATTTTCTTAAAAACGAAGAAATCACTATAAAACAAGCAAATATTTTAGAGTTAAGAGAACTATCTAGACAAATACTTATAAGCAAATGTATATCTCCTATTTCCATAAAAGTCATTGATGATGATTTAATAATTCAAAGTAAAACAATTGAACAAATATCTACTAAAACCCCTTTCCTAACAGGAGATGAATTATCAATATCTTCATGTGTAATTAAAGCTGATTTATGGGAAGGAAAATATTCAGAATATGATTTCGTAAGTTCTATGTGGCCAATAATTAATAGCAAGTTATTTGAGAAACTTAATTATCCAAACATAATAATATCGGAACATTGTAAACAAATCGATTCTTCAGGCAATTCAATACAGATGATAGCAAAAATGGATCCAACTTTAATAAATCCGTCCTATGGAATTGGAGAACATGAAAGCCATGCTTTTTCATATAAAAAGAACTTTCTTGGAAGACCAGAAAAGATTGCAAAAAATTTCTGGCTATTTGAATTAAATAATCATGGTGAACTTGAATATAATGAAAAAAGGAGTCCTACATTATTTGTTTATATTGCTCCACGAATTCTGACTGAAGATGAAAAAGAAGAATTAGAGACCTATAAGCAAACTGATCCGATTTATTATAAAGGCGTACAAGAAGGATGGAGTATTTATTTCTTAGGAAGAATAAAAGAATATGTAATTGTTCCTGGTATAATTTCAAGAGAAGAAATAGAAAAAAAGATACCACCTGAGTATAAGAAATTGGCAGAAGATATTGAATATATAGATACGAATGGAAAGATCGTATTTTAAATTAGCCCTGTTAGTGCTAGGTGTTTTCTAGTACTAACAGCATCATTTAATTACGCATTAATCAATAAGCGATAAGATATCACTTAATAACATATAAGTATAAATAACATATCTATCGGCTTCTTTTTTTTCAGTTATGGTTTCGTGAGTACCTTTATTAGTTGAATTATAAACAGAATCTAATCGTTCCCCTATGTAGTCAAGTTGTGAACCTACGATAGATTTGTAATTCTTCGAATTACTTTTCGATTCAATAAACTGGATTAGCCGATTAATATAATTCTCAGGCCCTAATTCTACAGTTTTCTTTTTTCCTTTTATGCTAATTTCGATTGGGTCTGTTGGTGGATATAAAACATCTGCAAGAGATTGTAAAATACGTCTACAACTATGAACAGCATTTGAAAGATCTTCTGGATTATCAGAATTCAAATTTTCGTATACAGCATTAAATTTTAGGACAATATCCGGTACATAATTACCAATTTTCCCATCAACATCATTTTGTAAACGTGTAAAAATATCATTATTAATTTGTTTATATTTTAATTCACAATTTCTTTCTAAAGCATATTTATACATAAAACTTTTTCTTTCTGACAATCGTTTTGTTTCTCGCAAAATCTGATGCCGCAATGAATTTCTTTCATTTTTATTCCCAAATGTTGGAAACACATACTGATTAGGATTTGCAGAGCTAACGGAAACATTAGGATCTGCACTTTGAGACAAAGACAATTTCATTGATTCAATATTTTGCTCTATTGATTCTATACTCTCAGTATAACCATAATCTTTAATGCCATCCTCTTTTTCTTCTTGATATATTCGTCCTGCAATCTTCATTTGATTCCATACATTTGGCTCAATTCCTTTTGGGGTAGTTTTATAACCAGAAATTTCATTCTGCATTATTTCAAACATTTCAAAATCATTAAGTATTCTAGCCAAACGAGAAATTTTAAAAGCTATCAATGTTAAAGACATGTTTGATAATTCTATATTTGCAATTATCTCATTAGATAATGCCAACGCTTCTTCTAATACATTACTTCTAATTCTTTCCATAATTATCCCTTATTTAAATATACTAAGAAAAATACCAAAAGGATACTTTAGTCCATAAAAAATGACCTTAAAAATTTCAGTCCTATTTTTTCGAACAATTAACACTAACCGTCGGGCAATTTCCCCGACGGTCAACTTTTTACGTAATAATTTTACGTAATTTGTGGTTCTTATTGGTTCTTACTGGCTCTTAATGGCTTGATTACAAAATTGTTTTAGTGGTATAAATAGGCATCAGACATTGAAATAGACACTAGTGAGGCTTATAAGAGCCAACTAGCTTTGGGCAGATCGACCTCCAAGTGCCCCTCATAACCCGGAGGCCGCAGGTTCGAGTCCTGCCCCCGCTATAATTAAACCTTCCTGAGATCTCGGGAAGGTTTTTTGTTTTAAATTCGATAATTGAGACCTCGTAACAGGACTCGAAAC
>JAEEGL013484380.1_pt1 | contig 11780 bp, 9 predicted proteins | sample 9134231 | NCBI WGS metagenome assembly JAEEGL01 (sample SAMN16246548, study PRJNA631951) | gut metagenome | biome: gut microbiome; feature: rumen; material: fiber-attached | host: Bos | place: Iran: Karaj | collected 2018-10
ATCCACCGCATTGCAAATCTCGTTTGCTTCGGACGGGCGTCTGACAGCCAGGAAATCCCTGCGTTTGTGAACGAATCGGATTTGGAGCTGCTGGAAGCTGCCGTTGCGGATTCCACACCGATGAATCCGCATTTGCAGGCCCTGTGTGCGCTTGATCCCGTTCCGGCATGGAGCATCATTGCCATAACATTTACGAATAAAGCTGCCAATGAATTGAAGGACAGACTTGCTGCGATGCTTGGTCCGGAGGCAGAGGATATCTGGGCGATGACCTTTCATTCCGCCTGCTGTCGGATACTCCGGCGCTATATTGATCGGATCGGTTACACCTCCCGGTTTACGATTTATGACAGCACGGATTCCGAGCGCGTCATGAAGGACGTTATGAAAGAACTTCGTGTGGATGAAAAAGAGCTTCCCGCCCGCACGATCCTCTCGCAGATCAGCCGGGCGAAGGACAGGCAGCTGTTTCCGAAACAATTTGCGGCTTCTCTGGCAGGATCCTCTGATTATCGTGGGGAGCTCGTTTCAAAATGCTACCAGGCCTATCAGACGAAGCTGCAGGAGGCCAACGCACTTGACTTCGACGATATCATTCTGCTCACCGTTCAGCTTCTGCAGGAGGATGAGGAGGTCCGCAGCTATTATCAGCAAAAGTTCCGCTATGTCCTGATCGACGAGTACCAGGATACGAATCATCTGCAGTATCTGCTTTCTTCTCTGCTCACCGGTGAAAGAAAGAACATCTGTGTCGTCGGTGACGATGACCAAAGTATTTACCGTTTCCGCGGGGCTACGATCGAGAACATTTTATCCTTTGAACAGCAGTACCGCGGTGCGAAGCTGATCCGCCTGGAGCAAAACTACAGATCCACCAAGGCGATTCTGAATGCAGCCAACGCTGTCATTTCCCATAATCGCGGACGAAAAGGGAAGACGCTTTGGACCGATAACGAGGACGGTGCGAAAATCACCGTGAAACGAACCGCGAACGAATCCGAAGAAGCGAATTTCGTGGCCTCCAGGATCTTTTCCATGATTCCTCCGAGCAAATATAAAGACTGTGCGATCCTATACCGTACAAATGCACAATCCAACGCTTTGGAGCGTTCGTTCAAGTTTAATGCGATTCCTTACCGCATCATCGGCGGCACAAGGTTCTTTGACCGCGCCGAGGTCAAGGATATGCTTGCCTATCTTTGGGTCCTCAGCAATCGCGCCGACGATCTGCGTCTGCGCAGAATCCTCAACAATCCGCCGCGCGGGATCGGCACTAAAACCATCGAGACTGTAGAACGCCTTGCGGACGCTGCGAACCTGCCGCTGTATTTCGTGCTCTCTGACGCTTATCATTATCCGGCGCTGGAGAAGAGCGCGGCAAAGCTGCTGAATTTTGCCGTTCTGATCGAGGACTGTGCGAAATTGCTGGATACGCTGCCGCTGCCGGAGTTCTACGATCAGCTTCTGGCCAGGACAGGTTTTGCTGCAATGCTGGAGGAGAAGGACGACGCAGAGAGCCGCAGCCGCCTGGAGAACGTCATGGAACTGCGCTCCTCCATCGTCGGTTATGTGCAAAATCATCCTGACGACGCGTCGCTCAGCGGCTTTCTCGAGGAGATTGCGCTCTATACGGATATTGAGCAATATGACGCTACTGCTGACGCTGTTGTGATGATGACGATCCACTCCGCAAAGGGACTGGAGTTCCCGCACGTCTTTCTGGTCGGTGCGGAGGAAGGGTTGTTTCCCAGCCTTCGCTGTATCGGAGAACAGGCGGAAATGGAAGAGGAGCGCCGTCTATGCTACGTTGCAATCACCCGGGCAAAGAAATCACTGACGATTACGTATGCCCAGCAGAGAATGCTCTACGGCCACACAACAACGAACCGTGCGTCCCGTTTTGTAGAGGAGATACCGCAGGAGTTGACGGATCTGCCCGCAGCCAGGAGACCGGATCCCGTATCCCAGGCGGGTGCCTTCCGAAGCAGCTGGTCTGACGGATTCCGTAAGGGATCTGCACAGATTCAGCCGAACCCGAGACTGAAAAGTGGGTTTTCGACCTATCAGAGGCCGGCTGCCTCTGCACCCGTGCCGGAGTTCCGACCGGGAGATATGGTACGGCATACCGCTTTCGGCCGCGGCATGGTCGTTTCCGTGCTGAAAATGGGCAACGACGCGATGCTGGAGATTGCATTTGACGAGGTTGGGACCAAACGACTGATGGCGAAGACTGCGTCTACCCATATGCAAAAGCTCCAATTCTGAATCATCCGGAATAATGAAAGCAAGACGGCATATTCTTGTCTGAGGTGATCCTATGCCCATCAGGACACGAAGACGCCTGCTCAGGCTTTGCTGTTTTGTGTTTTTGCTCTCCGCTGCGTTCATCCTTTGTTTCCGAACGCAGTATCTTCCGATGGTCCGCAGAAATGTTATCATGCAGGTTGAGGACAAAACGTCTGATATCGTAAATGAAGTGATCCGTGACGAGATCGCGGACGGTGGACTGCGCTACGATGATTTGATTACTCTGCAGACGGACAGCGGCGGGAGCGTGACGGCACTCCGAACAGACATGGCGGAAGCAAATCGGGTACGTTCCCGGCTGTTGTCTGAGATCTCAGACCGAGCTTCCGTGATGGATGAAGAAACCATTGGAATCCCTGTAGGGAACGTTGTTTTTCCCGCGCTGTTTTCCGGGCGCGGAGGAAAGCTGCCTGTAAAGGTCCTTTCCATTCAGGATGCTTCGGCTGAGTTCCGCAGCAGCTTCTCTCAGGCCGGGATCAATCAGACGCTGCATCAGATCTACCTGGATGTGGAGGTTGCGTTAATGGTGATGTCCCCGGTGGGAGTACTGGAGATCACTGTGGATACCGAGGTACCGGCTGCGCAGACCGTGATTGTCGGCACGGTTCCCCAGACTGTAATTGCTATGACAGGAGAGAATTGACGTGGATACAGCAAAAGAGATCCTTCGTTTGACGCAGGAACTGAACGAAGCGAATTACCGGTATTACGTTCTCGATGATCCGCAGATGACGGATTATGACTACGATAGGAAACTCAGACAGCTTGAGATTCTTGAAGCAGAGAATCCCGAACTGGCACAGGCAGATTCCCCTACAAAGCGTGTCGGCGGAGAGGCTCTGAGTCAGTTCGAGAAAGTTGAGCACGCTGTTCCGCTGGAAAGTCTTCAGGACGTGTTTTCCACGGAGGAGCTTGGAGAGTTTGTTGAGCGTGTCGCGCAGACGATCCCGAACGCTGAATACACTGTTGAACCGAAGGTTGACGGCCTCTCTGTTGCATTGGAATACATAGACGGAGTATTCGTTCGAGGCGCCACCAGGGGAGACGGCCGGATCGGGGAGGATGTGACGGAGAATCTTCGCACAGTCCGATCCATTCCCATGCGCTTAGCGCAGGCACCGCATCGCCTGATTGTCCGCGGCGAGATTTTCATGCCGAAAAGTGTCTTTGATCATCTGAACGAGGTAAAAGAAAAAAACGGGGAAACCCTGTTTGCCAATCCACGAAACGCTGCGGCAGGTTCTCTTCGCCAGCTGGATCCGAAGATTGCTGCAAAGAGGCAGCTGGATATTCTGATTTTTAATCTCCAGCTTTGTGAAGGCAAAGAGTTCCAAACCCATTCTGAGACGCTGGATTATCTGAAAGAACTGAAATTCAAGGTCATCCCTTATACGCTGTGCACAGACCTCGAGCAGATCAATGCCGAGATTTCCTCCGTCGATGAACGCAGATACGATTTGGGCTATGATATTGACGGCGCTGTGATCAAGCTGAATGATCTGGACGGAAGAATGCGGCTTGGCTCTACAGCTAAATTCCCAAGGTGGGCAGCTGCCTATAAATACCCGCCGGAGATTAAGGAAACTGTCTTGCAGGATATTGTCGTGCAGGTCGGCAGGACGGGAGTTCTGACGCCGAAAGCCGTTGTTGCACCTGTCCGGCTGGCCGGGACCACGGTGACCAACGCGACCCTGCACAATCAGGATTTCATTTCCGAAAAAGACGTTCGGATCGGCGATACCGTTCGGATCCGAAAGGCAGGGGAGATCATCCCTGAAATTCTCGGGATTGTGCAGGAAAAGCGCCCGAAGGATTCGGTACCGTATTATCTTCCTGCAGTTTGCCCTGTTTGCGGAGCGCCCGTGGAAAGGGATCCGGACGGCGCAGCGATTCGCTGCACCGGTGCGGAGTGCCCTGCGCAGTTAAGCAGAAATATTGCGCATTTTGTGTCCAGAGATGCGATGGATATCGACGGCCTTGGCAGCGCGATTGTCGATCAGCTGATTGACGCCGGATTTGTCAAATCCCCCGCGGATCTGTATTATCTTTCGATGGAGCAGATTTCGACCCTGTGGAAAAAAGGCGACAAGGCCCCAAAGAAGCTGTTGGATTCCATTGAAAAGAGCAAGGGAAACGATCTTTCCCGACTGATTTACGCCCTTGGGATCCGTCAGGTAGGTGAGAAGGCCGGGAAAGTCCTCGCGCGGGAATTCGGTACACTGGATGCGTTGATGGCTGCCGACGTTGATCGCCTGACCCAGGTTCGGGATATCGGCGATATCACCGCGAGGAGCATCGTGTCCTGGTTCCGCAATCCGCAGTCAGAGCATATGATCCGTCGCCTTCGCGAGGCAGGCGTCAATTTCCGCTGTGAGATTCAGGTAACGGACCGCAGGCTGGAAGGGATGACGTTTGTCCTGACCGGCGCGCTGTCTCTGTTTACCCGCGAGGAAGCAACAGAGAAGATCGAGCTGCTCGGAGGAAAAGCCGCAGGCTCCGTTTCCAAAAAAACGACCTACGTGGTTGCCGGTGAAAACGCGGGATCCAAGTTGCGTAAAGCAAATGAATTGGGAATCCCTGTTCTTGACGAACAGCAGTTTTTGGACATGATCAACAGAGAATTATGACTTGAAGAAGTTGGAAGGTGCTGCAGATGAAATATCAAGCAAGAGAAGGCGTTGTGCTGACAAAACTCTGCGGGATGAGTGTGCTGATTCCCTCCAGAGCGGCGTTCGAGCACTGCCATACCATCCTGAGGCTTCCTTTATTATGGGCAGTGACATGGGAGGGGCTGGCGAAAGGGAAGTCCCTGGAGGATACCATCAAGGTGCATGAGATCCTGACCAGGAAACCGCGGGAAGAAGTGATCAGCCGCCTGAACCGCTTCTACGAGGATCTTGCCGATAAGGGTTTCATTGTGCGGGTTCCGGACGACGACAGTGACGTATCGGAGAAGGAGGCGCAAATCCTTGCGTGCTCGCAGGAGGGGAGTACCACATGAAGAAGGTGGAATCCGCTTTTCTCAGCCTTCTTCGCGACACGCTGAAGGGTGAAAGCGTACAGGATCCGGAGCTTTCCCCGGAGGAATGGGAACAACTCTTCCGGCTTTGCAAATGGCAAAAGCTGTTGCCTTTGATTCTGAACGCAAGCACAAGCTTACCTTCTTTCCGCAGCGCTTGCGGGAATCACGGCACGGAAAAACGTCTGGACACAGCAGCGCTGCAGGAAGAATGCTTTCGTGAGATCAATCGCCAGGTGTATCAGGAGAACGACCTGCTGGATTTGCTGCTTTCACTTCGTGAGGAAGGGCTGACTCCGCTGGTTGTGAAAGGCGTGACAATCCGTCAGCTCTACCCGGTTTCTTATCTTCGTCCCTCCGTCGATGAGGATTTGCTGATACCTCCCAGAGAGGCGAGAACATATCACAACGCACTGATTCGACGCGGTATCCTTCCGGATCAGCCGGATATTGACCCCGACACCGTCTCTGAGTGTTCCTATCATAAGCCGCAGTCTCCAACCTATCTGGAAGTACATCAAGCTTTATTTGAACCCTCCTCTTCCGTATACGGAAGCTTTAATCAGCTGTTCAACGGCTGCTTTCTCAGATCTGTGGAGGTAAAGGTTCAGGATGTCAGTGTTCACACCTTATGTCCGACGGATCACCTGCTGTTTTTGATCCTGCATGCCTATAAGCATTTTGTACATAGCGGATTTGGCCTTCGGATCGCTGCGGATATCTGTTTGTTTACGCAGCAATATGAGAAGCAGATAGAGCTGGATTCGATTTATGCGGATTGCAGGGACCTTCGGTGTCATCGCTTTGCCTCCGCAATCTATCAGATCGGTGAAAAGTATTTGGGTATTTCTGCGCCGGAACCGTTTGCTTCTGTTTCCTGTGATATTCTCCCCCTGTTATCGGATATGCTGAATGCCGGGCTGCATGGTCAGGACATCGACCGTTTGCACAGCGCGAACATTACCCTTGGCACAATTGCCTCCGATCGAAAAAACAACGGGAAGAAAAAAGCGTCCGGCGGTATCCGCGGCAGCTTATTTCCTTCTGCAGAAAGTCTGCAGGGGAGGTATCCATATCTGCAGAAAAACGCGTGGCTGCTGCCTGTTGCCTGGACCCAGCGAATTGGAGCTTACCTGCTGAATAAAAACGGCAATCAGCCGGTTTCCCACCCCGCAGCGTCCATTCGGATTGGAAAGGAACGTGTCGCGTTGCTTCGCCAATACGGAATCATCGGAAAAGACGAGCCCTGAATCATCACAACAAAATGCAGCGCCCCTGCGAAGGCCGCTTTACGGTCTTTCGCAGGGGCGCTGTGCATTGAAAACTGCCCTCGTACTGAACTCCATTATTGGAGCTTCGTATCAGATGACCTTGATCATTACAAGGAACAGGAGCAGGAAGGTTATCAGTACAATGAGCGCAAATAAAGTGAACCCGAGACTGAAGCTGCCTTTCTTCCCGCTCTTGCTGGGAGCAACGAGTTCCGCCTTACGCAGGGCGTTGACGATGGGCTTATAGAGCAGCAACGTCAGTCCTGCGTTCAGTCCGCCTTTGACAAGGTTAAAGGGAAGGAACACGGAAAGGAGCATTCCTCCGACAACCTTTCTCTTTTCTGCAATTTCCGTGACAGGGCCCATGGACATGTAGTACGGAGTCACAATGTAGTTCCACAGGACCATGCAGAGCGCCATCGACAGTACGCCGACGAAAAGACCGACGACGGCTCCCTTCATCGTTCGGCGCTTGGAGTAGATCCATGCTGCCGGAACTGTAAACGCGCAGCTCGCCAATGCGTTCATCAAAAATCCCCAGGGACCGGTACTGCTTATAGTCAGCATTTCGATCAGAGCAACAAGGACGGATAAAACAACGCAGCTCATTGGCCCGAAGATGAATCCCGCAATGACGATCAGGGCGTCCTTTGGTTCATAACTCAGGAAACCGGAGACGTTCGGGATCCACTTTGAGAGCAATACCGCGACAAAGGACAGGGCTGCAAACATGCCCATGCACGCGATATAGCGAACGGATAACTTCTGCTTCATAAGAATTCCTCCTAAGAAAAAATGCCTGAAGTACGTACGTCTTCAGGCAAACAACGCATATTGCGCGATTGCATCTTCTCTCATCCAGACTATAACTGTCGGTCTCGGAGTTTCACCGAGTCAGCCAAAAGGCTCGCGGACTTTACCGCCGGTCGGGTATTTCACCCTGCCCTGAAGATGTCACGTATTCAATTGCTTATATTATAGCGCTGCACCGAAAAAAAGCAAGTAAAAATTTTTCTCAGATTGTAACACTTTTGTAATAACCTCGTGTTATAATCATTTCATAGGCTTAAAACCGTGCATTTTTCCGTTTTCTCCTGTATCCGTGACGTCTCCGCCGATGACTTTTCCGTCGAATACAAACAGCGTGGCATATACAGGACCCTTTGCATTCGGATAGTTCAGGATTTCATAGACGTATCGGGTCGCCTGCTTCCCGCGATAGTCCGACAGATCATAACCCTGACTTTTCTGCAATTCATTGTAACGGGAGAAGACTTCGGACTCTTTTTTGGGAACCGTCACGTTCTGTGTTTGGATCGGCTCGGTATTCACCTCCCAGCCGAATCCGGAGAGAAACAGGATGCGCCCTTCATTTGTATCCGCAGCCGGCACGGTGTTTCCGTTTTTGTCGTTTCTGGCAGCGTGAACAATGACTGCCAGGACAATGACTGCGATTACAACTGTCACAATCAGCGCGATTTTTGTTTTTGAAACCTTTGCGGTCAGTACAAACATAGCAGGATCCCTCCGACCTTCAGTTTTGGACAGTCAAGCATATGCCGGACGGATCAGAGATATGACGAGGTAGGATATGCAGCGTTTGGATAAGTATCTGTCGGATGCGGGCATTGGCTCCCGAAGTGAGTTGAGGAGTCTTCTGCGCACGGGCTGTGTCAAGGTCAACGGGAAGGTCGTTGTGGATCCGTCATTTAAGATCAAGGAAGAGTCTGACCGGATCGAGATGAACGGCTCTGTCGTAGACGGCCAGCGAAGAACTGTTTTGATTTTATATAAGCCGGCGGGATATGTCACCTCCACGGATGATCCCAGGGACAGGACCGTCATGGAGCTGATTCCGCCGAAATACCGTTCCTGGGGTGTCTCGCCGGTCGGCCGTCTGGATAAGCAAACAGAAGGCCTGCTGCTTTTGACAAACGACGGTGTGTTGGCGCATAGACTGATTTCACCAAAATATAGCATCGAAAAAGTCTATTACGCGAAGCATGAGGGGGAAGCCTGCGCAGAGGATGTCGCTGCATTCTGGGAGGGACTGGTTCTGAAGGACGGAACGGAATGCAGGCCGGCCCGTCTGGATCCGCTCGGGCCGGGAGAGAGCCGGATCACTTTGACAGAAGGGAAGTATCATCAGGTCCGACGAATGATGGCGAGCAGAGGGATGACAGTTTCCTATCTGCTACGGGAACGGGAGGGCAGCCTAAGCCTGGGCGGTCTGTCTCACGGCGAATCGCGTGAGCTCACGGAGGAAGAACTGCTGGAGCTTTATCGTTCTGTACAATATGAACAAACGATTGATTTGACAAAAGTTTGAAATTTCATGGAGTTTCATTCCATATACTTTGGCTAATTTCACAGATTTATTGTCTTTTTGCATAAAAAAATCCCATTATTTTCAAAGAAAATGCCAAAAAGGACTTGCAAAGTTCGTGAAAATACTGTATGATATAAGGTAGAAGTTGTACAAAACCATAGAATCAGGGGGTCTTCTTATGCCCAATCATATTTTCACGGACGTGATCCAGCAGATGAAAAACGCCACCGACCGTGAGATCGGTGTAATCGATACCGACGGAAGTGTTGTTGCCTGCACCAATTCACAGTTGATCGGCACCAAGCTTCCCAAGCTTGCCAGAGTCGCTGCGCTTTCGGAGCAGACTGTCGCGCATTTCTCCGGGAAAACCGTCAAGGTCCTCACCGGATATGGCAACGCTTTTGACTACGCAGTTTTCGTCGACGGGGAAGATCCTTTTTCCGACAGCCTTTGCCTGATGGCGGAGGTTTCCCTGAACTGCACGAGAACATATTACGAGGAAAAGCATGATAAGTCTACCTTCGTAAAGAATATCATCACCGATAATATTCTTCCCGGTGATATCTATATTCGCGCCAAGGAGCTGCATTTCTCCGCGGATCAGAACCGCACCGTATTTCTGGTTCGGCAGGTCGGCAACGTCGATGTTGCCGCAGTGGATGTTCTGCAGAGCCTTTTCCCGGACCGTCAGCAGGATTTCGTGATCTCCGTCAATGAGACCGATATTGCCGTTGTCAAGCTGCTGGAGCCTGAAGTGGATCAGGCGAAGCTCCTTGAGCTGGCATCGTCCATGGAGCAGGCGCTGAAGAATCAGCTCTTTATCAAGACGATTATCGGCATCGGCGGGATTGCGGAGCATCTTCGGGAGTTGGCCGACGCCTACAAAGAGGCACAGGTTGCCATCGAAGTAGGAAAGGTATTTGACACGGAAAAGACGATCATCACCTATGAGAATCTTGGCATCGGGCGACTGATCTATCAGCTTCCGACGACGCTGTGCGAGATTTTCCTCGGGGAAGTTTTCAAGAAGAACTCTATTGATACCCTCGATCAGGAAACTCTGTTTACAATCAATAAGTTCTTTGAAAACAACCTGAACGTTTCCGAGACCTCGCGGAAGCTCTTTGTCCACCGCAACACGCTGGTCTATCGCCTTGAAAAGATTAAGAAGCTGACCGGCCTGGATCTTCGCGAATTTGACCATGCGATCATTTTCAAGGTCGCTCTGATGGTAAAGAAATATCTTGCTTCCCGCGACAATAAAATGTTCTGATCCTGAAAAGGAGAAACCAATGATCGATTTTCAAAACGTTACTAAGGTATACGAGGCCGGAAACCGCGCGCTGGAAGGCGTGACGCTTCATATTGACGACGGCGAGTTTGTCTTCCTTGTCGGTCCCTCCGGTTCCGGCAAGTCCACAATTATCAAACTGATTACTGCGGAGCTTGAGCCGACCTCCGGATCTGTGACCATCAACGGTTATCAGCTGGATAAGATCCGGCGCAGGAATGTTCCCTATATGCGCCGCACTGTCGGCGTCATTTTCCAGGATTTCCGCCTGATCGAGAATAAAACCGTTTTTGATAACGTCGCATTTGCCATGCGGATCGTCGGAGCCAGCAACAAGCAGATCAAAAAGCGTGTTCCCTATGTTCTGGAGTTGGTTGGTTTGGAAAACCGCGGACGCAGGTTCCCAAACGAGTTGTCCGGCGGCGAGCAGCAGCGTGTGGCCATCGCCCGCGCTCTGGTAAACAATCCTTCGATGATTATTGCGGACGAGCCTACGGGCAATCTTGATCCCATGCGGTCATATGAAATTATGATGCTGCTGGAGCGGATCAACGCGCTCGGGACCACGGTGATGGTCGTGACCCATGAGCGTGAGCTTGTCAATCGCTTTACCAAACGAGTCATTGCCATTGATGAAGGCCGCGTCATCAATGACGGAATGGATGGGTATTATATCAATGAAGAGAACTAGAAAGCTTGGTTATCTGATCAAAGAAGGCGTCCACAATATGTTTTCCCACGGCTTTATGTCTTTTGCTGCCGTGTGCGTGACTGTTGCCTGCCTTGTTATCATCGGCAGTTTTTCTTCGATTCTTTACAACCTTTCCGAATGGGTGAAGACGCTGGAGCGTCAGAACCGGGTATTGGCCTTTGTCGATGAGACCTATGATTCCCAGCATGCCAAATCACTGGAATCCGCGATCCGCCAGCTGCCGAACATTCAGGAAGCGGAGTTCATGTCCGGCGAACAAGCTGGAGAAAACTTTATTGAATCCCAGGGCGGCGGCGAAACCTATGAAGGAATTGATTCGAGCTTTTTCCGTGACAGAATCATTATCACGCTGGAAGACAACAACAAAATTGACGAATCGATTCGTGCGATTTCCCAGATTCAGGGCATTGCCGAGGTCAAGGCAAAGTCAGAGCTCGTCGAGGGCTTCCGTACGATCCGCCGCGTTCTGAATCTGGCCTCAGCCGGTATTATCATTGTGCTGCTTGTGGTATCCCTGTTCGTGATTTCAAATACCATCAAGCTGGCAATGTACGACCGCCGTGACGAGATTGGCATCATGAAGATGATCGGAGCAACAAACCGCTTTATACGGTTCCCGTATTTTGTGGAGGGCTTTTTGATCGGCGTACTTTCCGGCTCTATTGCTTTCTTCCTGGAATGGCTGCTGTATGATCTGTTCGATAAGCAGATTCAGCGCATTGACAGTATGCAGCTGTTTACGATCATTCCGTTTGAACACATTCTGTGGCCGATGGTCATTGTGTTTGGCGCCGCCAGCCTGTTTGTCGGGATTTTTGGCAGCGTGATGTCCATCCGTAAATTCCTTGACG
>JAEEGL013823958.1_pt1 | contig 11780 bp, 9 predicted proteins | sample 9134231 | NCBI WGS metagenome assembly JAEEGL01 (sample SAMN16246548, study PRJNA631951) | gut metagenome | biome: gut microbiome; feature: rumen; material: fiber-attached | host: Bos | place: Iran: Karaj | collected 2018-10
ATATTTTGCTGCAGTTTTATCAAGCAGCGCTTTTTCTCTGACTATTACTGTATTATCTGAACTATGATTTGTCTTCAACACAAAAGAATTCGGTAAAGTATCAAAATCAATATCATCAAAGCTGTCCCATACTCCAAGTAATTGCACGAGGTATTCTTCCCCAATTTGTTCCGCGATCCATGCTCTAACCAGATACTTATCTGCCAGTTTCGTTTTTAGCGGTGTATTATCATAAAGTTTTAACCATTGTATCTTAGCATTTAGTGATTTCGGATGATCAAGATTTAATATTTCCCCCGTAGAATTAAAAAGGAGGATTGATAATTCATCAGGATAACATTGAGGATCTAATATACGAAAGTATTCATAGTCTCTGCAAATATTCTCTTCTAGCATGCTTTGTGTTAACGCCTCCGGGTATACCGCTTATACTTATGTTTATCTAGAAATTATCTGATTCCTATTAGTCGGGTAATTTTCGTTCCAAACTATTAAAGTATCTCTTGAACAGTTTCCAGCAATCCGGATTCCCTGGTCTGTATGGGCCAAAGCCTGGGCATCCGTTTCCTTCGATCATCAGCAATTGTGATTCATCTACACAGACATCCCATCCTATGCGGTTTAGTTCTTTCGGTGCAATGGAATGCGCTTTTATACAAAAATCAACTACTTCTCCCCATCTCGGCACAAACAAACCAGAAAACTTTTTTCCAGTCTGAGGATGCCTGCTTAAGTGATTTCGTGTGAATGTCATGCCATCAAGAAGTTTACCGTCCGCCATGTTAATTACAATTACTACACCACCCGTATGGAAATTGTCAGTAAGGGATTCTCTTCCTCCAATGCGCAGATATGCACTGGCCGGAACGATTGTTCCATCAATTCTCAGTGTGATAACACGTATTGTATTCAAAGAGCTGGGGTTTAATTCGTGAAGAATACCGCTTTGAGAAATGTATTCCTCTACGATATAACTGTTTTTTTCTTCTGAAAGCTTGCGATATATTGCAGCAGGGTCTCCGCTTGTTTGTACAATTCGAAATCCATCTCCTCTCATTCCGTCAATTGGTTTTATAACCAATTTTTCAGAATTACGAAACATTTCAGAAAAATCCGATTCACTGACATCTTTAGTATTGCAGCATTTTCGTAAGAAAAAGCTTTCCCAGTGTTGTGCAAAAGCACATTTGTCATTTAACAGATATATTTTTTCCGGATCATTGAATAACCGGTTTCCAAAGTTTAGTCTGGCACCGGTAATTGTTGCTAGTCTTTGTCTGACTGTACTTCCGGGATAATCCATCCCCCAATAACTATCCGGTTCTTCTCCAATAAATGTTGCAAGCATTGCGATTCGAAGGATAATGTATTTTTTTTTGATACCGGATTTAATAATATCCGGACGATCTTCTTTAATTTTTTCAAAAAGCTGTCTGTGAAGCATTTTATAAGTATCGGAAAACCGAAACTTTTCCATATAGTCAATATACATCCGTTGCCATTTCTTCCGCATAAAAAAGCGAAGAGTTCGATAATAGCTATGGATAAAAGCATTTCTCATATAGGGTTTTACTCTAAATAACATGTTTTATATATCCTTAAAAAATTTAAAAGCTGCGGATACATCCCTGTAATAATCAATAACAACTTTTCAAAAAGCTACGCTGTAACCCATGTTTAACAAATTGCGAAACAACAACATAATGCCTATCTTATATCTCTGAGGAAGGCTTTATAACAATTGGATGAGAAAGTATAATTTGAGCTGAAATTATAAGGAGGACTGGAATGCTCAATAAATAATAAAATACATAACGATACGCGAAAGCGATTGGTGTGCATACAATCAATGTGCCCCAGTTAGCCAGCATCGGAATAGTGATTAGTATGTATTTAGCATTACCGGATAACATAAATAAAAGAATAACAAACAGGATTAGCCAAAAACAGGAGCCAGAACTGCCGCAACTTCCTGGCAGCATTTTATTATAAAAAGCTCTCACGTATCGTTGTATAGAATTTGGAAGTTTAGGATTCTGAAATAACCCGAATGCGTTTTCCTGTATTCCCGGGCAGTATGCTTGATCGTCATTATGTGTATTGAACGCCCAAAAGCCGAAGGTGTTCATCAGCCAGGCTTTCAAACATAATTTCGGATTTTTAGCTAAAACACGCAAATAGCATGCTACAAATTCCTTTTTATGTTCATTTAAATAGTCATCATTCAGAACTATAGGGTTTATTTCTATTGGATTCCCGCTCATTTTCAACGGGTCTACAATCATTGGAGCATAACTGGAGGAATCTGTTCCTGTCCAATACTCTTCTTCTTTTATCGTAAACAAAAACTGTCTGTCTTCTTCTGAAATACTTCCATCAGAAGACAAAACCATTGCAATCTGCTGCAAAGGGATACTAATCCCTTCTGCAAAGCGGTACGGAACGCCTCTTGTTAATGAAGATAGAACTACAGTAACTGTAATAATCGTCACCATTCCGGAACAAAGCAAAAATTTCCGATGCTTTTTTAATAAGAGAGATGCGAAAAGAACTGTAACCGGAACAACTATTTTTCCATTATTCCGAAAAACCATGGTGCCTATTATGAGAAGAATATAGAAAAGGATACTCCTTAATGATAGTTTTTCTTCATGAATAAAATCATAAAGTAAAGGAAGCCATAGAAAAATGCAAATACTATATGGCGTGTCTTTGACCATAGTAAATGAATACAGGCTAATAATTGGATATGATAAATAAAACAAAAAAACAGGAATGATAATAAGGCAAGATATCCCCCGGCTCCAGAGCCAGTTCAGAACATACGAAACCGCCACAGCCATTACTGCCATCTGTAAAAAAGTATATATTGAGAATCCCAAATTAGGCTGTAAACCAGATTTTATAATAAGCCAATAAACAATATAATTAAATATTATCGGTGATCGGAAGGATTCCCCGCGAGGTCCGTGAATCAAAATTGCATTAATGTCATTCCACATATCCGTTCCCGGCCAGTATGACAAATAACCAATCCCCCAGACAAAAAGGACTACAAAAAAACATATTAAAAAGAAATAAGTATTGATTGATTTATCACTTCTCTGAATACCAACGTTTTTTAGTTTTGGAATCACAAGAAAAATAATATCTAATATTTTGTTCAGGAAATAGCTTAACACGAGAAGCAGCAACAACCCCAATGCTAAATCTACAGCTGAAACCGCTTTAAAATAATTTTTATCAAGTTTATCCCTTAGATTTCCGGTAAATACAACCTGAGAACGAAAAACTATCATCAAAGAAAACAATGCAGCAAAACCAAGCACAATCATGCGGTTTCTTTTGCTTTTTATAATCTCTGATCGATAATCACTCATAGCCAAAAACATACAGGTGGTAAAAAGAACAATGTAAACCATCGGGTAATGGATGTTTTTAAATGAGTATATCATCCAAAGCATCAATGCCAAGATTGTCATTACAATCCCCAATATGATGTTATTATGTTCCGGCTTTGAACTATTTTCATCTTGAAAGGATAACCCGTTTAAAAGGTGTTTCATTTATTATTTCCTTAATAGCTAAATGATTAATCAATAATCGCAGGACATATCTCATTTATAGAACATTTATCAAAACATTCAAAACATCTTCAAATTATAAACAGAACTGTGAAAAAGCCCATTATCTTAACAGCTCAGGATGATTCTTCTTTATGATATTCAGGGCAGCTTCCAAAGCTGCGGAACTGCTTCCTTCTTCCAGGATGGACTGAAGCCGCTGTGCTTCTGTTCTCTGCTTTTTCTCTTCTTCCAAGCGCTGACGTTCGCCATAAGCTGCCGCAAGTGCTTCTGCATCTTCTTTGGAAGAAGGAAGTTTCTTTGAAACCAGATACTCCGAATAGGCGTCGCAGTAAAGATTGACTTCGTCCGAAAACGCAATCTGTCTGCCCTTTTCAAGCCAAAGTATCTTATTGCACAATTCCCGCACCTGTTCCACAGAATGAGATACCAAAAGGCCGGTTACTCCGCGGTTCAGTATCTCTCTCATTTTATCTCCGCTCTTTTTCCGGAAGGCTCCGTCTCCCACGGCAAGCACTTCATCCAGGATTAAAATATCCGGGTTTACAAGGCAGGCAATGGAGAAAGCGAGACGGCTTTTCATGCCGGATGAAAGCTGCTTAAACGGTCGGTCCTGAAAGTCCTTCAGTTCTGCAAAAGCAATGATTTCATCATATTTTTCATTCATGAACTGTCTGGTATAGCCAAGCATCGCTCCGCGGAGAAAAGTATTTTCCTTCACGGTCAGATCCGGATCAAATCCGCTGCTCAACTCCAGCAAGGCAGCTATATTTCCATTCACTTCTATAGTTCCTTCGGTAGGAACCATGATTTTTGATATTGCTTTCAGAAGCGTTGATTTTCCTGCACCGTTGATCCCTATAATGCCAAGCATATCCCCGCTTTGCAGTTCAAAGCTAACATCCTTATCTGCCCAAAATTCTTTTATATGATAGTTGCCCTGAAGTTTTCTGACAACAAATTCCTTCAGGCCTATGTCTTTAAAATCACCCGTTACATACCGGATGGAAACACCTTTCGCTTTAATTGCCGTACTCATTATAAGTCTCTCTTCTTTTACACATAATAAAGGAACTGTTCATTATATTTTTTATAAATCCAAACGCCGAACAACAGCATAGCCAGTGCATAAAAAGCACACAGGATATGAAACTGCGGGGATGGAATACGTCCATCCAGCACCACAACGCGAAAATAATGGATATAAGTATAGACAGGGTTGCAGAGGAAAATACGCTGAACACGGTGAGAAAAACCGTCAATTCTGTAGAAGATCGCTGACATGTACATCAGAAGAAGAGTAAAAACGTCATAAAGATATGTCGTATCCCGGAAAAACACATACATTGCGGAGAGGACAAACCCAAACCCGATATTGAAAATAACAAGGCACAGGATCGGATAAAGAAGCATGAAAAAATGCCAGCCGAAGCTGATCTTGTCGATAATGCAGAACAGAAAGAAGACCAGTAGTGTCAGCAGAAAATTGATTAGGGAAGAAACATTCCTTGACAGTACAAATAGATATTTGGGAATATTTACCTTCGTAAAAATAGACGCGTTATTGAGAAGGCTTCGCATACCGGTACTTGTAGACTCTTTAAAATATGAGAAAACAAGATTCCCACAAAACAGGTAAATCGTATAATGCGGTGTGTCCCTTCCGAAAAAGTGTCTGAAAACAAGACTCATAATCAAAAGTGTAAGCAGCGGTGAAAGTACGCTCCAGACCATGCCTAAAACGGTACGCTTGTATTTCTGCTTAAAATCTCTTTTTACAAGTTCTTCAAAAAGAAAGCCATACTGTTTGAATTTACTGATCATTGATTCCTCCGAAGAAATCACATTAAAATATATCAGGATATCTTATTATTTCGTATCTCTGGCAAGATTATGTGTCTTTTTTTCGTTGCCTGTCATCTGTTTTGGCGTCATATAATCTTTACCGTATGATGATGACAGAATATTATGCCAGGACGAGGAAACCATTAGTGATAAATTCTCAAATTCCCTGTCTTCATAATTGATCATCACATCTTTCGGCAGAACAATAATCATACCGGCATAAAGATCATTTGAACGATTGATTAACAATCTGCTTCCGCATAATTTCCTGCTGAAGCAGTCTGCCCACACCAGTTTTTGTTCCAGCGGGAACAGCTTGCCCAGCTGGTATCCTCCCAAAATAAGGAGGTGTTTTAGGCCTGTGTATTTTTTGCTTTCAGCAGAAAGTTTCATAGTACGTTCTGTTTTTAAAAAAGCAAGAAAAAAAGACAATCCCAGAATTTTGACCTTTTGTGGGATTTTCCTCTCAGAAATGTAATCCCATACAAAGATATCCAGCCACACCGGTTGTTTACCTGGCAGTTTCAGCCATAGCTGAGGACACCGATTTGTAGTATAATCAAGATAAAAATTCTCACTAAAGGTCGTATTTTCAAAAACATCCAGAAGTTTCATATATTCTTCTCTGGTCATAGAGACATCAATATCATCATCCCAGGGGATAAAGCCGTGCTCTCTTATGCATCCAAGAAGCGTACCGCCGTGGAGGGAATAATGAATGCCGTTTTCCCTGCAGATAGCATCGAACTTCTGAAGCAGAACAAGCATATCCATATGTAATTGTTTGGTTTCTGGCAAGTCCGGCATCTATCGTTCACCGTTTCATTAATATTTAGTCAAAAGCTTTCTTTATATTTCTTTTTTAAGAATTTTGCCTTCAGAAAACCGGTACATTTTTCCCACCAGTTTATCCTTTCAAGGTAGATATACGGAAGCTCCTTCACTTCTTTTTTCTTAATAATTCCTGTGCGGATCTGGTGGTTAAGCCAAACATTGAACAAGCGCTCGCTTATCCGGCCGGCATAACGCTTTTCAAACGGCGTCATATCTGAAGTATCAATTTGTTTTTCAAGTTCAAAAAGGATAGTGAAAAGCCAGCTGCAGTAGCTTTCTATCAGATTGCGCGGCATTATCATCATGTTGAAAAGCCACGCGCTTCTTTTTCGCATAAATCTATCAAAATCTTCTGTATAATCGGGATATTTCTCAGCTATGATCCGGCGGGCTGTATCCAGCTGTGTTCCGTCAAAAGTGTGATCATAGTGAGAGTAAACTGTCTCAATATAATAATGCCTTTTACGGGGGGCAAAAACTCTATATTGTTCCAGCATGGGGTAAAGATCTTTTCCCTGAAGGACTTTTTTACCGTCATTTGATGAAAAAAAGCGACGGTAATGCACGAGCCCCAGCCAATCATAATCCATATTTTTCCATGCCCAATAAAGCCCTGTCAATTCGCAGAAAACAGGGTTTTTCTCAGAAATATGATCTCCTGTATCATCGCGTACAAATTGTTTTATATCTTCTTTCCTGTAAGCGCCGACATGCACAGGAACATACAGATCTCCGGACGGCAGATCACAGTATTTATGTGCCGCAATTATCAGTTTTGCATTCGTTTGATCACTCATTGAACAATACTTTTCATTCCGGTTTCAGTATAGTTATACCAGTTTTTCATCATTTTTGAACGCGCCGCGGAAAACGGTCATAAAAAGGATGCGGAGATCAACCAGCAGACTCCAGTTTTCTATATACCAGATATCATATTTTACGCGTTCTTCAATGGATGTGTCTCCTCTCAATCCGTGAACCTGCGCCCAACCAGTCATACCCGGCCGGACCTGCTGGCGCACAAGATAAAGAGGTACTGATTCTTTAAACCGCCTAACGTAAAAAGGAATCTCTGGGCGTGGGCCGACCAATGACATATCTCCCTTCAGTACATTGAAAAGCTGAGGAAGTTCATCGATGCTGTACTTTCGAATAAAGCTGCCAAACTTTGTTTTTCTTGGATCTATATTTGTTGACCAAGCAGTGTTTTCTTCCGTATTGACACGCATGCTGCGGAACTTCAGCATAGAAAAAACCTTTTTATCCTTACCGACACGCTGCTGCCGGAAAAAGACCGGACCGGGACTTGACAATTTCACTCCGATTGCCGTGGCAATCATAAGGGGACTCAGTATCAGTAACATCAGAAAAGAAAGGACGATATCTGCAGTTCGCTTAATAAATGCGCCAAAGATGGAATCCATAGGGGTGGCGCGCAGGTTGATCAGTCTGGTTCGTCCGAAAGAATCAATTTCCGGATGAGGCGGAATAAAATCATTATAAAATGGTATCAGTGTAACGTGCGTCCCCTCTTTTCCTGCCACAGCCATGATAATATCCATCCATTTTATTTCGCTAGGTTCGAGCGCAATCACGATTTCATCCGGGTTCTTTGTCTCAATGATGTTTTCAAGGTCTTCATATCGCCCGAGGCAGTTTCCCAGTGCAGGATTCGGAAAAGCCGAAACATATCCGTCAATTTCTATTCCAAGTCTTTTTTCTTTACTGATGTCTTCTTTGTAGTGCAGAGCGTGTTTTCCGTTGCCGATAATAATAACATGCCTCTTGTTATACCCCAGATTTCGGTAATGCATGATGATCCGTCTGCCGTTGAAGTGCTTTAGTATCACCAGCACAGAGGAAATCAGGAAAAAGAATAATAGCGCGACGCGGGAAAACTCGGTCAATCTGAAAACATAGAAAGCAGTTGCAATAACCAGAGTCCCGACAAAATTCACCAGAATTATATTGAGATATTCCCCTGCTTCATCAGCGAATCTACGCTGAGCGTAAATTCGGAAGCCATAATAGGCAGCCGGTAAAAGCAAGCTGTAGCACACCAAAAACAAAGAAAAAGATTTGCTCGCATCCCAGACTTCAAGCCTGCCGTCAATAATAATATATTTCAGATACACTGCCAGATAATAGGAAATATATATTAAAACTGCATCGGTCAGATAATTCAGTATCCGTATCAGTTTTTGATTACGCTTAATCATACTATTTCCGCCGTTTCATTCTCTTATTAATAATATAGAATACCACAGAATGCCTGGTTTAGCAAGTTTTGTATATTTTATATTTGGAAAATGCTATAAAATGTGGTAATATACCAAATATGTTGTTATTGAGGTTTTTGTATGAATAAATCTGATTCACTTTTTTATAAAATCACTCAGTCACTTATCTGGAACACATTGATTCTCCTTTTTTCCAGTTCCGCTATAGCTGTTTTCAGTCTCCTGCTGGCAATCGGCAACGGCCAGCAAGCAATGTTTTTCGATTACTTTCGTTATCCACTAACATTTCTGCTGAACTGGCTGCCGGTTCTTCTGATTCAGGCATTATTATGGTTTCTTTTTGCAAGACAATGGATTGCTTTTTTTCTTACAGGGATAATAGTACTTGTAGCTTCTGCAGGGAATTATTTTAAACTTGTAATCCGTTATGAACCATTTCTGGCTTCGGATATTCCTTATATTTCAACTGCTATGGGTGTCTCCGGCGAATACAGCATTTCATTGAATACCAGGCTGATCCTTATTATAATAAGTACAATTATTCTTCTTGTTTTCATGTTGTTCTTTGCAAAAAGGAAGCCCGGATTCATGGCGCGGATCATTGGTGTTATGCTCTTGCTGGCGTCTGTCATCCCTCTCTGGAAATATGTTTATTCTTCAGAAAAGCTTTATACAAGCAGCTATATCGTTCAAAGGGATTACGACCGTGAAATGTATAAAACTGCATCCAAAGGTTTTTTATATCCTTTCATCTACAGTATAAAGGAAGCGTTCTTTGTTGATCCACCGGAAGAATATAACAGCAATGAAATTGCAGCTTTCCTTTCTGGCTATCCCGATCATGATATTCCCGAAAACAACAAGCCAAATATCATTGCCATTCAGCTTGAGGCATTCAGCGATCTCAGAACCATAGGCGTTGAAGGAATTACAGAAGAGGCATATGCTGTTTATGATGCGCTGAAGCAGGAAAGCCTCCATGGCACACTGGTTGTAAATGTTAACGGCGGTTCCACCATTGATACGGAACAGTGTTTTTTAACCGGAGACTATGCATATTATAAAATCCGGGAAGATTCACCTTCTTTTGTCCGTTATCTGAGGAATCAGGGATACAGGACAGTGGGTGGCCATCCTTTCTACAGTTTTTACGGGCGGCAGTATACAAATCCTATGCTTGGGTTTGAAGACTATCGTTTTGTTGAAAACTATAGCGGATACCCGGATATTGAACAGCTTAAACCGGGAAGGAATTTCAGTGATTGCTTCTTTTTTGATACCATTCTTTCTCAGTATACCGAGCTTGCTGAAAGCGGTAATCCTGTTTTTTCTTTCAATGTAACTATGCAGGGGCATAGCCCATACGAGACAAATGAATTTCTCTTTGGTGATAGCTGGTTTGATGGCAAATCATATTCCCGTACTACTGACTGTGTTATAAATAATTATCTTGGTTCCCTTGCTGACACACAGAATTATCTCTCTTTGATGATTAATTCATTACGTGATCGTAATGAGCCGGTAATCGTCGTTTTATATGGAGACCACAAGCCGTGGCTTGGTGATGATGCCTGTGTGGCATATGAATTAGGCATAAACTATGATATTTCATCTCAGGAAGGCTTTCTGAATTACTATTCCACGGAATACCTGATCTGGGCAAACGCTGCAGCACGGGAGAAATATAATCTGACTACAGGTAATGGCCCTGTTATCAGCACCTGCTATCTCTTTCCTCTTCTTTTCAGTGAACTGGAGATTGATGACTGCGGGTATGCTAACTATTTGCGTGAACGCATGGAGACACTGAATGTAATAACATCCCGTGGTGTGGTCTTCGAAGGTGGAATAATGACTGAACAACTCTCCACCACAGGATCAGAAGCATTGCAGATGGCAGAATATATCCAGTATAAGCATGCGAGAGGATAATATTATGGAAAAAGAAGTAAACATTGCCGGGAATTTTTCAGAAAACAAAATATATCGCTTTATTCAGAAAAATGGATTCTTTGTTTTATATATAATATGGTTCCTGATAGAAATCTTTATTAATTGTTCAACAGCCGGTCAGAAAGTTCCTTACTCTGTCTATATTTCTATTCAAAGAATTCCAAAATATGCTTTACTCCTCTATATTATTCTATTTCAGCAATACACTATACGCCAATTGCTGATTATTGCACCTCTTACAATTCTTTTCTATTATTCTGCCAGATTATCTCACTTTTATGAATTCTTCTATACATGGCTTTTCATCCTGGGAATGAAAAATTCAGATTTTGATAAAATACCCCTTTTCAGCTTATGGATACTCGGAATTTGTATTCCTGTTTACGCCTTATTATGTAAAACAGGGGTTTTCTCTGATGCTGGTGTATTTCGCGGAGATCAATTCCGCACCGCATTGGGCTTCATTCATCCCAATTCTTTCGGGGTACGTATTTTTATTTTTTCCGCATGCTGGTATTATGTTCGGCGCAACAAACTTTGCATTGCTGATTATATTTTTATTATTCTTCTTGCGCTCTTTGTGTGGTTTGTTCCGAATTCCCGTACAAGCTGCTTATGTATGCTTATACTCTCTGCTCTTTTATTCCTATATTCAAAACCGTCTTTCACCTCTTCCCCACTCTGTTCTATCCTGAATTCCTGTTTGATTGTCTGCGCTGCAGCAGCCAACGTTGGTACAGTATTGCTCTCACTTTTTTATACTGAAAACAACTCTGCAATGCTGTTAATTGACAAAGCTCTTAGCGGCAGGTTGTCCATTGCAAATAAGCTTTATCATGAATTTGGTGTCACACTTTTCGGGCAGCAGATTTATGTGAATATGTCTGAGCGAATTTTTGCCGGACTTGGAGATACTGCTATCAATTTTGACAATTCCTATATGCGTATTTTACTTCACTGGGGCATTATTGTCTATATAGTTGTCTCTGTTCTGGTCATCTGGGGACTAATATACGAAAAGCGCAGGAATAATCCCACGCTTTTTCTGATACTGTTTATGGTTCTTGTTTACAGTTTTTCGGAGAAAATACTGTATCAGGGAACTTACTGTGTATTTATCCTTGCACTATCGGATCTTCTGTACAGCAAGCTTTCTAAAAGGCAATCTATTCAACATTCTCCAACTTTTTAATTACTCTTGCAGGATTCCCGGCAGCGATTGTGTTTGCCGGGATATTTTTTGTTACTACACTGCCCGCTCCTATGGTGCAGTTATCCCCAATCGTAACCCCTTTCAGGATTAGAGAGTTGCAGCCGATAAAAC
>JAEEGL014380507.1_pt1 | contig 11780 bp, 12 predicted proteins | sample 9134231 | NCBI WGS metagenome assembly JAEEGL01 (sample SAMN16246548, study PRJNA631951) | gut metagenome | biome: gut microbiome; feature: rumen; material: fiber-attached | host: Bos | place: Iran: Karaj | collected 2018-10
CGATCCTGAGTGCCCTGCTCCTGTTTCTCACGATCCAGTCACTTCCGGCGGGAATGGCCAGAGTGGAGACACTCTACTGGTATTGCAGCGGCGCGAATTATATCCTGACCTGGTGCCTGGGACTGGTGTTTCTGGCTCTGTTCATCCGCGCCGGGCTGGGCGGAAAACGCCGTCCGCTGACGGTGATAACGGGCTGTGTCGTCGGATTCCTCGTCGGCGGCGGCAATTATATGACCGCGCTGACCTGCGCCATCATCACGGTGCTCGCGATCGCAGGCGTTGGGGTGTCGTTGAAGAGGGGAGGCCGCAGCCTGCGGGAACTTCTGCCGCTGATCCTGCCGGCGCTTTTTCTGTTTGCCGGATTCGCGGCAAGTTGTCTGGCCCCCGGCAACGCCGTCCGTGAGGAGGCGGTGAGCGGTTTCGGCGCCGTGAAGTCGATCCTGATATCGCTGCATTATACAGCCTGGTACTGCATCGCAGCCTGGACACGCGCGGAGCATCTGCTGATGATGCTCTTTCTTGCCCCGCTCTTCTGGGAACAGGCACCGCGGATGAGGCTGTCCTGGCGTTATCCGTTCGTCGTATGCGTCCTGTCCTACGGACTCGCTTCGGCCAATGTGACGCCGCCGCTTTATGCGCTGGGAAATATTGTGGCGGGCAGACTGCAGGCGATGTATTATATTCAGTATCTCCTGCTGCTCATCCTGACGGAGGGTTATCTGATCGGATGGCTCAGGATGCGGGTATTGCGTGTGGCAGAAGGAGATACGGGAGAGGACGGCGTCAGGCGCCGCAGGTATTATCTCGGGGGAGTCGCTCTCTTTTTTGCGGTCATCAGTCTGCTGTGCGCGGGAGCCGAGCCGGATTATTACATGGGAACGGAAGCGGTACGGGAACTGACGGACGGATCGGCCGCCGGTTACCGGCGGGAAAACGAGGAAAGGTTTGCCGTCCTGCTGGATCCTGCCGTGCAGGATGCGGTATTGAAGCAGTTTACGAACAAGCCGGCTCTGTTATGGTATTCGGATATTGATACGGAGCCCGGCAACTGGATCAACGACGGCCTGGCGAGGTATTTTCATAAGAACAGTGTCCGCGGCATTGCTGCAGAGGATGCGGACACCGGGGAGAGAGGACAATGAATCCGGATCAGACTTTTATTTCGGCAGTGGCATCTGTGGGAGCGGACAGAAGCGAGCTCACGGGATTTCTGACGCTCGTGGAGCAGACGCTGACAGGGCGGTTTCTGCAGGGAGAGATCATCCTGGTGGTACGGGATGACGCGGAAGAGGCGGGACGCGAGATCCGCGAATATTTTGCCGCGCATCCGACGAAGCTCCTGACCTCGATCGTCACCATGGATGCAGCTTCCGGGCAGGAGAGCGCGATGAACGCCGGCCGCGATATCGCGATCGGCGATTATGTATTTGAATTTGATGATATCCATGTGGACTACGACGGAGCCGTGATCCTGGAAGCCTATGAGAAGAGCCTGACCGGTTACGATATCGTCACGGCGAGGAATGACAGACGCTCCCGGTTTACCTCCAGATTATTCTACAGGACCTATAACCGGCTCTCCGGAGCAGGCAGGGGACTGGGGCCTTCGACTTTCCGCGTGCTTTCGCGCAGGGCGATCAACCGTGTCAAATCCCTGAGCACCTATATCCCTTACCGCAAGGCTGTTTATGAGAATGCCGGTCTCGCGAGTGCCGAGGTGATCTATCATTCCACGGACGAGGGAGGCGCCAACCGCCACTCCGTGCGGCAGGCCAGATCCGGCCTGGCGGTGGATTCCTTCATTTATTTCACGAATCTGATGGAGCGGATCTCGCTGACGGTATGCGGGGTCTTCTTCCTGATCGCGGTGATCGTGGTCATCTATGTGATCGTATCCCTGTGCTCGGATGAACAGCTGTCCTCCGGGTGGGTATCCATCATGGGATTCCTGTCGATCGGATTTACGGGTCTGTTCGGTCTGCTGACCATCGTGATCCGTTATCTGTCTGTGCTGGTGGATCTGACCTTCCGCAGGCAGCAGTACCTCATCAAGGACATCGAGAAGATCTCGGGGGTATAAGGAATGCGCCGTACCTGGGATGCCGTCATATTGGGAGCGGGTCTGTACGGACTGTATGCCGCGAGACTCCTCGCCGGACACGGGAAGAAATGCCTGGTCCTCGAGATCGATGAGACCGCCATGCGCCGTGCGACCTGGATCAATCAGGCCCGTGTGCACAACGGTTATCATTATCCCCGGAGTCTTTCGACCGCGCTCAAGAGCGCGCATTATTACCGCCGGTTCCATGAGGATTATGATTTCTGCATCCGCAGGGACTTCCGGCAGATCTATGCCACGAGCGCGCAGTTCTCCTGGACGGACAGGGAACAGTTCATGGCATTCTGTGCCGCGGCAGGTATTCCCTGCAGCGAACTGCCGGTGCGGGATTATTTCGTGGAAGGCCTGGTGGACGGGGCCTATCTGACAGAGGAGGATACCTATGACGCCGGCATCCTCCGGGATTTCTACATGAAAGAACTGCAGGCATGCTCCGACCGTGTGACGCTCGCCTTCGGCGCGCGAACAAATGCGGTCGATGCGACGGATGGCACGTTTATCCTGCACTATGCGGCGGACGGAAGCGGGGAGGAGGCACAGACAGACCTGCTCATCAATGCGACCTATGCGTCGGCCAATCAGGTGCTCGCGCTGGTCAATGAGAGTCTGCGCAGGCAGGGCGCGGAAGAGCTTCCTTTATTCGGTATCAAATACGAACTGTGTGAGATCATCCTCTGCGAGCCGTCCGACAGACTGCGGGACATCGGCATCACGGTCATGGACGGCCCGTTCTTCTCCATCATGCCCTTTGGCCGGACCGGACTGCACTCGCTGACCGCCGTCACGCATACGCCGCATGTCGCCTGCAGGGAGGATCTGCCGGTCTTCCCCTGCCAGGAGGGAACGGACTGCTCGCCGGCACAGCTGATGAACTGCAATGACTGCCCGCATAAACCAGCAAGCGCGTGGCCGTATATGCGGCATCTGGCGGATAAATACCTGCTGCCCGGGCTGGCATACAGCTACCATTCTTCTCTGTTTTCCATGAAGCCGATCCTGCGCTCCACCGAAGTGGATGATGCGCGGCCGACGACGATCCGCACGGATCCGGTGAACGGCGCGCGGATGGTCAGTGCGCTGTCCGGCAAGATCAATACGGTTTACGATCTGGATGAGGTATTGCTATGACGAACGATAAGATGCAGGTGGAGATACTGTTTCCCGTACTCAATGAACACAAGCGTCTGGAGCGCGGGATCACGACCACCGTGGAATATCTGAACGCGCACCCGCAGCTCACGGAGGCAGCGGATTTCAGACTGACGATCATCGATAACGGTTCCACGGACGATACGCCGGAGATCGGCAGACGTCTGGCGGACCGGTGGCCGGAGGTATCGTACCGGCGCATCGAGGAGAGGGGCGTGGGGATCGCGTTCCGAACGGGTGTGGAGGAGAGCAGCGCGGATATCATCGGGCAGATGGATATCGATCTCTCTACGGATATCCGGTATCTCTCCCGTGTGATCTCCGCGTTCCGGAAACATCCGGAGATCGACTATATCAACGGAACACGTTTCTCATTGCGGTCTAAGACCATCGGCCGGAAATGGTACCGGATGATCACCTCCATGGGGATGCTGTTCCTGTTAAAGACCGTCTTTCTGATGCGCTCAACCGATGCGCTTTGCGGATTCACCTGGGTGAGGCGGACCGCGGCCCGGGAGATCGCGGCCGTGACCAGACCCGAGCGCGGCTGGTTCTACATGGTGGAATTCCTGCTCCGTGCGGAACGGATGGATGTGAAGATCGTGGATCTGCCTGTGGTCTTTACGGAGGATTATGACACGACCGTGCACGTGGGGAATACGATCCTGAACTATCTGAAAAATATCGCCGATCTGAGGATTGCGCTGTGGAGGGAAAGATTCACCGGATGATCGCACAGGCTCGGGATGTCGCATATCACTATATCCGGCGCGATGAGGAGGGGAGAGTCGTCAGAGATACCGCGGCCCTTTCCTCCGTCTCTTTTGATATCGAACGGGGAGAATTCATCGCGATCCTGGGACATAACGGCTCCGGAAAATCCACGCTGGCGAAGCATCTGAACGGCCTGCTCACGCCGGGTGAGGGGGCTGTGCTCATTGAGGGGATGGATACACGCGACGGGGAACAGATCTGGAACATCCGCCGCATTGCGGGTATGGTCTTCCAGAATCCGGATAATCAGATCATCGGGCAGATCGTGGAAGAGGATGTGGCATTCGGACCGGAGAATCTGGGAGTGCCTCCGCAGGAGATCGCGGAGCGTGTGCAGGAGGCGCTTGCCCGTGTGGGAATGACCGAAAAACGCCGGTTTTCTCCCAATAAACTCTCCGGCGGACAGAAACAGCGCGTCTCCATTGCCGGTGTCCTGGCGATGAGACCAAAGATCCTGATCCTCGATGAACCGACGGCCATGCTGGATCCGGAAGGGCGCAGAGAAGTGCTGGAGGCGGTGCATTCCCTGAACCGCCGGGAGAAGATCACGGTCATTCTCATCACGCATGACATGGAGGAGGCGGTGGATGCCGACCGGATCTATGTGATGGACGGCGGCAGGATCGCGCTGACCGGAACACCCCGGGAGGTCTTTGCGCAGGCGGAACAGCTTGCGGCCATTGGACTGACGGTCCCGATGACCGTGGCTGTCGCGGGACTCCTGCGGCAGGAGGGGCTCGCCGTCGAGGGAACCCCTCTGACGCAGGAGGAACTGGTCGAGGCCATCTGCCGCGCGGCAGATAAAATAACGGGTGATATTAAATGATCCTGCGGTTCGATCATGTGAATTATGTCTATGATGCTGACGGCGGACAGCCGGTACACGCTCTTTCGGATATCGATCTGACGATCGGGGAAGGCGAGTTCATCGGCCTCATCGGCCATACGGGCTCCGGCAAATCCACGCTGATCCAGCATGCCGACGGGCTGTTAAAGCCTGTTTCGGGACGGATCCTCGCGGACGGGGAGGATATCTGGGAAGAGAAATTTGACCGGAAAGCGTTGCGCGCCCGTGTCGGTCTCGTCTTTCAGTATCCCGAGCATCAGTTGTTTGAGGAGGATATCCTGTCGGATGTCTGTTACGGGCCGATGAATCTCGGGTGTTCCGCGGAGGAGGCCAGGGAACGCGCGGTCTCCGCGCTCAGACAGGTGGGGATCGGAGAGGATCTGTTCGGACAGTCGCCGTTTGACCTCTCGGGCGGTCAGAAGAGGCGGACCGCCATAGCGGGGGTCCTCGCCATGCAGCCGGAGATCCTGATCCTGGATGAACCGACAGCAGGTCTGGATCCGCGCGGCAGGGACGAGATCCTGGCGCTTGCCCGCACCCTGCATGAGGAACGGAACATCACGGTGGTCCTGGTATCCCACAGTATGGAGGATATCGCCCGGTTCGCGAAAAGGCTGCTCGTCCTCGGGGACGGGAGACTGGTTTTTGACGGGCCGACCGGCGAGGTATTCTCCCACCGGGCGGAACTGGAGGAGATGGGGCTGGAGATCCCGCGGCCGCAGAGACTCCTGGAGGCATTAAAAGAACACGGATTTCCGGAGATCGGGACCGGAGCCTATACGGCGGAGGAGGCTGCCCGCCTGATCCTGCGGGAGTTAGAGAAGAGATGATCAAGGATATCACACTGGGACAATACTATCCTGCGGAATCCGTGATCCACAGGCTGGATCCGCGGGTCAAACTGGTGGTGACACTCCTGTTCATCATTTCCCTGTTTGTTGTGGATAATATTCCGGGATATGCGCTCGCTTTTCTGTTCCTGGCTTTCTGGTGCGGCCTGTCGCGGGTGCCGCTCCGTTTCATGCTCCGCGGGATGCGGACGATCTTCTTCCTGCTGCTCATTACGGTCGTGTTCAATCTGTTCCTCACGCCCGGGACGCCGCTTGTCAGCTTCTGGAAGCTCACGATCACGAGGGAGGGGCTTCGGATCGCGCTGCTCATGGCTGTGCGGCTCGTCTTCCTCATCGTCGGCTCTTCCGTTATGACCTTTACGACGACACCGAATCATCTGACAGATGCACTGGAAGCATTGATGCGGCCCCTGAAGCGGCTTGGCGTGCCGGTGCACGAGATCGCGATGATGATGTCCATCGCGCTGCGCTTCATCCCGATCCTGATGGAGGAGACCGATAAGATCATGAAGGCGCAGATGGCACGCGGAGCGGACTTTGAGAGCGGCGGGCTGATCCGCCGGGTCAGGAGTCTCGTGCCGCTGCTCGTTCCTCTGTTCATCTCGGCCTTCCGGCGTGCCAACGATCTGGCACTGGCGATGGAGGCGCGATGCTATCACGGAGGCGAGGGACGCACGCGTATGATCCCGCTCACCTATCATGCCAGGGACCGGATCGCATACGGATTGCTGCTGCTGTATCTGATCCTCGCGGTCGTCATCGGACGGGACATCTTCGGACTCGCGGCCGCCATCGGGGGGCTTCCGGTATGAACCGCATTTATCTCACAGTGGCCTATGACGGGACGGCTTATCACGGCTCCGCACTCCAGACGGGACAGCCGGAGACGATCGAGGCATATTTAAACCGCGCCGTCAAAGGTGCCACCGGCACGGAGAGTGAGGTCATCGGCGCCTCCAGGACCGATGCAGGCGTGCATGCCAGAGGCGCCGTATTTGTCTTTGATGCGGATTCTCCCATCCCGCCGGATCGCTTCGTCCATGTCCTCAACAAACTCCTGCCTCGTGACATCCGCGTGGTGGAATCTCACGAGGTGCCGCGGGATTTTCATCCGCGGCAGGTATCCGCGCGGAAGACCTATGCCTACCGGATCCTGAACGCTTCCTATGAAGATCCCACGCGCATCAATTATACCTGGTATGTGCCGAGGGATCTGGATCTTGCAGCCATGCAGTGGGCGGGAGGCTATCTGGTCGGCGAACATGATTTCACGAGCTTCTGCAATGTCGACAGCACGGCACAGTCGCATATCCGCACGATCTACGGCCTGGGTGTGTCGCGCAGGGAGGACGAGATCGTGATCACAGTTACGGGCAGCGGTTTTCTCTATAATATGGTACGGATCATTGCCGGTACTCTGGCACAGATCGGATGGGGATGGCGTCCTCCGGAGGCGATGGGGGAGATCCTCGCCGCCTGCGACCGGAGTGCCGCCGGCTGCACGGCGCCGCCGCAGGGACTGATGCTCATGGGTTACCGGTTTGATAATGAGGCGTGAACATTGTCCGGGTCTGTGGTATAACTATTAGGTACGGAAGGGCAGCGGGTGCTGCTTTTCATGATAAGGAGGGGAGAGATGAACAACAAGAAATTCGGTATCAGAGAAGTGGTCGCAATGGGTATCGGTACGGCACTGTTTGTGGTGCTCACCAATGTGCAGATCCCGATCGGGATCCCCAATACCTATCTGCAGCCGAGAATGGCGGTCATGGGATTCCTCGCGGCCATTTTCGGACCGGTCGTGGGTGCTGTCATCGGCCTCGTCGGCCATGCACTGGGGGATGCGCTCTTCTACGGCTCTGTGTGGTGGAGCTGGGTCATCCCGGAACTCTTCGTGGGTCTGGCCATCGGCCTGTTCGCGAAGAAGTACAAGGTGCGTGAGGGCGGCTTTGACGTAAAGGCCGGTGTTCTGTTCAATGTCATGCAGGTGATCGGCAATGCCGTTGCGTGGATCATCGCCGCGCCCGTGCTGGATATCGTCCTCATGGGCGAGCCGGCCGATAAGGTGTTCATTCAGGGCATCTACGCGTTCCTCGGTGATATCATCATCGTCGGTATCCTCGGCACGATCCTGCTGATCGCTTATTCCAAGGTGTCCGGCAGCGCCGGCAGTCTGAAGAAAGAGGACTGATACGGGTTAACGGATCAGATACCCTTGGAACCGATCATCGAATTCAGAAACTACGGTTTTCAATACACCGCGCAGGCGGAACCGACGCTTAGTGACATCGATCTCAGGATCTTTCCGGGAGAAAAGGTGCTCATCGTCGGTCCCTCCGGCTGCGGCAAGTCTACACTCGCCCATTGCATCAATGCTTTGAATCCGTGCTCCCGCCCGGGGACCTCCACAGGGTCCCTGACGGTGGGAGGGGTGACCCCGGAGGAAGCCGGGGTGTTCGGCATGTCCAAGATCGTGGGCACGGTCCTGCAGGATACGGACGGGCAGTTCATCGGTCTGACCGTTGCGGAGGATCTGGCCTTTGCTCTGGAGAATGATATGGTCCGGCAGGAGGAGATGCATGCGCGGGTGGATGAGATCTCCGGCCTGGTCGGAATGCGGGATTTCCTGCGGCGGGCGCCGGGAGAACTCTCCGGCGGACAGAAACAGCGGGTATCCATGGGGGGTGTCCTCGTGGACGATGTGAAGATCCTGCTGTTTGATGAGCCGTTGGCCAATCTGGACCCGGCAACGGGCAAGGATGCCATTGCACTGATCGATGAGATCGGCAGGGAGCAGGATAAGACGGTCATCATCATCGAGCACCGGCTGGAGGATGCGCTCTACCGGTCGGTGGACCGGATCGTTGTGATGGGGGACGGCCGGATCCGCGCGGACGGACCGCCGGATGAGATCCTGTGTTCGGATGTATTATCCCGTGAGGGGATCCGCGAGCCGCTGTATCTGACTGCATTGAAGTATGCAGGCTGCCGGGTGCGGCCGGAGGATCATCCCGCTTCTGTCACTACGCTTGAGATCGCTCCCTATAAAGACGCGATCGCAGGCAGATACGGCGGGGCGGATCCGCGGGTGCCGGAGACGGGCGGGGAAGAGATCCTGCGCGTGGAGGATCTGACCTACGCCTATCGTCCCGGGGAGCCGGTACTGAAGCATGTGGATCTCTCTGTCCGGCGCGGCGAGATGGTGGCGCTGGTCGGTAAGAACGGCGCCGGAAAATCCACGCTTTCCTCCCTGATCTGCGGATTCATCAAGCCTGCGGAGGGCAGGATCCTGTTAAGCGGAGAGGATATGGCAGGGCTCACGGTCAAGGAGCGCGGAGAGCGGATCGGGCTCGTGATGCAGAGCCCCAATCAGATGATCTCCAAGCCCATGATCCGGGAAGAAGTCGGACTCGGACTGGCGGCACGCGGTGTGCCGGAGGAGGAGGCGTCCCGGGCCATGGAGGACGCGCTTAGGATCTGCGGGTTATATCCGTTCCGCAACTGGCCGGTGGGAGCGCTTTCCTTCGGACAGAAGAAACGCGTTTCGATCGCATCGATCCTCGCGATACGGCCGGATCTCCTGATCCTGGATGAACCCACAGCCGGACAGGATTACCGGCATTACACAGAGATCATGGAATTTCTGAAGGATCTCAATGAAAAGACCGGCCTCACGATCCTGATGATCACCCATGATATGCATCTGATGCTGGAGTATACGGACCGTGCGATCGTTCTTGCCGACGGGGAGTGCATCGCCGATACCACGCCGGCAAGAGTGCTCACGGATCCGGAGGTCTGTGCAAAAGCCTGTCTTAAGGAAACTTCTCTCTATCCGCTGGCACTTGCCTGCGGGATCGAACCGCCCGACCTTTTTGTGGAGCGCTTTATCGCTCTGGAGCGCGGTGTGCGGGCGGCTCAGGCAGATAAAGGCGGTGCGGCATGAACCGGATGATCTCTTATGAGGCAAAGGATACGCCTGTTCATCGTCTTTCCGGGTTCACCAAGCTGGTCTTTTTCCTGCTGTGGTGTCTGACCAGCGCGCTGACCTATGACACGCGCGTCCTGCTTGTCATGCTCGTACTCGGTATCGTGATCTATGCCGTATCCCGCACGGAGTGGAAACAGGTGAGCGGGGTGCTCAAGGCCGTGATGCTGTTCATGGTCCTCAACCTCGTTTTCATCTTTATCTTCTCGCCCTATGAGGGAGTGAAGATCTACGGCAGCAGGACGGTCCTGGCGACGCTGCCGGGCGGGGTGGCGGTCACGGCAGAGCAGCTGTTCTATGAGTTTAATGTGATGCTCAAGTATTTCACGGTGATCCCGGCGGTGTTCATTTTCCTCGTGACGACGGATCCCAGTGAATTTGCGGCTTCGCTGGATGGCGTCGGCGTACCTTACCCCTTTGCGTATTCGGTGGCCATTGCCCTGCGCTATATCCCGGATGTACAGGATGATTACCGCAGGATCCGTGACGCCCAGCAGGCCAGAGGGATCGATATGAGCGCCAAGGCGCCTTTCCTTGAGCGGATCCGGCGTGTGACCAGCATCATCTTCCCGCTCCTGTTCTCGGCGATGGAGCATATCGAAGTGGTATCCAATGCGATGGAGCTCAGGGGATTCGGGAAGCATAAGAAGCGGACCTGGTATGCGAGAAAACCGCTGAAAAGAGCCGATATCGCGGTGATCCTCGGAACCGTCATCTTTGCGGCGGCGGCTCTCGTGATCACCTGGGCGGACGGGGAACGCTTCTGGAATCCGTTCTTGACAAGACTCCCGTAATGAAATAAAATAATCGGGCGCGACTTTTTGCCGCGTATTTGCGTACGTCACGTTATGACTACCCGGTACATAACAGAGGCGTGCGGGCCCGGGCGTCAGGTGAAGGGCGGCCTGCGGCGGTTCATTTTGTTGAGCAGTGATATTTGGAGGTTGACAATGAAGACAACAATACCCTCCGCGGAAGCAGTCGCGGACAAGAAGTGGTATGTGGTCGATGCGCAGGGTCAGACCCTCGGCCGTCTTGCAACGGCAGTGGCGGGCGTTCTGCGCGGAAAGCACAAACCCGGCTATACTCCTTTCCTTGACATGGGAGATTATGTGATCGTCGTCAATGCGGCGGGGATCAAGGTCACCGGCAAGAAGCTGGATCAGAAGACCTATTTCAGCCATTCCGACTATGTCGGCGGCGTGAAGGAGACCACTCTCAGGAAGATGCTGGCTGAGCATCCGGAGCGTGTGATCGAGCATGCGGTCAAGGGGATGCTCCCCAAGGGCGCACTCGGCAGCGCGATGTTCAGAAAGCTTCATGTTTATGCCGGACCCGAGCATGAGCAGCAGGCACAGAAGCCTGAAGAGCTCAAGATCTGATAGGAGGATACTATGGCTAAAGCAACGCAGCATTATTACGGCACCGGCAGACGCAAGTCCTCTGTCGCGCGTGTGTTTCTGGTAGCAGGCAAGGGCAAGATCACGGTTAATAAGCGCGATCTTGACGACTATTTCGGTCTGGAGACCCTCAAGACCATCGTACGTCAGCCGCTCGTCGCTACCGGCACCCAGGACAAGTTCGATATCATCTGCACCGTCAAGGGCGGCGGCACCACGGGCCAGGCGGGCGCGATCCGTCACGGCATCGCCAGAGCCCTGCTTGAGGCGGACAGCGATGAATACCGCGCCACGCTGAAAAAAGCGGGCTATCTCACCAGAGATCCCCGTATGAAGGAGCGCAAGAAGTACGGTCTGAAGAAGGCCCGCCGCGCTCCGCAGTTCAGCAAGCGTTAATCAGACTCAACAAGAGTCGAAAACCCCGGAAATACGCCATTTCCGGGGTTTTTTCATGCAAAAATCCTTTTGATTTGTTTTCGCAAAATCTGACGAAATCTGATCGGACAATAGTATTGTCTTCTCAGAAGAATAAGCCTCCATTACATAGCCCGGTTGCTGTACGAAATCAGTGACCGGGCTTTTCCCATTCCTGCAGGCTCTGCAGGACAAACAAGGAGGTTACCCTCTGTTTGAAATAGGAATGTATAAAACG
>JAEEGL014937728.1_pt1 | contig 11780 bp, 3 predicted proteins | sample 9134231 | NCBI WGS metagenome assembly JAEEGL01 (sample SAMN16246548, study PRJNA631951) | gut metagenome | biome: gut microbiome; feature: rumen; material: fiber-attached | host: Bos | place: Iran: Karaj | collected 2018-10
AAATTAAGTTTTCTTGCAAACATAGTATATAATTTTATCGCACTTTGTTGTTTATATATGATACCATTCTTTGTATTCCTTGCGATGGGAGAGACTGGTATTAATCCAGGAACTGCAATAGTAACAAGTGCCTACATAATGATTATAGGATCATTTGTACCAATACCTGGTGCAACTGGTGGACTTGAATATGGATTTGTACAATTCTATGGCAATTTCTTTGCAGGAACAGTTTTATCAGCTACTATGCTTGTATGGAGATTTATAACATACTATTTTGGACTTATTGTAGGTGCTATCGCACTTAATATAAGGAGGCCTGAATAATGAGAATAGGTATATTTACAGAAACTTACACACCATATATTAGTGGTATTGTAACAAGCGAAGTTATGCTTAAAAATGCTCTTGAAAGATTAGGCCATGAAGTATATGTAGTAACTGCTAATTTAGAGAATTTTCATTATTCATATGATGAAAAAGAAAGAGTACTTAGAATACCTGGTATACCAACTGGTATATATGAGACAAGACTTACTTCTTTTTATCCATTTAAAGCAGTTAATATGATCAGAAAATGGGATTTAGATATTATACATTCACAAACAGAGTTTGGTATAGGAACATTTGCACGTGTTATAGGTAAACAATTTGAAATACCTGTTGTTCACACATATCACACTATGTATGAAGATTATAAAGAGTATATAACTAAAGGTTATTTCGATGGCCCAAGTAAAAAGATTGTACAATATATAACTAATTTCTATTGTGATAAAACAATACAAGAATTAATTGTACCAACAAAGAAAACGTATGATTTGTTTAAAAAGAAATATAAATATGATAGAAATGTACATATAATACCTACTGGTATAGAAATAGAAAGAGACTATAAAGAGAATATATATTAAAATAGATTAAATGAATTAAAAAAAGAATTAAAACTAAAATCCACAGATATTATTATGCTATATCTTGGTAGAATAGGTTACGAAAAGAATGTAGAATTCTTAATAAAGAATCATGTTACAATACTTAAAAAGAATAAAAATGTAAAACTTATAATTGTTGGAGATGGGCCTGATTTAGATAAGTTTAAAGAAATGGTTCAAAAGATGGGACTTAGTGATTCTATTATGTTTACTGGTAAAGTAGATTGGGAAGAAACTAAGTATTATTACAATTTATCCAATATATTTGTAACTGCATCTGATACAGAAACTCAAGGTTTGACAGTCGTAGAAGCACTTGCATCAAGCCTTCCTGTTGTAGCGCTTGATGATGAAGCATTCAGACCGGTTGTAATAGATGGTTTGTGTGGTTATTTATTTAAAGATAAGAAAGAATATGTAGAAAAAGTATTAGAACTAGTAAATGATAAATCACTTAGAGTTAGAATGGGTAGTCAAGGTAGAATAAATGCAGAACCATTCTCATCTAGATACTTTGCTGAAAGAGTTTTAGATGTATATAAAATAGCTCTAAAAGATAAACCAGAAAAAGAGAAAAAAACATTCTTTAGTAGACTTAAAAATACTATTAAGAATGGATTAAAGGGTAAATAATAAAATTTGATATTATTCGACATAATATGACAAAACTAGATAATATTTGCTATAGTAAGCTTTAAGATGTATGCTGTATAATTATTTTAGAATAGAAAAGGGAGATTATATGAGCAAGATTAAAGTACTTATGATAGACGATAATAAAGAATTAATTGACGCAGTATGTGAATATTTTAAAAGTAGTGATTTAATTGAAGTATCTAGTTGTGCATATGATGGATTAGAAGGTTTAGATAGAATCCAAAATGATACTTATGATGTTATTGTTTTGGATTTAATTATGCCTAAAAAAGATGGTATTTATGTCCTTGAAAAAATGAAAGAAAATAATGTAGATAAAAAAGTAATAGTTGCAACAAGTTATAATGCAGCAGAAGTAATAAGGCAAGTATCTGAATTTGGTGTTAATTACTATATATTAAAACCGTTTGATTTTATAGATTTAGAACATAGAATACTTGATTTATGTAATAGTAAAAAAAATAGTAAAAATATAGATCTTCATTACAATAATTTACAAGTATCAATAACGAAAATATTACATGAACTTGGTATACCATCTCATATAAAGGGATATCAATATATAAGAGATGGAGTACATCTTGTGTTTGAAAATCCAGAAATAATAGGTGGAATAACAAAAGAACTATATCCAGAACTTGCGACTAAGTTTGATACAACTGTATCAAGAGTAGAAAGAGCAATAAGACATGCCATAGAAGTAAGCTGGAATAGGGGTAATTGGGATCTAATGGAAGAAATATTTGGAAACAGTGTAGATATTGATAGAGCTAAACCTACAAACTCTGAATTTATAGTTACTGTTGCCGATAAATTAAGGCTTGATTATCATAGAGTTAGATAACTGATTTTATATCAGTTTTTTTTACGTAAAGTCTTATAAAACATTTACAAAACAGTTGATTAATAGTATAATTAATATGTATGGTAGATAAATTAGTCAAAATAGAGGTGTGGTTATGAAATACAATAGAAATAAAGGTTTTACATTAGTTGAAACACTTGCTGTAATAGCTATTTTAGCAATTATCGCTCTTATTACTACAATAATTGTTACAAACATTATTAACGAGGCAAAAAGAAATAGTACTAGAGTAAGTGCAAAAAACTATATAACAACTGTTAACAATCATATTTTAAGTTCTAGACTACACAATTATAAAATAGAAGATGGTACATACGAAATTGTTTCTGATGGTAATCTATGCATTGGCACATATTCAAATGGTGAATGCTCAGGAGATATATTAGATTTAAATCTAGAAAGTGGTAAACCATCAAGTGGTGAAGTTGTAATAAGCAATAGAAAAGTTACAAGTATATTAAATGTCGAAATAAATGGATCTACTATTTCATATGATGCAATAAAAGATACAGAGATAGTATTAGATGATATAGGAATTAACAATTTTCAAATCGCAAGACATACTAATAGTATTGAGTTTAGCTTTAGTTCTATAAATGGTACAACATTTAAATGTGAATATGGGAAAACAAATAAATATGGTAATCTTGGTAATTTAAATGTTCAAAAGAATCAATGCGTATTAGAAGGGTTAAAACCAAATACAAAATATTATTATAGAGTTTCAGTAACTAATACAAAAGGTATTAGCGCTATCGAAGAAGGGGAAGTAACAACACTTCCAATAACTACACCAGTAATATTAGTTGAACCTTCAGGATATAGCAAGTATAAAGATGTAAGCATAACTTATGAACAAGGAGATTTAACGGATCCAAGTTATTATTTTTATACAACAAGCCAAGCCACAAGTAATATATCAGTAATTGATTGTGGTGGAGATTTTGAACCTGGTGAATGTGGATCAACAACAACTAGTTCATTACAAGCTAATAGGTGGTATAAATTAGGAAATTCTATATCAGAAGTTGATATAAGATATAACATAAATGGTGCAATTATAGCTAAAACAAGCGATGGTAGAGTTACTGTTGGTACAAGCCAAATAGTAATTACTAAGATTGATAATAAAGCTCCTATTGTTAGTGTTAAAAATATTAAATATGGTGAAGTTGCTAAAATAGCATTACGTGATGAAGATTCCGGAATTAAATACTATGGAGTAACATCAACACATTCTGAACCAAGTTTAACTAGCACATCAGAAGGAAACACATTAAATACATGGTATGAAATAAATCCAGTAACAAGCGAAGAAGTTATTAAGAACTTCTCAGGACTTGATGCAGGAACATACTATGCATGGGGTAAAGATGCACTTGGAAATGTTACTAGTACAATGTTTACTGTAGAAAAGACAAAAGATATAATAACTATAGAGCCAAAAACTGCTGTATATACAGGAAATCCAATACCAGCAAATCCAGCAACAACACTTGGTGGAGGAAATGTTACATATACATATTACAAATCAAATAATTGTTCTGGTGATGCTATAAGTACACCAATTAATGTAGGAAATTATAGTGTAAGAGTAGAATCAAGTGATGCAGGTAATTATCAAGGCACATCAAAATGTATTACACATAAAATCACAAAGGCAGATCCAATTATAACAGTAAATCCAATGGTAGTAGTAACGACAAAAAATAATACTGCTACAATCACAGTAAAATCTAATACTGCTGGAACATTTAATTTTGTGAGTGTAGATACTAATATAGTAACTACTTCAAGTAATATAACTGGAACTGCAAATCAAACATATACATCTACATTAACTTCTCATAGTGATGGAGATACTTATGTTACAGTTAATTTTACACCTGCAGATACTCATAATTTTAATACTACAAGTAAGACTATAGAGGTTCATGTATCAGATACATTGATAATACCTACTACTGAAATAAACTGTAAAGCAAACTTAGTATATAATGGAGAAAATCAAGTATTGACAAATGAAGTTTCATCTATTATTTATACTAACAATGTAGGTAAGAATGCAGGTAGTTATACAGTAACTGCCACAATAGATCCACAATCAAATTATGTTTGGACTGATGGAACAACAACTGCAAAAACATTTACATGTACAATTAAACCATTAACAGTGACAACTAGTTTAGCATGTAACAATAAAATATATGATGGAACAACAACTGCAAATTGTACTATCACAGTAACAAATAATCAAGGTGGAGATAATATATCAGTTGGTGGCAGTTGTACATTTAATAATGCAAATGTAGGAGCAAATAAACCAGTAAGCTGCAATAATTTAACTATTACTGGAACAAATGGCAGTAATTATACAACAACAGGAACTACTGTAACAGGAACTGCTAGTATAAATAACGCCAAATTAACATTTGATGCAAATGGTGGAACACTTAATGGAACAAGTCCATTATATGTACGTAAAGGTCAAACAGGCGTATATACAGGAATAAGAAATTCAACTGCTGGCGAAATACCAACAGCAACTCGTACAGGATATGACTTTACTGGTTGGTTTGATGGTAGTACAAAAGTAATAAATGCAAATAAGAGTGTTGTATCAAGCGTATCAAACTGGACAACATCTGATGGCAAATGGATACCAACAACAAATAAAACACTAAAAGCAGGATGGTCAGTTAAAAACTATACAATTAGTTATACATTAAATGGTGGAACAGTAAGTGGAAACCCAACAAGTTATAACATTGAAAGTAGTAATATAACACTTAATAATCCAACTAAAGAAGGATTTACATTTAAAGGTTGGAGTGGAACAAATCTTACAGGAGATACAAATAAGTCTGTAACAATTCTTGCGGGATCTACAGGAAATAGAACATATATAGCAAATTGGACTGATAATTCTGCACCAACACTAGCTCTTTCAAAAGATACATATGTAACAAGTGATTTTGCTGGATGGGAATTAACAGATGCTACAGTATCAAGTGGTGTATTAACAACGAATACTACATCATTTGAAGCAATTGCACCTGTTATAGATGTAAATGGCGGAAAATGGTGGATAACATTTGATGGTTATGTAACAAGTGCAAATGCTAATTTCACACCAAAAGGTGGAATTTACTTTAGAACTGGTTACTATAATACAAGTTATACTCCAGCAACTAGTGTAGGTAATGCTACAACTAATGGTTGGGCAGTAGCATTAGATTTAAATACTTGGGTTAATGGATTAGATTGGTATTCAGGTAAGAATTATGCCGCACAAAACCGTTATGGAACTAATATTAAATATATACTTCTAAGTTTCAGAAATAATAGTTATAATTCAGAACCTCCAGTTAAAATACGTAATGTTAAAATATATGGCGATTCAATGCCAAGCACATTCTATACTGTTTATGTAACTGCATCAGATAATGTAGGTATCACTCAAACTAAGTATGCTAAAGGTTCTAAAGATGTAAGTTACTTCACAAGTAACGGAACTACAGTATCAAACAATAAATTTACTGTAACTGAAAATGGTACATATACAGTTTATGTAAGCGATGCTGCAGGAAATTATAAGATAGAAACAATTGAAATAAATAATATAGATACAACAAAGCCAACACCAACAATAACTGGTGGAACAACACCAAAAACAGCAACTCAAACAGTAACACTTAAATGTAGTGATAATTCTGGAGTAACTGGATATTATTGGGGTAAAACACAACCAACATCAGCTACTTCAATGAATGGCTCAATTGCAGATTTAACTGCACTTACAAGTAATAGTGGTTTAAGTAAGAATATAACATCTGCTGGAACATATTATTTAGGATGTAGAGATAGTGCTGGAAACTTTAATACAACAAGTATAGTAATAAGAAAATATGAAGTACAAAATGCATTAATAACATTAAAAGGAACAGCAGGAACATATACAAGTGCTAATTATAGTACAAGTGGTAATTCAACAGCAACATATTATATTAAGAATGGAACAACATTAACGCTTTCAGATATATATACAACAAATGCCGCAACAGGAACATTCTTAGGATATACAACAGCTGCTCCAAGCGATACTGCACAAACACCAAGTAAGACAAATCCAACAGTAACAGATACAGTTAAATACTATATGTGGTTTAATAGAACAACATTTACTGTAACATTAAATGCATCTACTGGTGGTTCATTAAAGGCAGATAGAGTTAATCTTGCTGGAACTGCTACTGCATCTGCAGGAGGTACAAATACACTTACAGTAAGATATGGTGAATCAGTAAAAGCAACTGCAACAGCAGCTGCAGGATATAGTTTCTCTGGATTTAGTGGAGGATATGTAAGTGGCACAACTTCACCTGTAACAGGAGAGGCAATATATGCAAATAAGACAATTACAGCAACATTTGTAGATAACATTAAACCAACAATTATATTAACTCATACAGGAAGTGTTATAGGAGGTACAATAACAGATAGTGGTTCTGGAGTAGTAGCATATGCAATAACAAATTCAAAAGATACGCCAACTTCATGGACAACAGTAACAAATACAAATAGTTTAACTATTCCAAGTACAGATGCTAATACAGCACATACAAGTGGTGATAAATACGTACATGCAAAAGATGCAGCAGGAAACACAACAGTTAGATATACAAGTGCTACATCAGTAACACTAAAGAAGAATGATACATATACACAAAACTTCTCATCATCAAGTAGTGGAATAACATGTGAATCATCAAATACAACTTTAGCGACTTGTACAGTAACAGGTGACGGTTCAAATTATACAGTAACAATAACAAGTAAAACATCTAATGGAGAACCAAAAATAAGATTAAAATATACAGATGGATCAGTATATAGCATATATAATGTAACAGTGGATGTAACGCCACCAACAATTGTTCTAACTCATACAGGAAGTGTCATAGGAGGTACAATAACAGATAGTGGTTCTGGAGTAGTAGCATATGCAATAACAAATTCAAAAGATACGCCAACTTCATGGACAACAGTAACAAATACAAGTAGTTATAGTATCCCAAGTACAAATACTAATACAGCACATACAAGTGGTAGTAGATATGTACATGCAAAAGATGCAGCAGGAAATACATCAAGTAGATATACAAGTGCTGCATCAGTAACACTAAAGAAGAATGATACATATACACAAAACTTCTCATCATCAAGTAGTGGAATAACATGTGAATCATCAAATACAACTTTAGCAACTTGTACAGTAACAAGTGACGGTTCAAATTATACAGTAACAATAACAAGTAAAACAACAAGTGGTGAACCAAAAGTAAGAGTTAAATATCCAGATGGATCAGTATATAAGATTTATAATGTAAGTATAGATGCTGTAGCACCAACAATTATATTAACTCATACAGGAAGTACTATTGGAGGTACAATAACTGATAGTGGTTCTGGAGTAGTAGCATATGCAATAACAGATTCTAGTGATACACCAACAACATGGACATCAGTAACAAATACAAGTAGTTATAGTATCCCAAGTACAGATACTAATACAGCACATACAATTGGTGGCAGGTACGTACATGCAAAAGATGCATATGGAAATACAACAAGTAGATATACAAGTGTTGTAAATACTAATATGAAGAAGAATGGTACGTATACACAAAACTTCATATCTTTAAGTACTGGTATAACATGTGAATCATCAAATACCAATTTAGCAACTTGTGAATTAACAAGAGATGGTTCAACTTATACAACAACAATAACAAGTAAAACAACAAGTGGCGATGTAAAAGTAAAATTAAAATATCCAGATGGATCAGTATATAGAATTTATAACATAAGTATAGATGCTGATGGTCCAACAGCAACTATAACTGGAGGAACAACACCAAAAACAGCAACTCAACCAGTAACACTTAAATGTAGTGATACTGCTGGAGTAACTGGATACTATTTTGGAACAACTGAGCCAACATCAGTATCTTCAGTATCAACAACAACTCAGGCAGATTTAACTGCACTTACAAGCAGTAGTGGATTAAGTAAAAATATAACTACATCAGGAACATATTATTTAGCTTGTAGAGATGCGGTAGGTAACTTTACTACAACAAGCATAATTATAAGAAAATATGAAGTACAAAATGTATTATTAAATCTAGCAGGAACTGCAGGAACATATACAAGTGATAATTATTCAGTAATTGGTTCAACAGCAACATATTATATAAAGAATAATACAACATTATCTACAAGTGATATATATACTAAGACTGCAGCTACTGGAACATATTTAGGATATACAACATCAGCTCCAAGTACAACAGCAGCTACTTTTGCAACAACAAGTCCAAAAGTAAGTAATAATACTACTAAGTACTATATGTGGTTTAATAGAACAACATTTACTGTAACATTAAATGCAACTGCAGGAGGTACATTAAAAGCTGAAAGAGTAAATCTTGCTGGAACAGCAACAGCTGCTGCAGGAGGTACAAATACACTTACAGTAAGATATGGTGAATCAGTAAAAGCAACAGCAACACCTCAAACAGGATATAGCTTTACTGGATTTAGTGGAGGATATGTAAGTGGTACAACTTCACCAACTACAGGTGCTGCTATATATGAAAACAAGACAATTGATGCAGCATTTTCACTAAATGTTTATACAGTAACACTTGATAAACAAAGTGGTACAGGTGGAACAGAAAGTATATATGAAAAATATAATACTGGTTTCTATCTAAATTATGCTAATGGTGCTGTATCTAATTACATGACTGCTGGACAGAATCCAGTAACGGTACCAACAAGATCAGGATATACATTTAAAGGTTACTATACATCAACTAATGGTAGTGGAACACAATATATAGATGCTAATGGTAAAATAACAAGTAATGCATCAACAACAAACTTTACATCAAATGGAACACTATATGCATATTGGGTAAAGAATTCTTATACTGTAATATATAATGCAAATGGTGGTTCTGGAACTATGGCAAACCAAAGTATTGAGTATAATGTAAATCAAGCATTAACGCAAAATGCGTTTGAAAGACCTGGATATGTGTTCACAGGATGGAGTACATCATCTAGTGATACAAATCTCACATTTGACTATAACGAGTATAGTGGTACAGGTGCATCACCATATACAGATGTAAAAGCATATGCAGTACCTGGACCTTTCACACCAGGGGATGTATATCAATTAGACTTTGATGCAAAAGGTACTAGATTAACAACATACTTCTATGGTGAAAGTAATTATTTACAAATAGCTAGAGTAACTAATTCAACTGGATGGGATAGTACAAACACTGATGGTGGAAACTATGTATATTTAACAAATACATATCAACACTATAGCGTAAGATTTGTATTAGGTTCAACGGGAGATAGAAATGTAACAAAGATTCCATTATTAAGATTAGATGAAGGACAAACAGCACAATTTAAGAATGTACGATTCTATAAAGTAAGTCCATCATCAACTGCATATACAGATAAACAAATAGTTAATAATTTAACTCAAGGCGATAGTATTAACTTATATGCTATATGGAGACCTTCAGAATCTCCAAATGTTCAATGTCTAGTATCTGGAACAAATGCAACAGGAACAGGAACACGAAGTAATGGAATATCAGGATATTTAGTAGGAGCTACAGTAACATGTACTTGCTCAGGTACTCTAGTAAAGCCAACTACAATGACAATAAATGGTAGTACAGTATCTACAACTTCAAGTAATAATGGGTATACTATAACAGCTTCTAAAACAATAAGTGAACCTGGTATTATAAATACATCTGCAGTATGTACTAATGAAGGTCAAGCGCAAAGTAGCACTTCAACAGGTGATAAATATTACTATAGAACATTTAGTCTTTACTATAATATAAATGGTGCTGAAAAAATAGGAAATAGAAGTTCAAGTTATAATTCAACAGTGCAGTACTTATTAGCTAACAAGACAGATGATACTTATGATAAAGGTACAAGTTATACATTACCAACACTATATAGAACTTCAAGTTTCGCATATTGTGGTTCAGCGTGTGCAGGTTTAGGATGGGATTTAGGTTCAACTTTAAAAACAGCTAGATATAATTCAGGAGCTACAATAAGAATGTGTACTTCTGGTAAATCAGATTGTACGGAAACAGGTAAAGGATCAAGCCCATTAAATAGTGGTACGATAGCATTAGGAGCTGGAAATTCAGAGCGCATTGTATACGGCGTATCATGGGGAAGAATTGCAGCGCCAAAAGTATTTACTGCAACTGGTTCATACCCCGCTTCATATTTCTACTTGACAGGAGAAGGTGAAGAATTATTAGGTAGTGGGCAAACTACTACAAATCTCGAAGTAGCTGCTTCACATAAATATGAATATGCAGTAGCTTACAATACAAGACGTTATGCTTGGGCAACTATAAAACCAAGTTGTGCTTGGATTGATGGTGGTCCAGATGGCTCAGGGGCAGGGACAGATTGGCAAACTACAGCCCACACAGGGGACACTTATTTAAGATATACAAGCGCAGATGGTTCAATAGATAAATATGTAGTTAAACTTGATGAAACCACACCAGCAAGTGCAGTAGGTGATGGTAGTCCGGCACCTTTAGGCAAAGTTCCATTTATACCAACAACATATTCAAATTATACTGACCATGGTTGGTGGTGTGAAACAGATGGTAGTGGTTGGTTAGTGACACCATACGCAAGCGGTGGTACATATACATGTTCAAAATGTGAACAAAGCACTGGTAAATTAAGAATGCAATATGGTTCTCGCAATAATAATAATATAGGTGTACCAACAAGAACAGGTTATACATTCCTTGGATGGTACAATGGCGTGGATAGTAGTGCTAAGATGGTATATGATAGTTTCGGTAGGGCAGTTAAAAGTGGGGGTTATTGGAATTATCCAGACTATATGCAAGAATATGCCATTTGGGTAGGATTAAGTAATGTTGATTTATATGCACATTGGACAAAAAACAAAAACACGTTAGTAGTAAAACCAAATGGTGGATCCATAACATTCAATGGTGCATCAGTATCTGGATCAAATTCGGGCACAGCAACACAAAATTATGGAACAACTATTACTGTGTCAAATCCAACAAGAACAGGTTATACATTTGGTGGATGGTCAAATAGTGGTACATGTGGTTCTATGAGTGGAACAACTTACACATTCCCATCAAACAGTAATACAACCTGTACAAAGACAGCAAGTTGGACAGCAAAATCGTGGTCAGTAACATTAG
>JAEEGL016543570.1_pt1 | contig 11780 bp, 7 predicted proteins | sample 9134231 | NCBI WGS metagenome assembly JAEEGL01 (sample SAMN16246548, study PRJNA631951) | gut metagenome | biome: gut microbiome; feature: rumen; material: fiber-attached | host: Bos | place: Iran: Karaj | collected 2018-10
CTATAGCCAGGAACATAATATCGTAGCCAAGGAGATGGCTGCGGATTTGCAGAAACTGGCTGAAGAGGAAGATATAAAGGCCGTAGTAATCCGTGTAAACAGCCCTGGCGGCTCTGCATACGCCAGTGAACAGATCTGGCACGAGATAGAACTGCTGAAAGCCAAGAAGCCCGTCATCGTAAGTATGGGCGGTATGGCTGCCAGCGGCGGCTACTACATCAGCTGTGGTGCCAACAAGATTTTCGCTGAGCCTACAACGGTGACCGGCAGCATAGGCATCTTCGGCATGTTCCCCGATGCCTCAGAACTGCTGACAAAAAAGTTGGGTCTGTCCTTTGACGTAGTGAAAACGAATGCCTTGAGCGACCTTGGCAGTGCAGGACGTCCCCTCAACGAAACGGAGTGCAGTATCATTCAGGCACACGTAAACAAAGGCTACGAACTCTTCACCGACCGTGTAGCCAAAGGCAGAGGCTTGCCCCAAGATAGCGTAAAAGCAATTGCCGAGGGCAGAGTATGGACAGGTGAGCAAGCCTTGAAGATTGGCCTCGTGGACAATATGGGTAATCTGAATGATGCCGTACTGGCTGCTGCAAGAATGGCAAATGTAAGTAAATATGCTGTAGGCATGTATCCTTCTCCAACGCCATGGTTTGCCAATCTGCTGAATCAGAACACCAACGATTATATGGAAGGTCAGATGCGCTCTCTTTTGGGCGATTATTACAACAGTTTCAGCCTGATTCGCAACATCAAGAGCCAGAATCCCATACAGGCTCGCATACCATTTGACCCGAATATCAAGTAGGTTAGCGGTTAAAGTATAGAGATTAGAGTGATGGAAGGAAGTCGAATAAAAATAAACGAGTGGTTACTGCCTCTAAGTTGGCTCTACGGAGTCGGCTCGGACATACGTAACATGCTCTTTGACGTAGGTATCCTTTCTTCCAAATCATACGATATCCCTATCATCAGCGTAGGAAATCTAACAGTAGGAGGAACAGGCAAGACTCCTCACATCGAGTACCTTATCCGACTGCTGTCGAAGGATTACAAGGTAGCCGTCCTGAGCAGGGGATACAAAAGACGAAGCAGCGGATATGTATTGGCCAAAACAGACACACCAATGGAAATGATTGGTGACGAACCTTGGCAGATAAAACAGAAATTCCCTGAAGCATACATGGCTGTGGATGCCAATCGAAGGCACGGCATAGAGAGACTGATGTCTGACCAAGAGACCCGCGATGTACAGGTGATTCTACTGGATGACGCCTTCCAGCACCGCTACGTCACTCCCGGATTAAACATCTTGCTAGTGGACTACCACCGCATGATAACAGAAGACCAGCTCTTACCGGCAGGCCAACTGAGAGAACGCGTCTCTAACAAGGTTAGGGCCAACATGGTCATTGTGACCAAGTGTCCGCGTGACCTGACACCCATAGGATATCGCGTGGTACAGCAAGCCCTGCACCTAAAACCTTTCCAAAGCTTATTCTTCAGCACCTTCAAATACGGAAATCTGAAGAGGCTGTTCGGTGAGGGAGAAATGCAACTGGAACGAATACGCAAAGACAATATGCACGTCTTGCTAGTGACAGGTATAGGAAATCCACAGCAGATGGAGCAGGATATGAGAAAGTTTGCACAATATGTCACCCCACTCTCCTATCCAGACCATCACTATTACACCTCAAAGGATGCCAAGGAGATCAACCGCGCAGCACATAACATGCCCAAACCCATGATTATTGTCACAACGGAAAAGGATGCGCCCCGACTGAAGGACCTGAAGGGTTTGGATGAACTGGTTCGTGACAATCTGTTCGTTTTTCCCATAGAAACAGAGATTCTCAAAAATAAAGAAACCACAATAATTAATCAAATCATAGACTATGTACACAAAAATTCTTGAAACATCAGCTTGGATAAAAGAGAGAATGCCCAACAATCCTCTGACAGCTATTATTCTGGGAACAGGTTTGGGTCGTTTGTCTGAAAAAATAGAGAAAACATTATGCATACCCTATAGTTCTATCCCCAACTTCCCCATATCTACCGTTGAAGGACATAGCGGTCAGCTTATCTTTGGGAAATTGGGCGGCAAGGATATCATGGCCATGGAAGGACGCTTCCATTACTATGAGGGTTACAATATGAAGGAGGTGACCTTCCCCATAAGGGTGATGTATGAATTGGGCATCAAGACGCTATTCGTAAGTAATGCAGCAGGAGGTACCAACCCCAGTTTCCGCATCGGTGACATCATGATTATCACGGACCATATCAACTACATGCCCGAGAACCCATTGCATGGTCCAAACGTACCCACAGGCCCTCGCTTCCCAGATATGGGAGAGGTTTACGACCCTGAACTGGTACAACTGGCAGATACCATTGCCACAGAGAAGAAAATCAAGGTTAAACATGGCGTATATCTGGCAACCCAAGGGCCTACCTATGAGACCCCATCGGAATACAGAATGTTCGCTCACTGGGGTGCCGATGCTGTAGGTATGAGTACCGTACCTGAAGTGATTGTGGCTCATCATTGCGGCATACGCTGCTTTGGTGTCAGCATCATCACGGACTTAGGCGTAAACGGCAAGATTGTAAAGGTTACTCACGAGGACGTACAGAAGGCTGCCAACGAGGCCCAGCCAAAAATGGCGGCACTGATGGAGGAGATGATAAGACGCTCGTAAGCGCAATCGAAAATTAGCTTTACGGTTAGCGGTTAGCAAAATCAACAGTAAACAGTAAACTAAAAACAAAATTGGAAATATCAGAATTGGGTGAGTTTGGTCTGATACGACGACTCACAGAGGATTTGAAAATAGAAAACCCAGGCACCCTGAAGGGAGTGGGAGATGACTGTGCTGTACTTTCACCCACAGAAGGTACACAGACATTGGTGACTACCGACCTGCTGATGGAAGGCGTTCACTTTGACTTAACATACGTTCCCCTGAAACATTTGGGATACAAGGCTGTGATGGTGAACCTAAGTGACATATACGCCATGAACGGTACACCCAGACAGATAACAGTTAGTCTGGCCGTCAGCAAAAAGTTCACAGTAGAGGATATAGAGCAGCTATATGACGGCATGAAGCTGGCCTCTGAGAAACACCACGTGGACATTGTGGGTGGCGATACAACCAGCAGCATGACAGGACTGGCTATCAGCATAACAGCCGTAGGAGAAGCATTACCAAAAGACATCGTATATCGTAACGGTGCCAAGGAGACAGACCTGATTTGCGTCAGCGGAAACTTAGGCGCTTCCTACATGGGCTTACAACTGCTGGAGCGTGAGAGAGCGGTGTATCTTTCACAAGTTGACAAGTCGGGCGAAAAGAAAACCAGCAATTCATCAACCGTAAATGACTTCCAACCTGATTTTTCTGGTTATGAATACCTATTGGAAAGGCAACTGAAGCCGGAAGCTCGCAGAGATATCATTGAAGCTCTGGCAAAAGCCAACATTCACCCTACAAGCATGATGGACATTAGCGACGGTCTGAGCAGTGAGCTGATGCATATATGTTCGCAGAGCAAAGTAGGTTGCAGGGTGTACGAAGACCGCATCCCACTGGATTACCAAACAGCAGCTATGGCAGAGGAGATGAATATGAACGTTACCACCTGCGCCCTGAATGGCGGCGAAGACTACGAGTTGCTCTTTACCATTCCCCTATCCGACAATGACGCCATCAACAAGATAGAGGATGTAAAGGTAATAGGATATATTACCAAGGAAAATCTGGGTAAGTATCTTATCTGCAGAGACGGAAGCGAATTTGAGTTGAAAGCACAAGGGTGGAATCCGCTCCAATAATTTTCGTCCGTTTTTTTGGAAGTTTGACAAAAAAGCATTACCTTTGCACTCGCTTTGACAGAAGAGTCATGGTGCCATAGCTCAGTTGGTAGAGCAAAGGACTGAAAATCCTTGTGTCCCCGGTTCGATTCCTGGTGGCACCACAGACCAAGATTAGAACTCCAGGTAAGCCTGGAGTTTCTCTATTTTTAGCGGGGTAAAGCCCTCCAAACCCTTAAGGTCCTCTACACCTTTTATATCACCATAAGCCTTACGGTACTCCACAATAGCACGTGCCTGGTAAAAGGAAATATAGGGATGACTCATCAATCGCTGCAAAGAGAGCTTGTTCACATTTACCTTTCTCACAGGAGCTTCCGCAGAGACCTTAACCCACTGCAGAATTTCATCGGGCATAGCACAGGCTTCCATCACTTGCTCAGTATTACGGTAGCCCCCTAACTTACGCCGATATTCCACAATCTTATTTGCTCGATACGTACCGATGCCAGGGATACGCATCAACTCTGTTGTATCTGCAGCATTGATATCAACCTGCGTAACCGTATCAAACTTACGGGAGCGTTCGGCTACGGAATCCTTCTGATGAGAAAGCACCGTCTTTTCTGCCTCCCTGCCCTGTAAGGCATTCCTTTCCTGTGAGAATGATTGTTTCTCAGCCTCATCTATATATTGAAACTGACGTGCTATCCGTACCTGTGGACCTAAGCGATCCCACAGTTCATACGTCATTCCTGGCAAACGCTTAAATTCCTCCGGCGTATGATACCTACCGTGTTTCGCCCTGTACTTATATATGGCACGAACCTGCCAAGAAGCCAAGCCTAACCTAAGCAAGGTAGTACTGTCTGCCGTATTGGGATCAAAAGGGAATGTCTCTACCTTTTCCTCGGCAACAGCATAGACGACAGGACGAGAGCCTGAGCTTTTCCTTTGAGCATAAGAAAAGAGAGTTTTCTGCCGTGAAAGAGACTTTTCAGGTTTTTGCCAAGAATAGATGTAAACAGCCAACACCACCAAAACCACAACCCACTCTAACAACAAAAGACCCCTGCGAGCCGAATTTGAGAGAAGAGGCAGACGACGTTTCATCACAGCAACTCGTTAACAAAAATAAGCGTAATGGCTATGGGAACCACGTATTTTATAAGGAAAATATACACGCGGAACAGACGGAAAGGAACGGTACCGTTGTTGGTAAGTTCGTTGTAAACCAGTTTCCTATCCAGATACCAACCAGTAAAAAGGCAAATAATAAGTCCGCCTACAGGCATAATGATTTTTGAGGCACAGAAATCGAAAAGCTCAAATGTCGTTAAGCCAAAAACAGTAAAATCACTTAGCACACCAAATGACAGGCAACACAGCACGCCTAAAGCCATACAGCTGGCGGAAACCAAAGCCGATGCCTTCTGGCGACGAATATTGAATGCTTCTATAACATAGGCTGTCACCGATTCATGCAAAGACATTGCACTGGTGAGTGCAGCTAATAGCAAGAGTAAATAGAATAAACTTGAAAAAAAATAGCCCAACAAAGGAACGCCATGAAAAGCTATGTTGAAGACATGGGGAAGGGTTACAAATACAAGGCCCGGCCCCTCGTTGGGATTCACGTTAGGAACACTGAAAACGGCGGGAAAGATAATAAATCCGCTCAAAACAGCCACAAAGGTATCAATGGAACATACGCTAAAGGCGGTCTTTACCAACTTGGTATCAGAAGTAAAATAGGAAGCGTAGGTACACAAACAACCCATAGCCAAACTTAGGGAGAAGAACGCCTGCCCCATAGCGCTCAGCACTACACTGGCAGTTACTTTGCTAAAATCAGGTTTCAGGAGGAATTGCAACCCCTTCCCAACACCGGGCATACCAAAAGAGCACACTACCAATATGCCGATAATAAGCAGCAACAGGGGCATCATAATCTTTGAAAAACGTTCAATACCCGACTGTACACCACGTGCAATCACCAAATGCGTCATCAGCATGAAAACAACGGCATACACAAGTGGCAGGTAGGGGTTGGATACAAATGTGGAAAAATAGGCTGAATAATCCTGATCAGCCAAGAAAGCGCCCTTTAGTGATTGCACCATATAATAGAGCGTCCATCCGCTGATAATGGTATAATATGAAAGAATAAGGAATGCCACAAACACCCCAGCCACGCCTTCTATTCTCCACCACTTACCAGGTGCCAACTTAGAGAAGGCTGTGATAGTATTAGCATGAGTATGTCTGCCGATGAGAAACTCGCTCATCATAACAGGAACGCCAACGGCCAATACGCATAAAAAATATATAAGGATAAAAGCAGCACCACCATTATTACCCACCTCTGTAGGGAAACGCCACACATTTCCCAGACCTACTGCACTACCGGCAGCGGCCAACACGACACCCAACTTACTGGTAAAGTTTTTTCTCTTCTCTGCCATCTTTATTTAAACAGTTTTGCCACTTCGTTTAGGAACACCATCCCCACGCCTATAGGGGCAACCCATCTTATTAGGAAGATAAGTACCCTAAGACCTCTTACTTTCAGCGTTCCGTTATTGGTAAGTTCATCTGTCAAAAGTTTACGATCCAGATACCAACCGGCAAACAACGTTATGAATATTCCTCCAATAGGCATGACAAACATGGCAGTAGCAAAATCGAACCAACTAAAGACAGTCATGCCGGCCAACGTATAATCCTTCCACGGACCAAAGGACAGCGAGCACGCTGCGCCCAATACCAAATAAACCAACGTTACCAATGTGGCAGCATGTTTGCGCGTAAGATTATAATGTTCACTTACAAAAGCCGTACAAATCTCATGCATGGAAATGCTACTGGTAAGAGCTGCCAGCAAGAGGAGCAGATAAAACAGAGTCGAGAAGACATAACCTACCAAAGGCATCTGCGCAAAGGCGCTGCTAAACACATGGGGCAATGTAATAAATACCAAGCCTGCGCCTGCATCAGCCTGCACACCCTCAACACTGAAGACGGCAGGAAAGATAATGAATCCGCTTATGATAGCTACCAAGGTATCAATGGCGCAAACATTAATGGCTGAGCCTGCAAGGTTCATGTTCTTATTGAAATACGAAGCATATGTGGCCAGACAACCTATTCCCACGCTCAGTGAGAAGAACGCCTGTCCCATAGCACTCAGAACGACGTGGGGTGTCACCTTGGAAAAATCAGGCTTCAACAAGAAACGAAGTCCTTCGGCAGAGCCTGGCATGCTGACAGAACAACCCACCAATATTACAATAATAAACAATAATAGGGGCATCATCAACTTGGAATATCTTTCTATTCCGCCCTTTATGCCTCGTATCACCACCAGATGAGTTAGCAATAGGAACAGAGCCATATAAATCATGGGGCTCCATGTATCAGACACAAAGCTATTGAAGGTTTGAGCCGGATCTGTCCCGCTAATACGATGCATAGCAGCATCGACAGTGTATTTCAGCGTCCATCCTGCCACAACACTATAGAACGAGAGTACCAGAACACCACCTAACACGCCTAAAAAGCCGATTATTATCCACCATTTGGCAGGGGCTAGTTTACGGAAGGCATGAACGATATTGGCACCAGAAGAACGGCCAATAACGAACTCGCTCACCATAACAGGCATTGCCAGAAACAGGACAAAGGCTATATATACCAAAATGAAAGCTGCACCCCCATTTTGCCCAACTTCAGTAGGGAAACGCCAAATATTGCCTAGTCCCACAGCACTTCCAGCTGATGCCAATACCACTCCAAGTTTGCTACCAAACCGACCTCTGTTATTCATATTTATCTACAAAAGCAACGATAAAATCGCACAAAAGTACAAAGATTTTTGTAACTTTGCAACAAAATTGCCGTTTATACTATCAAAATGGAAACAAAGTACATTCATAAATACCCATTTACACTACTGACAGTCTGCATAATAGTCTGCCTATCCCTGTTTCCCATTCCAGAGATTCCGCAGGCTCCCGATGTACCGTTTTTGGACAAATGGACACACATGGTAATGTATGGCGGACTGTGCTTGATTATCTGGTATGAGTATCTACGTTCACACAAAAGTATAAACGCACAGAAGATAACTCTTTACGGCTATATCTGTCCTGTGGCTATGAGCGGTCTGTTGGAGCTAGCACAAGAATATCTGACAATATGCAGGAGTGGAGAATGGCTAGACCTTCTGGCCAATACCACGGGTGCCACACTAACCTACTTGATAGGCTGGTTGATACTAAAGAGGTTCGTTCAATCCAAGAAATAGCAAGAAAAGACACTTTTTTCCATTTATCGGGATTACTATCAAAAAATATGTGTATCTTTGCATCGCAAATGGTGATACCTGCACCCCTATTTTAAATGGAGGATGCGGCGTAGAGAGGGAATCCGGTGCAAGACCGGAACAGTGCCCGCTACTGTAATTACCTTCTTCGCAGCGCACAAATAGTCACTGGAAATACTCTGGGAAGACGCGCTGACGGGTAAAAGTCAGGAAACCTGCCATTTTGCGAGTTAAACAATCATCCTCGGGACAAGGATGCATGAATTAAATTTTGACTTTAGTCATTAGACTCTAGACCTTGGTCGTCAGACTACGGGCTTTGGTTAGTTATGCATTGTGGATTAAACACCATAAAGAATTACTATCTGCGAGCGATTCTGGCTATCGTATTGGCATTTGTTGTGAAAACAAATGCCAATGCGCAGAATCCTGATAACAGGAAAGACTCTGTAAAACAGATGAATGAGGTAATGGTTACCTACAAAAGACCCGTAAAGACCATTGCAACATCCCAGACACTGAGCGGTGCCGACTTGCAGGCACTGAGCACAACATCAGTAGCAGACGCGTTAAAGTACTTTTCTGGCGTACAGATAAAGGACTACGGGGGGCTGGGCGGACTGAAAACCGTAAACGTCCGGTCTTTAGGAGCACAGCATGTTGGTGTCTATGTTGACGGCATCCGCATTACCAACGCACAAAACGGAACAGTGGACTTAGGTAAATTCTCACTTTCAAGCATGGAATCTGTATCGCTTTACAATGCCAACAAACTTGATTACTGCCAGTCAGCGAGCGAGTACGCCTCAGGCGCTACGATATACCTGCAGACACGACGCCCAACACGCGACTCGCTCGCTGTGCAGTTGCGCAACGCATCATTTTCTACTTGGATGACCAAACTGAACGGTCAGTTCGACTGGCGCGGATGGCAGGGATTTATCGATGGAGAATACTGCACATCACGAGGGGACTACCCTTTCCGCTATCACTCAGAATACGAGGATACGGTAGGCAGGCGCGCCAACAGCGACATACAATATGGACGCATTGAAGCAGCATTGTTCAAGGGAGGATTCTCCTCACATATTTATTATTACGACTCCGACAGAGGCTGCCCAGGTGGTATTGTTCGCAGACTAAGCGATAAATACACGAATGTGGGAAGGGAATGGGACAGAGACTTCTTTGTGCAAGCCAGCTATCAGGGACGTTTCTATAAAAAACTTCTCTTTAAGACCAACACCAAATATACCAACGAATACCTGCGCTACTGTACCGACTACCCCGAAAACCAGAACACTGCTCGCGTAGACAACCACTACAGGCAACAAGATATCTACGGTGCCATATGCGTGGCCTACATGCCTTGGTCTTGGCTATCAGTATCAACAAGCTATGATATCCGTTACAGTATTCTACGTGCTGACCTGAAACGTTTTGATGATGTGAAACGCGTAGATCAGAAACAGGTATTAGCCGCACAGATGAATCACAAGGGTATTCAGGCTGCTGCATCATTGCTGCATCAGCGGTACAACGACTTTACCTTTGCCCATGTAGGAGCGGCTGACCCGTTGGACCGCTGGACACCTGCCGTCTCTCTGGCATATACATTATATAATATAACACTACGCGGGTGGTATAAGGAGATTTTCCGTGCTCCAACACTCAACGATCTCTATTATACGCAAGTAGGTAACCGTAATTTGAAACCAGAATACACCAAACAATGGAATCTGGGCGTAGAGTATCATCTTGATAATTCAAAATTCAAAATTCAAAATTCAAAACTAGCGTTAGACATTCAGTGTGACGTTTACCTGAATAAAATAGAGAACCGCATTGTCTGCCTGCCGCTGAAAGGGACCTATACATGGTCTATGATGAACTATGGCTATACCTTTTGCCGTGGACTAAATGCCACTGTCAAAGGTCACTATACAAGAGGACCATGGAGTGCCTCGCTGCTTACCACACTTACCTGGCAACGTGATTTGGACCGCACTAATCCGGAAGATGAAGACATGTACGACAAACCAATATGCTACTCTCCTACCCTATCGACAGGTATCACAGCCATCATAGGCTGGCGTGCATTGCAGTTTACCACTTCTTACCTGTATGTGGGCGAACGTATGTGGAGCAAAGCTGATCCAGAGGATATCCTTGAGCCTTATCACAACGTAGATATGAAGTTATCTTACACTCACCCTGTGGGAAAGACCTCACTGGGGCTATGTCTGGAGGTATGTGATGTATTGGACATTCAATATGAACACATACCACGATACCCTATGCCGGGAAGAAACTACAAACTGACACTCTCGTTCGGTATTTAAAACATTGGACATTATGAAACATGTGACATTAATACTTTCATGGTTTATTGCAGTAAGCATTCTGGCGCAGGAAAGAATCATCTTGCTGAATGAAGGACTATGGCAAGCAGACAATGGGAGGATGACATACTTTGAAGGCGGAGCAATTGTAAGTAACCAGTGGTTCCGCGACAAGAATGGCTTTAAGTTGGGCGACACGCCCAATGATATTATTCAGGTCAACGAAAACCTAATAGCCATTGCCATCAACTGGTCGAACGTGGTTCAGTTTATCAGACCCGACGGCAAGGCCGTGGCTGCTACAGAGGATGTTCCCAACAACCGTAAACTGTGTACGGATGGCAAATATGTCTATGTCACCAGCTACGGGCATGAATGCGAGACGATAAACGGCACCCAATTCTTCGAGAAAGGCTTTGTGGCAAAGATAGACATTAGCAACTTCAAGGTCATTGCCACCTGCGAGGTAGGTTACGAGCCTGAAGGCATTGCACTTTACGACGGATACCTTTTCGTTGCCAACACAGGTGGGTATGCCTTTGAGGAAAATCATGAATATGAGACTACTGTGAGCATTATGAATTCCGAAACAATGAAGGTGGAAAATACCATTGATGTGGAGCAGATTAACCTCTACGGCAAGTTGTCGCAGAGCGGACAGTATCTGTGCATCAACTCGCCAGGCGACTATTACGGGATTCCAGCCGCATGCATCATCTTCGATTGTGAGAAAGCGCTGCAAGGAGATGATGATTGTTTCGTAAAATTAGACTATGCTTCTACATATAGCTGTACTGCTCAGGATGGCAGATTTATGGCCATTGGTTCGCGTTTCTCATACATCACAAATGAATATGAATTTAATTACGTTACGATAGACCCAAAGGAAGTGATGGAAAGTCTGGGTGGAAGCGGTATAGAAGAACAGTTCCCAGGTACAGTATTGGACGACATTAAAAACATGATGATGCCCTATGGTTTGTACGTGAACCCCTATTCTGGCTATATCTATGCTACAGATGCCGGTTCGTTCGAGGGCGCAGGCTATCTGTACCAGTGGTCACCAGAAGGAAAATTCATTGGTAAGCACAAGGTTTACATCAACCCTGCACACTTTCTGGCACTGCCTCCAGAAGGATATTGGGATGGTATTAATCCTTCTCTACCTTCTTCCCCGAGGGGAGAAAAAAATCCCACCTATGACATGATGGGCAGGAAAACAGATTCTTCATTCAAAACCCAAAACTCTAAACTCATAATCGTTGACGGGAAAAAGATATTATACAATAAA
>JAEEGL017225533.1_pt1 | contig 11780 bp, 7 predicted proteins | sample 9134231 | NCBI WGS metagenome assembly JAEEGL01 (sample SAMN16246548, study PRJNA631951) | gut metagenome | biome: gut microbiome; feature: rumen; material: fiber-attached | host: Bos | place: Iran: Karaj | collected 2018-10
CTTACTAAAGCAGAAGCTGGACGTGCATTAGATTCTACATTTGAAGCTATTGCAGAAGCATTAGAAAAAGGAGATAGAGTACCACTAGTTGGATTCGGAACATTCGGAACTTCAAAACGTGGAGCAAGAACAGCTCGTAACCCAAGAACTGGTGAAACTATTAAAATTCCTGCAAGAAAAGCTGTTACTTTCAAAGCTGGAACTGCTCTTAAGAACAGAGTTAACTAGTTAACTTAAAAGAATAAGGAAACTTATTCTTTTTTTTATTATAAATGTTTGTTATAATTAGATAGAGGGACGTGATAAAGATGTCTAATTATAAAATGTTAAAAGATGCTTTTACGATTGAAAAGTCTAGATTGTTTGAAAAATCATCAAAATTAGAAATTGAATTAAATAGACTTAAAAGAATCCAAAACACTTTATCAAAAATAAAGAAAAACGATAAATCTAATTTAGATAAAGTATATCGATTAAAACAATATTTTCCTGAATTAGAAGAGATGTTTGTTCTATTTAATAAGTTTATTAATTATGATAGATCAGTTAAATCAGCTAAAAAGGTTACTTTTGATTTAGATGATTTTATTAGAGATGTAGAAAGATGTTATGAATTATGTGGTTATCCTGAAAAAGAAGCAGTAGATTACATGAAAAGAGTAATTACCATTATATGTCGTAATAATATGATGAATATCAGCAATTTAAGTGAAGAAGATCGAAGAATAATAGCTGAATATAAACAGAATGGCTTAAGAAGAATGTTTATTAATACGGAAGCAATATGTTATGAATTTTCGATTGTTATCTTAGATAAAATTAAAGAAGAAATGAATAAAGATGATTTAAATACAGAAGTCATGGAAGAAGAACTTGAAGAACTAAAAGAAAGAATTGCTCTAATTGATAAATATAATGCTAGATTTTCTGAAACTGAATTATTAACTAAATTTCAAAGCGTTGAGGAATGGGAAGAATTTTCTGAATTAGTTCAATCATTACTAAATAATGATGAATGTCTTGAATTATTAAATCAAGTAAAGATAGATCAAGAAAAAGAAGAAGTAGAAGAAATTATAATTACCTTTGATAACTTAGATATGTTATCTTTCTCACAAGAAGAACAAATTATCATTGAAGAATTAAGAGAAATCATTGAAGATGAAGAGTTAAATGGTAATATTGATGCTTTTGATAATATTCCAATTACTTATGAAGATCGATTAGTTATTTATAATAATGCACCAATTTCTCATTTGTTGTTAGATGTTAAAAGGAATTTATTAAATAAAATATATGATAATAAAGAAGAAATAATTAAAATATTTGCATTAATTATTAAACTATATCGTAAAGATACACTATTTAGATTACGTGTTGAAAGAATGAAAGAGTTACAAAGAATTAGAGATGATTTTATTAGTATCATAAATTTCATTAATAAGACTTATGTTGATAAAGAAAAAGGTTATAAGGAAATAGAAGCTATTGAAGAATATATCAAGAGTATCAATGAAGAATATTTACCACTTATTGCGGAATTATTGCATAATGATATTGATGATGAGTCTCTTGATGATGAAATTAATTTATTTATCGATAAACTAAAAAGTGAAATAAAACCTTGGAAGAAGGAAATGACAGAGTTTTATCAAGATAGTAAAGATGAAGAAGATAATAAAGAAAATACTGATAATCTAGTCTTTTGTTTAACAGATGATATTGACTTATCACAAGAAGGACTTCAAAAAGAATTTAAAGGAACAGTAGAAGCTTTAGAATCTAAAAGTTCAATAGAATTAAAGAAAAGATCTGGTCGTAAAGGTATGTCAAAGATTAGAAAATCAACTGAAACAAATAAAGAAAAAGATTTTATTGAATATTTAGAAAATAAATATAAAGTTCATCTTCATTTTATACCATATCGATATAGTAGTGATTCTAATTATCGAACAGGTTTAATTAAGTTTGAACCATCTCAACAAGTAAAGTCTTTCTTAGAAGAAAAATATGGTTTATCAAAACAAAGTGCTTATTATGGTGTATTTATGGTTATTACATCAATAGGTGCTGATCATAGTGAATATAGTCGTTTTGAAGAATATATTTTAGGTAATTATCGAGAAATAGAAGAATTAGCGATGCTTTTTGCTAGTGAAAATCCTGATTATGAAAAGTTAACAATGGTTGTAGATAAGTTACTTTCATTTAAAAAAGATAAAATGGCTATGATTAATAGTGATAAACAAATGTAAATAAAAAGTAGTTTTTTGCTACTTTTTTTTCATTTATATTGAATAAAGACACATATTTTATTATAATTATATTGAGGTATTATGTTAGAATTAGGACTTGAAATAATTAATAAATTATATGAATTTGGTTATATTGCTTATATTGTTGGTGGTTATGTTAGAGATAGTCTATTAAATATTAAATCAAATGATGTTGATATTACGACTAATGCTAAGCCAAAAGAAATAAAAGAAATATTTCCAGATTGTGAAATTAAAAGTGATAGTTATGGTGCAGTAATAGTAAATTATAAAAAGTATCGGTTTGATGTTACAACTATGCGAGAAGAACTAGAATACTTAGATAATCGTCATCCAAGTGGAATAGTTTATGTTGATGATTTGAAAAAAGATTTACTAAGACGTGACTTTACTATTAATGCATTATGTTTTGATCGAAATGGTAAATTAATAGATTTAATAGGAGGTAAAGCTGATTTAGATAAAAGAATAATTAGGACAATAGGTGATAGTGATAAATCTTTAAGAGATGATGCATTAAGAATACTTCGAGCTATTCGTTTTGCTAGCCTATTAGGATTTAAGTTAAGTGATGAAACAAAAAATGCTATAAGAAATAATAAACATTTATTAAGGAATTTATCTGCCGCTAGAAAAAAAGAAGAATTAGATAAGATATTTGGTAGTAAGAAAGCTCATGATGGTATTAATTTAATTAAAGAATTTAATTTAGAAGAAGAACTGGATTTACATAATTTAGATCGAATTAAAGATTATAGTGATATTGTTGGAATATGGGCCATGGTTAATACGAATAGTTATAATTTTTCACAAAGTGAAAAAGAATTAATTAATAAAGTAAATATTGTTTATGATATGGATAATTTAGATAATTTAGTCTTATATCACTATGGATGTTATGTAAATATCTTAGCTGGAATAAATAAAGGGCTAAAGAAAAAAGATATTATTGAAAAATATGAAGAATTACCAATAAAAAGACGTGATGAAATAAATATATCAGCTAAAGAAATATGTGAGGTATTAAATAAACCAGCTGGTGCATTTATTGGTAAATTATATCGAATTATTGAAGATAAAATACTTATTGGTGATTTAGAAAATGATAATTATAAAATAAAGGAATTTATAAAGGAGAGTTAAAATGGAAAATCAAGAAAGTAATGAAAGAATCAAAAAAGTTGGTATAGCATTAGTAGTTATACTTCTAGTTATGTTTGCAGGGTTTATGGTGTCTAAAAAATTAAGTGAAAAGAAGGAAGGTGGAGGAACTATAACTCCAACACCATCAGCACCAACACCTACACCAGATGATAGTAATGTGGTAAATACAGGTAGTTTTAATATTGATATTATTAGAAGAGTAAATGCATTAGGAAGTAATACAAACTATCTAGTAAGTCCTTATAATATTGAAGCAGCTCTTAGATTATTAAATGAAGGAACAGCTGGTAATACTAGAGCAGAAATAGAAAAAGTTATTGGTACTCGTACTATGACTGACGTTAGTATTCCAGGAATACTTAATATAGCTAATGGATTATTTGTTAAGAATCAATATAAAGGTAATGTTAAAAATGACTTTACAAATGTATTAACTAATAAATATAAATCAGAAATTATCTATGATGATTTTAGAACACCTGATAAGATTAATAATTGGGCTAATGAAAAAACTAAGGGTATGATTAAAAGAGTCTTAGATGATATTAATGAAGACTTTATTTTAGGAGTAGCTTCTGCATTAGCACTTGATATTAAATGGCAAGATTCATTTGATTGTAATGCAACTCAAGAACAAGAGTTCACTAAAGCAGATAATAGTAAAATGAAAACCGAAATGATGCATCAAACTTATGAATCAAATGCAAAATATATTAAGACTGATGATGCAGTTGGAATAGTAATACCATATAAAAATGATGTTAATGATGTTCTTCTTGAATTTGTAGCAATATTACCTAATGGTAATGTTAATGATTATGTAAATAATTTAACTCAAGATAAAATAGATGCATTATTAAAAACTGAAAGAAGTGCAGGTAGTAAATTACATATTAACTTATCAATACCAAGATTTACTTATGGATATTCTATTGATGATTTAGCTGAAGTACTAAGAAAACTTGGAATAGTTGATGTATTTAATCCAGCAAAAGCTGATTTATCTAATATGCTTGATATACAAGCTTATGTAAGTACAGCAGTTCATAAAACATATGTTGAATTAAGTGAAACAGGTACTAAAGCAGCAGCTATTACATATTTTGGTGTTGATAAATCAGCAGTTGAACTAGAAGAATATGAAACAGTTAATGTTACTTTAAATAAACCATTTGTTTATATGATTAGAGAAAGAAATCATGGTGAATTATTGTTCTTTGGAACTGTATTTGAACCAAACACATGGAAAGGTAGTACTTGTACTAGCAAATAGTATTTAGAATAAGGAGTAATTATGGAAGAAAATACATTTAATGAAAATAAAAGTAATAATAATATAAAAAAAATAATTATGGTAGTGGCTATAGTGTTTGTAGTTATGGCTGCAGGAGTATTTGCATTAGCAAAGTTTAGTAAGAGTGAACCTAAGAAGGAAAATCCTACTATTACACCAACTCCTTTAAGTCCAACCGCAACACCAGAACAAGATGTAACTCCAACACCAGCATCAAAACCAACAACAACAGCAACACCAAAACCGCAAGTAAATAATGATGGATTTAATGTTGCAATGATTAAACAGGTTAACGGAGTGGCTGGAAATAGTAATTATTTAATTAGTCCATATAATATGGAAATAGCTCTTAATATGTTAAGAGATGGAGCTAATGGAAATACTAAAACAGAGTTAGATAATTTAATTGGAAATCGTACAATAAAAGATGTTTCTTCAAAGGATAAAATTAAAGTAGCTAATGGTGTTTTTATCAAAAATATTTATAAAAACAATGTTAAACAAGATTACTATAATATAATAAAGACTAAATACAACTCAGAGATTATTTATGATAAATTTACAACACCTGATAAGATTAATAATTGGGTTAATGAAAAAACTAATGGTATGATTAAAAAAATACTTAATAATATCGATAGTGAATTTGTTATGGGTCTAGCTAGTGTTTTAACTATTGATGTTAAATGGAGAACTCAATTTGAATGTCAAGCAACAACAAGTCAAGAATTTACTAAAGAAGATAATACGAAATATAATGTTGAGATGATGCATGTTACGTATGAACATGCAGGATATAAATATATTAAAACAAATGATGTTGAAGGAGTTATTATTCCTTATCAAGGTGATAATAATATTCAATTAGAATTTATTGGATTACTTCCAAATGATGGCGTTAATAATTTTGTTAATGGCTTAACTAAAGATAAATTAGATACTATTTATAATAGTAATCGTGAAGCAAGTTCTAAATTACATATTAGTGTAGCATTACCTAGATTTACATATGATTATAGTCTTGGTAAATTTATTGATGTTTTAAAAGCATTAGGAGTTAATGATGCATTTGATTATAATTTGGCAGATTTCAAGAAAATGGTTGAAACAACACAAAATATATATGTTCAAGAAGCTATTCATAAGACTCATATTGAATTAAGTGAAACAGGTACTAAAGCCGCAGCTGTAACATATATTGGAATGGCTAATGGTGCATCTTTACCACAAGATGATTTAGAAAAAGTAAGTGTAGTATTTGATAAACCATTTGTTTATATGATTAGAGAAAAGAATTCAGGTGAGTTATTGTTCTTTGGAGCAGTATATGAACCAAATAAATGGACAAAATCTACTTGTTCTGATAAATAATGTAAAAAAATGTAATGTTTTGACGAATAAACAGTCAAAATATTGCATTTTTTCTTTATATAAAATAAAATTTAAGTATAGAGTAGGAGTGTTTATGGAACAAAATCAAGCTCAAAAAAATAAACAAATTAAAGTAACAATAGTTTTATTAGCTATTTTAGTAATAGGTTTAGTAGGGGTAACTTATGCATTTTTTAATTATACAAGAACAGGATCAGCTAATACGATTAAAGTAGGTAATATGTCATTTGAATCAACTAATGGAACAGCAATAAATTTAACAAATGTTTTTCCAATTGATAAAAATGATGTTGGAACAGATACTGATAATGTAGGTAGTGTAACTATTAATGTAAAAGGAAGTACTGACTATAATGAAGGTATTGAATATTTAATAAGTTCAACTGGCGTTACCAATACAGTTAATAGTGGTATTAATTCAAGTATGATACCAATAAGTATAGATGTAGATTATTCAGCTAATGGTAATGGTAAGACTATTGGAACTGAAAACAATAACTATTTTAATGAGGGAGTTCGTGGTGGTAATACATCTTACTATAAAGTATTAGCTAATCAATTGTTAAGAAATGATGAAAAATTAGTAGTAGGTTATATTGCCCCAGGTGAAACAGGAATAGATGGAAATGTTACAATAACTGCTTTCTTGGATAAAGATCGAATCGGAATATCTGATACTTATCCAGAAGAACATATTAATTTACTTAATCCAGATATTACTGAAGATCAAGTGGCAGAATGTGTAAGACTTACAACTGAATGGAGCTTAGGTAATTATTTATCTGATGGAGAAACACTAGATGCTTTTTGTAGAGGAACTGGAACATTAAGTGGAACTAATTTACAATATGGACTTGATCATGGATTTTTCGTTGATTCAGCCGTTGAAACATTTCTTAACGAAGGAATAATTATTTCTTATGATAATGGAACAACTACTGAATGGAGAAATGGTAGAACAATTATTTCAACAGAAGATTGGAATAGTTTACAAGAAACAGGTATATCATTCAAAGTAAAAGTAGAAGCTAATGAAGGAACATGGGTAGAAGAACCTGGTAAGATAGCAAGTTGCCCTAATTGTAAATTCTTGTATGCGAAAAATATAACAATGTATGCAACATGGAATAATCATAATATTACTCCAACAGTAGTAAATCAAGAATTGGACGATACTTATTTAGATATTGTTGAAAATAAAGGAAAAGATTATTTCTTAGGTTTAATATTGAATGATGATAAGCAAATTGTTAGAGCTTATGCCTGTGGTATGAAAGATGATACACCATATTGTATTGAGGGATCATCCGATGCTTCAACAGTAGAAAGTAATATTGCATTATTACAAAGTGAAGAATTATGGAATAATGCATGTAGAGAATATAGATATAATGATAATCAAGGTCAATATGCATTTACTAGTACGGAATGTTATCTAGGTAATTTATATTCAACTATGCCAGTGGTTCATGATCATGGATGTGTAGAAGTAAGTCAACCTGCTATATCAGCAAAGTATCGAGCTGGTAGAGGCTGTTATGCATATGATGAAGGTGCAGTAGGTTGTTATGATAATTATTAATAGATTATATAGAATCCTAAGTAAACTTATTGTTTAGGATTCTTTTTTATGATAAAATGTCTTAGTGAGGTATTATATGTATGATGTTATAATTGTTGGAGCTGGACCAGCTGGACTGTTCGCAGCTTATGAATTAATTACAAAAAATAAGAAGTTAAAGGTATTATTACTTGATCAAGGTAAACTAGCAGAAGATCGAGTTTGTCCAATGAATAAGTTTGGTACTAAGTGTAAGAATTGTAAACCTTGTAATATTTTATCAGGTTTTGGTGGTGCAGGAACATTTTCGGATGGAAAACTTAATTACGTAGCTAAACTTGGTAAAAGTGATTTATATAAATATATGACAATTGATGAAGCTGAAAAATTATTAGTTGATACAGAAAATATATTTAATTATTTTGGAATGGATAGTGATGTTTATCCAACTAATATGGAAGAAGCTAGACGTATTGAAAAACAAGTTGCAGTTACTGGAGCAAGACTTTTAATTATTAAACAAAAGCATCTTGGTAGTGATAAATTACCTGGTTATATTACTGGTATTACTAATTTCTTAACTAAGAAAGGTGTAGAACTAGTTGATAGTATTACAGTTGGTGATATTATAGATGAGAAAGGTAAAATAACTTTATCTTGTAAAAAGGGTAAAGAAGAAGTTACTTATACTGGTAAGACAGTTATTGTTGCACCAGGAAGAACAGGAGCTAAATGGATTCAATCATTAGCTGATAAATATCAAATACCATATCTTTCTCAAAGTATTGAAATTGGTGTACGTGTTGAAGTAAGACGTGAATTATTAGAAGATTTATGTTCTGTAATATATGATCCATCGATCTTTATTAAAACAAAGACATATGGTGATGAAATAAGAACATTCTGTACTAATCCAGGTGGTTTTGTTACTAAAGAAAATTATTATGGTTATATTTGTGTTAATGGACATGCTCTTAAAGATATTAAATCAAATAATAGTAACTTTGCTTTTATATCTAAGGTTAACTTAACAGAACCAGTTACTAATACTAGAGAATATGGTGAATGTATTGCTAAAATAGCTAATTGTTTAGGTGATTCTAAACCAATATTACAAACATTAGGTGACTTAAAGAAATTTAGAAGAACAAGAGATACTAGACTTAATAAATTATTTATATCACCAACATTAAAAGATGTTGTACCAGGAGATCTTGCATTAGTTATGCCACATCGTATTATTACTAATATACTTGATGGATTAGAAGCACTTGATAGAATTATTCCAGGTGTTAATAATGATGAAACACGTCTATATGGACCAGAAATCAAATTCTTCTCTAATGAGATAGAAACAGATAATAAATTTAAAGCTAAAGACCATAATATTTATTTCATTGGTGATGGAGCAGGTAAAGCTGGTAATATTGTAATAGCTGCAGCAACTGGCCTTGTATCAGCAAGGGATATCTTAGATAGGATGAAATAATGGATTATTATCAAAAAGAATTTGAAGAATTACAAGAAGAACTACATGAAGTAATGCACGAGTATGCATTATTTAAAGAAGATATCGATGAAGTAGAAAATAAAAGAATTAAAGAAATCAATGAATTACTAAGTAAAAATGATGAATATTACTTTAAAAAAGCTATTGATAAAATGAAAGATTTAATTTATTTTATTAAAGATACAAGTACAAGAATTAGTAAAGAATATGAAACATTTAATAAGTTAGCTAGTATATGGGAAAATATCGATATAATTAATGTTTCTAATGAAAAATTAGAAGAACTTAATACAAGAGTTCAAAAAGCTAATCAATTAATTAATAGTCATAGTTTATCTAATTTAGAAGAAGCCAATAGAATTATGGAAAATATAATTAAAGAAGCTAAATAAAAACAATAAATAAATCATTATGAAATGATTTATTTTTTTATTGCAAGATAATAATATAAATGATATAATTTTCTTAGAATAGGAAGGCTAGGCACATGAAAGTACTTTTAATTAAGAACAATCGTTTATATAGTTATATGCTTCCAAGAGAGGTTAAAGATAATTTCTGGATTACGGATATTGATAGTTTTGATAATGTTCGTAATCTTATTAATGTGGAAGCAGTTAATGGTCAATGGGTACTTGTAAGCAATTATGATACACATATTGTTGATGCTAATAATATGTATGAGAAATTTGCTTTATCTGAGTATCACTTTTATTCTATAAAAAACGATAATGAAAAAAGTATTTATTATTTATATGCTATTCCTGATGTAGAAAAGAAGTATACCGTATATGATGTTCCTGGTGATATAACTATTAGCATTGGTAGCAATAATGATAATGATATTGTTTATAATAGTGTCCTAGTAAGTGATTTCCATGCTAAATTAGAACATAGTGATGGACTATGGCAAATATATGATAATAGTTCTAGAATGGGTGTCTATGTTAATGATAAAAAGATAAGTGGTAGTTATTCACTTAAATATGGAGATATTGTATTTATATCTGGTCTTAAAATTGTTATTATGAAGACATTTATTCTAATTAATGATGTTTTAGGTAATATTAGAATAAATTCTAATTATTTAACAATTGGTCATAAACCTAGTTATAGGATTGATGGTACGAAAGAAAAAGAAGAAGATTTAAATAGAAATCTTTATGCCAAAGAAGAGTATTTCTATCGTTCACCACGTTTTATTGAAGATATTGTTAAAGAAGATGTAGTTTTTGATACTCCACCAGCTAAAATTAATCAAGAAGAACAATCTTTAATTTTAACTATTGGACCAATGTTTACTATGGCTTTAACTTCATTTTCAACAGCTTTTAGTACAATTAATAATATTACTAACCATAATATGACTTTACAACAAGCTTTACCATCACTTATTATGGCTGGTAGTATGTTCTTAAGTATGTTAATATGGCCACTTATATCTCGTGTTATTGAAAAGAAAAGAAGAAAGAAAAAAGAAGAAGATCGTATTAAGAAATATAATAAATATTTAAAAGATAAAACTAAAGAAATAGATTCTATTATTGAAAATCAAACTACAACATTAAATGGTAAATATATTACTCTTGATGAATGTGCAAATATTATTATTAGAAAAAAATCTAATTTATGGCAAAGATCAATTAATCAAAAAGATTTTTTAGCATTAAGACTTGGTATTGGTGATATGCCTGTTTATGCAGAGTATCATTATCCTAAAGAAGGATTTACCTTGGAAGATGATGAGTTAAAGAATAAAATTAAAGAGATAGTTGATAATCGTAAAATGTTATTAGATGTACCAATAGTTTTCTCTTTAGCAGAAAAATATATTACTAGTATTATTGGTACTAATGATTTAATTCACGATTTCTTTAAAGGTCAATTACTACAATTAATTACATATCATAGTTATGAATTCTTAAAGATAGTTGTTCTTACTGATAAAGAACATGCATCATCATTTGAATATTTCCATAATTTACCATATTTATTTGATGATATGCATCAAGTAAGATTCTTTGCTGATGATATGGATGAAACAAAAGAAATATCTTTATATCTAGAAAGAATTTATCAAGATCGTAAAGCTAATAAAGTTAACTTTGTAGATACCCCACCATATTATTTAATTATTACGGATAATTATCATATGTATCGTGATGTAGAAATAATTAAAGATATTCTAGAAGATGGTAATAACTTTGGATTTAGTTTATTAATCTTTAGTGAAAAATTACAAAATTTACCTAGTGAATGTAAAAACTTTATTAATGTTAATGAAGAAACATCTGGTATATTTGAAAGTGAAATTAGTGCAGGTAATCAAAGAGAATTTAAAACAGAATTCTGTGAAGATTATAATGTTGATATAGATGACTGCATTATGAAGATAAGTAATATTCCGATTGAATTTAATAGTGATGATAAAGCTTTACCAAATACAATTAGTTTCTTAGAAATGTATAATGTAGGTAAAGTAGAACAATTAAATATCTTACAAAGATATCAAACGAATAATTCTCAAAAATCATTAGCAGCTCCAATTGGAGTAGAGAAATCAGGTAGTGTTTTAAAGTTAGA
>JAEEGL011066143.1_pt1 | contig 11779 bp, 9 predicted proteins | sample 9134231 | NCBI WGS metagenome assembly JAEEGL01 (sample SAMN16246548, study PRJNA631951) | gut metagenome | biome: gut microbiome; feature: rumen; material: fiber-attached | host: Bos | place: Iran: Karaj | collected 2018-10
AACTTATGAAGAAGTAGCGGACTTTTTTAAGTCAGGAATGACTGAAGAGGACATTGCAAAAGTTGCGCGGAAAAAACCGGGCAGAAAACCAAAGCCAAAGGTTTGAGTGGAACTTTTGGAGGAAGTTAAGACTTTTGCAAAGGATAAGTTGATGCAGGTCTAGTCAGGATATAATCATTTATAAGATGTAGTTATAAAATGAAAGAAATTTGCCGATATATTCTATAGACTATATCTATACCCTACGAATACGTAGCAAACTCCATGACAGTTTCTTGGCTGGCTAATAAGCATGGAGAAGTTGCTCCGATAAAGGAAAAACAGGCATTTCACACGCTTTCGACCATGCCAAAACAAACTTGATTATTACTTTCCGTTGCTATATAATCAGTTAAATACTACGGAATATAGATTATCTTTTGATAATTCATATCAATCTGTGACAATGCCCTGTATAATTATAATGTAAAGGAGAAATAGAGAAATGAGAGTAGTTGCTGTGATTCCAGCAAGATATGCATCGTCGAGGTTCCCTGGTAAACCGCTAGCGGACATTAATGGCAAACCAATGATATGGTGGGTCTATCAGGAAGCAAAAAAGACGTCAGCGTATGATAGAGTAATAGTTGCAACCGAAAGCAACATTATAAAAGAAAAATGCGATGAAATGGGTATGGATTGTATGCTTACCTCAGACCAGCATCCAACTGGTACTGATAGAGTTGCGGAGGTTGCGCAGAGTGTTTCTGCGGATTTATATGTAATAATTATGGGAGATGAACCGCTGGTTACGGCAGTAGATCAGTTGAATTTAATAGAGGTGCTCGATAAGAAAAATATAGATGCAGATGCAGTTATGCTTACTGAAAAATTTAAGTATCCGGTAGATGCAATAAATTCGACAACAATAAAATTAGCTATAAATGATCAAGGGTATCTTATATTTATGTCTAGAGCTGCAATTCCTTATCCTAAAGAAGCTATAGACTATTCTTTGTATAAGAATGTAGGGTGTTATGCCCTAAAAAAGAAAGCATTGGATTTCTTTATAGCTACAAGACCAGGAAATATCGAGAGAGCAGAGGGTATTGAACTTCTTAGGTTGATAGAAAACCATAGAAAAGTAATGACTGTTGAAATAGAGTCTGAATCAATGGCTGTTGATACTCAAAAGGATTTAGAAAGAGTTAGAAAGTTTATGAAGGATAGACAATGATGTATACCAAAGGATAAGAATTCTTTTGATGGAGCATTGTTTATTTGGAGGTGCTTATTAAAATATGAATACAACAGACAATGACAATAGTTAAATATGAGTATGGATTTGTAACTTAACCTTCTGTAAAACATGGTCGTTGTTGATAGATTTATGTAATTCTAAGGAAAATCTTGATGATATAGTTTTATTTTAACAGGGAGATTTTTGTAATGATTGCAGTTACAATAGAAAATTCTACTTATTGTGGAGCAGATTGTTTGACATGCGTAAGGAAGAAAATGAAAAATGTTAATCAAAATATGCCAGACAGTCTTTTTTATAAGATTATAGATGAACTAACTGGTTGGAATAGAGGAGAATTAGAAGCGATTAGTTTTGTTGGAACTGGTGACCCTTTATTAGATCCGGGATTTATAAATAAAATTAAATATATCAAAGAACAAACAAATCTAAAAATACATTTGACAAATACTTGTCATCAGTTAAAAGGCGATATTATGGAAGCTGTTTGCAAGTATGTTGATTCGTTAAAAATTAGTCATTACGGTGATTCGAAGACCACATTTAATAAGGTTCACGGGAATATTCCTTACGAAGAAACTTTAAGTAATATAGAAAGCCTTTTGAAAAGGACAGATAGACCTAAGGTTAGTATGACATTTTTGATGATTGAAGAAAATGCACATGAGAAAGATAGCTGGCTAAAAAAATGGGAAGGAAAATGCGATGTTGTTGATATATGGACTCCTCATAACTGGGGCGGATTATATAGAGACAGCACAGGAATAGGAGAGGCTAAATCGTGCAATAGACCGGGACGAGACTTCCAAATACATGTTGATGGACTTGTATCTGTGTGTTGTTTGGATGTATGTGAGGATTTAATTGTAGGTGATTTGAAAAAAGAGAGATGGGAAGATATTTTGAATGGGGAAAAACTGAACAGAATTATAGAACTACACAGAGAGTGTAGGTTTGATGAATGTGGTATTTGCGGAAATTGTGACCTGATATATGATAGAAAGGATGCTCTTATTTACTCATCCGATGTAAACATGAAAGTTGGAAGAAAAGCGGGTTTTTCTGCTAATTCTGTGGATTTTATGGATAAGTAAATCAAATATAATCTCTTTTAAGAATTGGGTGACAGAAAATGAAAAATATAAACGTATTAGATTGTACGCTAAGGGACGGTGGATATTGTAATAACTGGGAGTTTGGAAAAGAGAATTCTCAAAAAATAATAGAGAACCTTATTGAAGCTGGTGTAGAATTTGTAGAATGTGGTTTTTTATCAAATAAGGTAACAGATAATGATGCATTCACAAAATTTAGGACAATTAAGCAGGCCGCAAAAATTATTCCTGAAGGAAGAAGTGGGACACATTTTGTGGCTATGATCAATTATGGTGAATATGATGTGGTGGATCTTCCCCAAAAAACGAATGACGTGCTTATAGATGGCATCAGAGTCGCTTTTCATAAGAAAGATGCTACAAATGCTATGCAATTATGCAAAGAAATAAAAAATAAGGGCTACTTTGTATATATACAACCTATGGTTTCGGTATCATATTCTGATGAAGAATTCTTACAGCTCATTAAATATGCAAACGATATAAGGCCATTTGCTTTTTATATCGTGGACAGCTTTGGCGCTATGAAACGAAAGGATATGATTCGCCTATTTTATATGGTTGAACATAACATAGATTTAGAAATTGCTATAGGGTTTCATTCACACAATAATATGCAATTATCCTTCTCTAATGCGCAAACCTTGGTCGATATACGCACGCAACATCGAATAATAATAGATAGTTGCATATATGGTATGGGAAGAGGAGCCGGAAACTTAAATACTGAACTTTTTTTGGAATATCTGAATGATAATCTTAGCTCACATTATATAATTAAACCTATACTGACAGTTATTGATGATATTTTAGATGATTTTTATCACCAAAACTATTGGGGGTTTTCTTTGCCTAATTATTTATCAGCTAATCATAATACTCATCCTAACTATGCAGGATACTTGAACGATAGACACACATTAACGGTTGAAGGTATGAACGATATTTTTGAGATGATGGATGATGAAAAACGTGTGTACTATGATAAAAATTATATTGAAGAATTGTATTTTCGATATCTCTCAAGAGATGTTACTCAGGCAAACGGCATGTCAGATTTTTTAGAAAACATACGAGACAAAGATATTATTATTATTGCTCCGGGAAAAAGTTCAACTGATGAAAAAGAAAAAATTCTTACTTTCTGCAAAAAATCTGGAGTTGTTTCAATAGGAGTTAACTTCGATTATTCCTTCTATTCGACAAACTACATTTTTGTGAGTAATCAGCGCAGATTTAAAGAGATTAAAAAAGATAGGTATAATAAATGCATCGTGACATCTAATATTCCGGCAGATAAAATATATTTGCAAACTGATTATAAAACTCTCTTAAGTAATCATGCTGTTGTTAGTGATAATGCTGGACTTTTATTGTTAAGGTTTTTGATCAATTGTGGAGTTAAAAATATATTTATAGCTGGATTAGACGGTTATTCTCATGACATATCCGATAATTTTGGCGATAGCAGATTGACGTATATTGCTAGAACAGCATTGCTAGATGAAATGAATACAGGAATGACAGAAGTATTGAATGAATATGCAAAAGAAGCGAAAATTAGTTTTATAACTAAACCGAAACATGTGTTTATATTTCCTATAAAAAGTTTGACACAATCTTGAACAAAAACGAATGATAATACCAGAAACAAGCAGAAAAAAAGAATGATTTCATATGTCAACCATAAAAACAGCTAAGGAAATGTGTTAAGTTATAAATAGTGTCTGCTTATAGCAAATAATTGTTGCTTAAAGCCTTGAAATTACGTAAGCGCCTAATGTGGGGGTGGATTTTCCACCTCCGTTTTTTATGGGATAATAGCATCCGGAAATACTTAGCACGGCGCTAGTATTTTACTAAGCATTCGGAGGCTATCATGCTAGCCACAATCATTCAGGTTTTTACCGATATGTATTGGTGACCGATTAAGGGGTCGCCGATACATATCGGTAAAAACCTGAATGATTGTGACTAGTCCGCCATTTCTTCTGTTTTCAAAAATCTTTGCTGTAATCATAATGATCACCTTGCTTCCCAAATAGCATATATCAAAATAAATATCAAAGTCAAAGGAGTGTATTTCGGTTGAGTGCGATTATATACAGGGAACAGGATAGAATAAGGATTTAGGTGTATTATGAAAATCCTTTTTTGTAGGCAATCAAAAATGCCTTTATTACAGCTTCTCTTAAGAAATCATCATAATTTGCCGATTATATTAATGGATAAATGGGTCCTTGGTTGTAGATTAAGACCACAAATGTTTCGTTTAAATATAGGCGAATATATGGGATGAGCTTAGATAAGACTGAATATTTATCTTGTATTCACTTCATATAATGTTTATAATAAGTACAATATATGGTATATGTGGTGGTAGTAAATTATTAGTTTTGTGAAAATATTGGGATGGTAGGGGCTGACTCTGATAGGGCGAAATTCTTTTATGGGAAATATAAGGGCTACAATAAGCTAAATGAAGAATAAGGGGACGTAATCAAATTGATTGTTATGTAATGGATAATCATTTTAATTGCGTTCCCTTTCTTTTATTAAATGTAATTTGTTATTACATTTAATGTTTATTTATAACAGTGCTTTCTACATAATTAGGATAGCAGTTTTCTTATTATTTATCTCGGAGCGATCAATAGCTTAAGTGATGCTTGATTAAAAAGTTAAAAAGATTATTATACAGGCATGGAATCGACAACAACACTTTAAACGGAAAATAGGAGATTAATTATATGTTTAATATTTGCCCAGTTAGAAATGTTTGTTTTTTAGAAAAAGATATGTGGTTTGTAGCTAGAGGTATTAATGGAATTTTTAAGTATTCTGATAAAAATGATACTTTGGAATTACATGCATTGCCAGGGCCTGTTAATTCAGATTTTATGACTCTGGCGACATATCAGTATAAAGGACATATTTTTATAGTACCTCAATTAAACAAGGGTTTTATAGACTTTGATACAAAGAATAACAGTTACAACATAATCGAGACAGCACACTGTAGAAAAACGTGTAATTTCAATGATTCTTTTTTAGTCAATGATAGCATATTTTGTATACCAAATGATAAAAAAGGGCCATTTGTTATGTTTAGCATGAGAGAAAAAAATGAGACTAATAGAGTTTATTATTTTCCTGATAGTTTAGATTATAATTTTTTTCCAATTTTGACACAAAAAGTCTCTAACGAGATGATTTGTGCACTCCTTAGACCAAATAATATAATTTATTTTTTAAATATATTCACTGGTGAATTTAGTTTTGTTCAAAATAGTCATATTAAGGAAGAAATAGAATCTTTTTTGGCAATAGATGATTATTTGTACATATCAACTCAAAATGAAATATTGGTCACGGACCTAAATATGGATATTATAGAGGCAAAAAAAAGAAGACCATCTAATAGAACGCACTTTATCGGTAAATATGAAAATTATGCATTTCTTGAGGTGATTAACGAACGCGAAAAGAAGCTAATTAGATATGACGGAAAGGGTATTCAAGAAATAGTATTTAATGACACGCAAATACTTAACGAAGTCAGATATGGAGGTTTCGGAACCATACATTATAATGATTCAACAAAGGAATATTTATACTTCAACGGAACAAGTTGTGGATTTTATACATTTAAGGCTATTAATGACGAAATAAAATATAAGTATTTAGACGTTGATCATAGTATATATAACCAAATTATGACCGAGTTTAACATACAGTTTAAGGAAAACAATGTAAATAATGAAAACATCGTTTTTGGATTAAAAGATTATATAAAAGGAGTTAATATTTTATGGTAGAGACAATTTATATTTGTGATACAGTGTATCAGCTGATAGTAGCAAGTTGTATTCAAAAACAAATAAATGAAAAGGCAGCTTTAATCCTTACAGATCATACCCGGGGTATGAAGGAATTAAGTTTAAGGGTAAGAGAATTCACATCATTGTTTAAAGAAGTGTTTTTCGTTGAAGCAATTAAATATTCAAATAGAAACGATTATTCAAATGAACAGTTAGATGAAGATATTACTACTTTTGTACAAACAAATAAACTTTATGATTGCAAACATATACTTGTTGGCACTTTAGAACGTTACATGAGATCCTTAATAAAATATTTTAAGTGCAATTTGAAGAAAGACAATTTGTATATCAGCATAATTGAAGATGGATTTTCTACTTATAGTTTTTATGGGAAAGAGATAAAAGACTATAAATATAAGGAGAATCTAGAGGAGGTGTTTTTGTACGATCCGTCACGTTTATCATGGGATCCTGCTGACATAAAGATATCACAAATAAGTAAGAAATTTTTTGAAGATGAGGATTTTGTTGAAGAACTAAACAAGATATTTGGATATTATAAACTAAAGGATACGTATAGTGAAAAGTATATAGTATTATCTTCAAGCGCTGAAGAAATAGCACCTATAAAAAATAAAGATGCTGTATTAAAACTTTTGGCTAAATGTGTAGGAAAGGATAATATTCTTATTAAGACTCATCCTCGGATGAATAGGGATTATTATATAGAAAATGGATATCATGTTAACAAAGACTCATGTGTGCCTTGGGAGATAGTAGCGTTAAACATGGATCTATCTGATAAGGTTATTATTGGTGGTCTTTCAGGATCTATTTATACCCCTAAGGTTTTATTTGATAAGAAAATGACAGGAATAACTGTAATGAAGATATTGGATTATTCGGATCCTTTTGGCTTGACTGATTACTATAGCAGTTTTTTGTGTAAAAAATATAATTGCTTTTTTGTTCCTCAAAATATGGAAGATTTTTCGCAGATGCTTAAGGAGATAAAATAGAAAAATGACCGTTAGAGAACTGTCGGAAAAGAATATTGGAGTATTTGGGGTAGGATTTCATTCACATAAATGTTTGTATTTGTTGAATCGGAATAACATTGATCCTGTTTGTTTTTTTGATAATTATAATAAGGATTGTTTTTTTCGTGGGAAACCAGTATTGAGCCCTAACAAAGATTCTTTATCCGGAAAGTATATCGTGGTGGCTGTTTCCGAAGATAAATATCAATCTATAAGAAGACAGTTATTAGATATAGGTTTGATTGAATTTGCTGATTTTATATATTATAGATTAATTAATCATGATATGGCAATATTATACGGAAACTGTCATATTGGAATAATAAAAAAAATGTTGGAGAGTTCCATAGTCTTTTCAGAAAAATATTCATTTTACCCGATGCCAGTAATAATGGAACTTGACATGCAAATGGTTACGAAAGAGGTGCTTGATGAGTGTAGACTGTTTCTTGGACAAGATATACGAAAAGAAAACCCATATGGAGAAAACTTTGCTACAGAAGAAATAGAAAAAAAATTAACGAAAGAATGTAAAATATTAATAATACCTAACTTGTTTGGTTTAGGAACGTTATATTTTCCTCAGTATAAAAAAGAATTCAATAACGGGAATCGAATGGTTAGTATGTATTTTGATGGTAAAACAGATCCTTTTGGTTATTATCCTTTTAAAGATTCGATAATTGAAGAGCTATACAGTAGGGGCTATGAAAAAAATGAAATAATAGAAATAAGTGAAAATGAAAAATGTATAACTAGGAATGAAATGGATTCATGTTTTCAATCCTGTATAAATAAAATCAGGACGAGGGAGAAAAAATGGGATATTAAATGCTCTGAATTTATAATAAATAATTACAAAACACATCGTTTGTTTTATGAACCTGAACACCCAACTAATTATACTTTTGAGTATATTTCTAATCAGATTCTTCAAAAATTAGGTATTCATGATAGTTTTTATACTATAGATAATCTTGGATGCTTTGAAGCGCCTATTTATCCAGTGGTTTGTAAGTATTTAGGATTAAAATTTGACGTTTCAGTGGTGAGACATGACAATAACACAAGGGCATTAGAAAATAAAATGGGCCTAAAAGAGTATATTGAAGAATATTTATGGTGGCACAAAGATGTTATTGGTGGTAATACTAATAGAATTTGAGGAGAATGAAAGATGAGCATTGTTGCGATTAGATCCTGTGGAAAAGAGGGGAATAAGACACTCTCATTTATGAAGAAGCAATTTGGTGAGGAATCTACGGAATATGTATTTGTAGATGTAGACTCAGCAAAATGGTATACGAAGATAAATGGAATAGAAGTAATATCAATCAACGATTTCCTGATAAAGTATAGAAAAAAGGAGATAGATTGTATTGTATTTCCAGAGGTAATCTATTCTCGTAAAAATGTAGATGAACTAATTCGTGGTGGTTGTGATACAGAAGATATATATGTATATAATCTTGGTAGTAAAAAAATCATCAAACATAGTTCATTTACCTATCTGTATTATTTGGAATATCATGTAGTGGATCACTGCAATTTAAATTGTAAATGTTGTGATCACTTTTCTCCGTTGGTAGCAGGTGAAGTGTTTACGCATTATACAGATTGGGAAGCTGATATTAAAAGATTACATGAACTAATAGAAGAAATACATTTGATAAGAATAATGGGTGGAGATCCATTATTAAATAAAGAGTTACCCCTATATATTAGAAAAACGCGTGAATTATATCCTGTAGCTCAAATACATATAGTCACAAATGGTATTTTGTTATCGCAACAGAGTGATTATTTTTGGCAATCAATGATTGATAATCAGGCAGAAATACATTTGTCAGTATATCCAGATCTTGCAAATAATACAAAAATATTATTTGATCTTTGTGAGAATAAAGGAGTGAAGATTCATGCACATGATGTAACTGGTTTTATCCCGTTAATAAGAAAGAACAAGAAACCATATTGCTTTGAAAATACAAGTGATTGTATTTGTAATAATTTATACCAAGGGTATATTTCTTCATGCCCGTATCCAATGTATGGGAAATATTTCAATAGGTACTTTGACGAAAACATACCGTTTGATTCAGGAAAAATAAATATATACGATAAATCATTAACTGGAAGAACGCTGATGGAAAGGTTAGATAAACCAACGGAAATATGCAATTATTGTAGATATCCTGAGTTATTCATAAATCAACCAATTGAGATGCCTGCATGGGAACATTATAGTCCAAAAGAGGAAAAGAAAAAAACAGATTTTTGTTTATATGAATAAAGGAATAAAAGTGTATTTATGTATACCAATAAGGGAAATATTAGAGTGGGCATTCCCTTTTTTGGAAAGTATATATATTTCCGGCGTGATTATTTCTTTGTATTGATATTAATAGAAAATGGAGACAATACGGAGTTAAAGACTCGAATGATTGAATACGCAAAAGAACATGTAATCTGATATATAAAGAGACAGATACTTATATGTTTGACAATCAGCCAGAAGAAGTGTTTTAAGATTTTTTGATCCTTATGAAATAAAAAGGAGGCAGAAGAGTTATGATTCATTTTAATGTTCCTCCATGTACAGGAAATGAAATTAAGTACATAAAAGAAGCTATTGATGCTAGGAAGATATGTGGAGATGGTTTTTTCTGCCAGAAATGTAGTGATTGGTTAGAAAAAAGGTTCAAAGCGAAAAGGATCATGTTGACTACAAGCGGATCTTCTGCTCTTGATATGGCCGCTTTACTTTGCAAATTAGACGTGGGAGATGAAGTTATTCTTCCGAGTTATACATTTCCTTCAACTGCTAATTCATTTGTTATGTGCGGAGCAAAACTAGTTTTTGTTGATATTCGACAAGACACGATGAATATTGACGAAAAGAAGATAGAACGTGCTATTACCAACAGAACCAAGGTGATATGCGTTGTTCATTATGCAGGTATATCTTGTGAAATGGACACGATTATGAAAATAGCACGTCGGTATAATTTGATGGTAGTGGAAGATGCAGCACAAGCTATTATGGGAGATTATAGAGGACAACCGCTAGGTACAATAGGCGACTTTGGGTGTTTTTCTTTTCATGAAACAAAGAATTTTTCTATGGGTGAAGGTGGAGCGATAGTAATAAATGATCCTAAATACATAGAAAATGCTGAAATTCTAAGAGAAAAGGGAACTAATAGAGCTAAGTTTTTTAGGGGTGAAATTGATAAGTATAACTGGGTTGATTATGGCGACAGTTATTTACCATCAGAATTAAATGCAGCTTACTTATGGGCTCAATTAGAGAAAGCAGATGAGATTACAGAGAATAGGCTAGAGATTTGGAATGAATATGCCTCCTCATTTTTTGAACTACAAAATAAGGGAATAATAAAATTACCATTCGTTCCAGATGATTGTAAACATAATGGTCATATGTTTTATATTAAATGTAAAGATATAGAGGAAAGACAGAAATATATTGAGTATATGAAGTCGAATGATATAAAGTGCGTATTCCATTATGTGCCACTTCATTCTTCACCTGCAGGAAAGAAATTTGGCCGATTTGAAGGATCTGATGAGTATACAACTGCAGAGAGTAATAAACTTGTAAGGTTACCTCTATATTATAACTTATGTCGTGATGATTTAAAGAAAGTAATAAAAAACACGCTCAATTTTTTTGATCGATAGGTAAATGTATGTTTGTTGCTGAAAATATAGAGATTTTTTAAAACTATATGAGGAAAGGAAAATGGATGCTAAATATTAGGCATCATATTAAAAATGATAGATGAGAGAAAAATAAACTTGTTTGTACCGGGAAGACTGTGCTTGTTCGGAGAACATTCTGACTGGGCGGGAATGTACAGAATTGTTAATTCAAAGATAAAAAAAGGAATGGCTGTAGTCAGCGGAATAGAGCAAGGAATATATGCTACAGCCGAGAAGGCAGATAAATTTATCATGACCAGTTCGGAAGAAGTAAATGATGAGTACTGGGAATGTGAAATGGATGCCGGGAAGCTAAGTGAAGCCGCCGAGAGCGGGGGCTTTTTTTCCTATGTTGCGGGAGTGGCATCTTATATAAATGACAATTATCATGTGGGTGGTATAAAGATAAATATAACAAAAAGAGACATTCCCTTAAAAAGCGGACTATCCTCTTCTGCTGCTATTTGTGTGCTTGTAGCCAGAGCCTTTAATCAGCTGTATGGCCTTAAGATGAATGTAAAGGGCGAGATGCAGGCGGCATTCAGAGGTGAGCAGCGAACCCCTTCCCGTTGCGGAAGGCTGGATCAGGCCTGTGCATATGGCGTAAAGCCGGTATTCATGGAATTTGACGGCGTGGAGGTAGACTCATCGGAGATCCGTCCCGGAGGAACTTTCCACTGGGTTATAGCAAATCTTATGGCTTCCAAGGATACAATAAAGATACTTGGAGATTTAAATAAAGCTTTTCCTTTTGCAAAAAGTGATACAGAGATAAAAGTTCAGGAAGCATTGGGTAAAGACAACCAAAAAATCGTAGCAGAAGCAATTAAACTATTA